>ENA-OQBJ01000227-OQBJ01000227.1-human-gut-metagenome-genome-assembly--contig:-NODE-227-length-30686-cov-2.133316_pt1 | contig 30686 bp, 35 predicted proteins | sample MGYA00242743_ERZ504545 | MGnify/ENA primary metagenome ERZ504545 (study PRJEB26092, sample SAMD00036252) | human gut metagenome | host: Homo sapiens | study: EMG produced TPA metagenomics assembly of... | reverse complement strand
CATATTGACAACGATTTGGTTTCTTGATACAGTATAGATATTCAATTTTGAGTTGAGAATACTCAGAGTTAAGTGACGATAGCCTAGGAGATACACCTGTTCCCATGCCGAACACAGAAGTTAAGCCCTAGTACGCCTGATGTAGTTGGGGGTTGCCCCCTGTTAGATACGGTAGTCGCTTAGCGTTTATCCGCCATAGCTCAGTTGGTAGTAGCGCATGACTGTTAATCATGATGTCGTAGGTTCGAGTCCTACTGGCGGAGTATAGGTTTCATTGCTGGACGTAGGTCTAGCTTTTTTGTTTTTATCACTTTTATAGTGACATATATGTCGCTATTTTATTTCTTATCTATCTCTTATAATAGGTTTCGTAATTAATTTAATTACAAATATTATATCTATTAATAGGAGGTTTAATGGAACAAGAAGTTTTTGTTCACGCATATGAGGTTGTAAGGCCGATTGTACTTAAGGCTAGTCGACAATATTTCATCCAACTTTGGGACCAAGCTGATATGGAGCAAGAGGCTATGATGACGCTTTATCAGCTTTTAGAAAAGTTTCCTGAATTAAAGTCTGATGATGATAGGTTACGGCGTTATTTTAAAACGAAATTTAGGAATAGACTTAATGATGAGGTTAGAAGGCAGGAGTCTGTAAAACGTCAAGCTAATCGACAATGTTATATTGAAATTTCAGATATTGCTTTTTGTCTTCCAAATAAAGAGTTAGATGCTGTTGATAGGCTTGTTTATGACGAGCAGCTTAATGCTTTCCGTAATCAGTTGTCTTCGGAAGATGCTACTAAGTTAGACCGTTTGCTAGCTGGGGAGTGTTTTAGAGGTCGAAAAAAGATGATTCGAGAGTTAAAATTTTGGATGGTTGATTTTGATCCTTACAATGAAGATGATTAATTCTTAATATAGAACCTTGGCTGGCAATATTGTTTAATATGAATAAAAAACACTTTCGAAAGTAGATTCATCTTATCTATCTTTTGAAGTGTTTTTAATGTAATGAATTTATTTTACTGCTATAGGGTTTCCAATAAATCTTGGAAGTTCAATATTTTCTTTGATTAGGGCTTCTTGGTAAAGTTTCAAGAAGTCTGCATAGATATGAGTTTGTTGTCCATTTTTTGTAAAGATATCAATACGAAATACCAGTTGTCCAGAAGGAGTTGTGCTTAATCCAATGATATTTGGTGCTCCACAGATTTGAGGATAGTTTTCAATGTTTTCTTGATTTACTTCTTGGATGATGCTTGTCACCTTATTGATATCGGTTGATGGATAGACTGGGATATCAATTTGAGCTCTCATGTCTCCTCGAGATTTGTTGGATACAATTGTGATATTTCTGTTAGGTATAAAATGAAGAGTACCATCAAATCCTCGAATTTGAGTAGTGCGAATACCTACGGTTGAAACAAGACCTGTAACGGCTCCTACTTCAACTGAGTCGCCGACTTCAAATTGGTTTTCTAATAAGATGAAAAAACCATTAACGACATCTGATAGGAAGCCTTGAGCTCCTAGACCAAGAGCAACCCCAGCAAGTCCTGCACCAGCAAGGAGGCTAGATACTGGAACCCCAAGGATACTAAGAAGCCAGTAAACAAGGAAAAAGTATAGCACGTAGTTCATGCAATTGTGTAGTAAACGTTCAATGGTTTTTTGTCGAGCAGGTGTTTGAATTGTCCAAGCTAGAGAGCGTCCAACTGTATGTTTAAAAAGGAAGTTGATAATCTTCTTACTAAGAAGAAAGATGATGAGAAGAATGAGGAGCTTAATCCCTTTTGTAATGAGTACCATTAGGGTCTCTTCAAAATTAAATTGTTGGATGTATCTTTGTAAAATATTCATAGCTTTAGTTTATCAAAAATTTGAAAAAAGTAGCAGTTCCTAACGATTTTCTTGTGATTAAATTGGAGAAAAAAACTTTTAAAAGGCTTTGAAATATGGTAAACTAAACTGTATCTATAAAAAATTTTAAGGAGAATGACTACATGTCTGTATCATTTGAAAACACAGCCACTAACCGTGGTGTGGTGACATTCACTATCGGTCAAGATAAAATTCAACCAGCTTTGGATCAAGCGTTTAACAAGGTTAAAAAGAATTTGAACGCTCCAGGCTTCCGTAAAGGCACATGCCTCGTGCTGTATTTAACCAAAAATTTGGTGAAGAAGCTCTTTACGATGATGCTTTGAATGCAATTCTTCCAGCAGCTTATGAAGCAGCGATTGCTGAACTTGGCCTTGATGTTGTTGCACAACCAAAAATTGATGTAAAATCAATTGAAAAAGGTCAAGATTGGACACTTACTGCAGAAGTTGTTACAAAACCTGAAGTAAAACTTGGTGCATATAAAGATCTTGAAGTTTCAGTTGAAGCTTCTAAAGAAGTTACTGATGAAGAAGTTGATGCTAAGCTTGAAAACGAACGCAAAAACTTGGCTGAATTGGTCGTTAAAGAAGGTGCAGCTGAAAATGGCGACACTGTTGTTATCGACTTTGTTGGTTCAGTAGATGGTGTTGAATTTGACGGTGGTAAAGGTGAAAACCACTCTCTTGAACTTGGTTCAGGTCAATTTATCCCAGGATTCGAAGACCAATTGGTTGGAGCAAAAGCTGGTGATGAAGTAGAAGTTAAAGTAACTTTCCCAGAAGACTATCAAGCTACTGATCTTGCAGGTAAAGCTGCTGTATTTGTTACTAAAGTTAACGAAGTTAAAGCTAAAGAAGTTCCTGCTTTGGATGATGAGTTGGCTAAAGATCTTGACGATGAAGTTGAAACTCTTGATGAGTTGAAAGCTAAATACCGTAAAGAACTTGAAGCAGCTAAAGAAATCGCATATGATGACGCTGTTGAAGGTGCTGCACTTGATTTGGCTGTTGAAAACGCTGAAATCGTTGAATTGCCAGCAGAAATGGTTGAAGACGAAGTTCACCGTGCTATGAACGAATTCATGGGTAACATGCAACGTCAAGGTATCTCTCCTGAAATGTACTTCCAAATCACTGGTACAACTCAAGAAGATCTTCACAAACAATATGAAGCTGACGCTGACAACGTGTGAAAACTAACCTTGTTATCGAAGCTGTTGCTGCTGCTGAAGGATTCGATGCTACAGAAGAAGAAATCCAAAAAGAAATCAATGATCTTGCAGCTGAGTACAACATGGAAGTATCACAAGTTTCTGCACTTCTTTCACCTGAAATGCTTAAACACGATATCACTATGAAGAAAGCTGTTGAAGTTATCACAAGCACAGCAAAAGTTAAATAATATGACTAAAATCAAGTTTCTGTTGAGACTTGATTTTTTCTTCTATAAATGCTTTGACTATTGACTCTTTTTAGCGTAAAATAAAAAGGTAGCGAAAAAAATTGATTGCTGAGCTATTTCTGATGGAAACTAGCTTGAGTAAGAATGAAGGAGAACCACTTTGGAACTAGACGTATTTGCTGGACAAGAAAAAAGTGAATTATCAATGATTGAAGTGGCCCGTGCTATCTTAGAAACACGTGGTCGTGATAATGAAATGTATTTCAATGATTTGGTCAATGAAATTCAAAATTATTTAGAAAAATCGGATGCTGACATCCGCAATGCTTTGCCATTCTTTTATTCAGATTTGAATACGGATGGAAGTTTCATTCCACTAGGTGATAACAAATGGGGCTTGCGTTCATGGTATGCAATTGATGAAATCGATGAAGAGGTCATCACATTGGAAGATACTGATGAAAATGCACCAAAACGTAAGAACAAGAAAGTTAATGCCTTCATGGATGGTGATGAAGATGCCATCGATTATAATGACGATGATCCAGAAGACGAAAACTTCACACCTGATTCTGATAGTCTTGAATATGACGACGATAGCGAAGATGATGAGAAAGCGAAGTGGAATCTTATGACTCTGAGTTGAATGAAATTATTCCAGATGATGATTTGGATGATGTTGAGTTGTCAGAAGAAGATGATGACGATGACTATGAGGATGAGTCAAACGACTAAGTTTTCATTGACAAATGGTCTTGGATAGTTTAGACTATTTATCGGGCACCTCTTTTGAAGAGGTCATGATTAAGGCTCCCAGGTGAAACTCTTGGGGGTCATTTTTGTTTTTAGTCATTTACTAGACTTGTTTAAGGTGAAGTCCTTTGTACTGCTCCAATCAGGTACTAGGAAAGGGCTGTCGTGATTATCTGAGTGGGTAATCAATCTACTATCTGTAGTTGTTTTGAATAATATTATAAGGAGTTAACATGACAAAATATATTTCGTCACTGGTGGTGTGGTATCTTCAATTGGTAAAGGGATTGTAGCTGCAAGTCTTGGACGTTTGCTTAAGAACCGTGGTCTTAAGGTTACGATTCAAAAATTCGATCCTTACATCAATATTGACCCAGGGACAATGAGTCCTTACCAACACGGTGAAGTTTATGTTACTGATGATGGTGCTGAAACTGACCTTGACCTTGGTCACTACGAACGTTTTATTGATATCAATCTTAATAAATACTCTAACGTGACTAACTGGTAAGATTTATAGCGAAGTTTTGCGTAAGGAACGTAAAGGGAGTATCTTGGTGCGACTGTTCAGGTGATTCCGCATATCACCGATGCTTTGAAAGACAAGATTAAGCGTGCAGCGACAACGACTGATTCAGATGTCATTATCACTGAAGTTGGTGGTACGGTTGGGGATATTGAAAGTCTCCCATTCCTTGAAGCACTTCGTCAAATGAAGGCTGATGTTGGTTCTGACAACGTTATGTATATCCACACAACGCTTCTTCCTTATTTGAAGGCTGCTGGTGAAATGAAGACAAAACCAACGCAACACTCTGTTAAGGAATTGCGTGGTTTGGGTATCCAACCAAATATGTTGGTTATTCGTACAGAACAACCTGTTGGTCAAGGAATTAAGAATAAATTGGCTCAGTTCTGTGATGTTGCACCTGAGGCTGTTATCGAATCACTCGATGTGGAACATATCTATCAAGTGCCACTTAATATGCAGGCTCAAGGTATGGATCAAATCGTTTGTGATCATTTGAAACTGGATGCTCCAGCTGCAGATATGACAGAATGGTCTGCTATGGTTGATAAGGTGCTTAATCTTAAGAAGACAACTAAGATTGCCCTTGTTGGTAAGTATGTGGAGCTTCATGATGCTTACTTGTCAGTGGTTGAGGCACTTAAACACTCTGGTTTGGCAAATGATACTGCTATTGATATTGACTGGGTCAATGCTAATGATTTGACTGCCGAAAATGTTGCTTCTCGTTTGGCTGATGCTGATGGTATCATCGTGCCTGGTGGTTTCGGTCAACGTGGTACGGAAGGTAAGATTCAAGCTATTCGTTATGCGCGTGAAAATGATGTGCCAATGTTGGGTGTCTGTCTTGGTATGCAATTGACATGTATTGAGTTTGCTCGTCATGTCCTTCACTTGGATGGCGCTAATTCAGCTGAGCTTGATCCAAACACAAAATATCCAATTATCGATATTATGCGTGATCAAATTGACATTGAAGATATGGGTGGTACTCTTCGTCTCGGTCTTTACCCATGTAAGTTGAAACCAGGTTCTAAGGCTGCTGCAGCTTATGGCAACCAAGAAGTTGTTCAACGTCGTCACCGTCACCGTTATGAATTTAATACTAAGTTCCGTGAACAGTTTGAGGCTGAGGGCTTTGTATTTTCAGGTGTGTCACCAGATAATCGTTTGATGGAAGTTGTAGAACTCCCAGACAAGAAATTCTTTGTGGCAGCACAATACCACCCAGAATACCATAGCCGTCCAAACCATGCTGAAGAACTTTACACTGCCTTTGTGACAGCAGCGGTTGAAAATGCTAAATAATAAACTAGGACAGAGTGGGTCAGCCTACTCTGTTTTTTATTGGCTCCTTTTATGCTAAAATAAAGGGAATAATAAGAAAGAACGAGGAAAACAAATGGCTAAATTCGGCTTTTTGTCAGTATTAGAAGAAGAATTAGATAAACATCTGGACTATGATTTTGCGATGGACTGGGATAAAAAGAATCACGCTGTGGAAGTAACCTTTATCCTAGAAGCACAAAACAGTAGCAATGTGGAGACTATTGATGATAAGGGTGAAGTATCTGATGAAGATGTTATTTTTGAAGACTACGTGCTCTTTTACAATCCAGCAAAATCACGTTTTGATGAAGAGGACTACCTAGTGACAATCTCATATGAACCTAAGAAAGGTCTATCTCGTGAGTTTTTGGCCTATTTTGCGGAGACCTTGAATGAGGTGGCGACAGAAGGATTGAGTGACTTGATGGATTTTCTATCTGATGATGGACCTGAGGAATTTGGTTTGGTTTGGGACAAAGAAGCTTTCGAAAAAGGGAAAGATCAACTTGAAGAGAAGGAATTTTTTGCTTATCCGAGGTATTAAAGGGAGCGAAAAGGAATGGATGCTTATTTAAAAAATCAGTTTGATTTTACAGGTGTTAAGGCTGCCTTACTCGTAGAGCAAAGTATTTTGGTCATTCTCAGAGATAATAAACCAGATATTCCTTGGCCAAATACATGGGAGTTGCCAGGTGGTGGAAGAGAAGGTCAAGAAACGCCTCTTGAATGTCTTCAACGTGAGGTCTGGGAGGAGCTGGGCTTGACTTTGACAGAGGAATCGATTATTTGGTCGAAAATCTATCCTAGTATGTTGGATAAAGATAGGTCAGCTGTCTTTGTGGTTGGCCGAATTAGCCAAGAGCAGTATCGTGAGATTCGTTTTGGTGACGAGGGGCAGGAATTTAAACTAATGCCTGTAGAGGATTTTATAAAAGCAGAAGGTGTCATTCCCCAGTTGCAGGAACGCTTTAAAGACTATTTATCAGAAAAGGAAGAAAATAATATATGGACAAATGGCAAGAACTAACGATTGAGGTTAATCGTGAGGTCGAAGAGGCGGCTTCTAATATTTTAATTGAATCTGGTAGTCAAGGTGTGGCTATTGATGATAGTGCAGATTATTTGGAAAATGCGGACCGTTTTGGTGAGCTTTATCCTGAGGTTGAACAGGTTGAGACGGTTAAAATTACGGCATATTATCCGGAGTCAGCAGATATCGAGGCCATTACTAAGCAGGTTAATGAGCGTTTGGCTGAGTTAACAGATTTTGGTCTTGAAACTGGAGATATTCACTTGGCTACTCAAGAATTGGTTGAAGAAGACTGGGCTGAGAATTGGAAGAAGTACTATGAACCAGCTCGCATTACCCACGATTTGACTATCGTACCGTCATGGACGGATTATGAGGCATCAGTAGGTGAGAAGATTATCAAGCTAGATCCTGGCATGGCCTTTGGAACCGGAACACACCCAACGACTAAGATGAGTCTTTTTGCACTCGAACAGGTGCTTCGTGGTGGCGAGACGGTGATTGATGTGGGAACTGGTTCGGGTGTCCTCTCGATTGCTAGCTCTCTTCTTGGAGCTAAGGAAATCTATGCCTATGACCTTGACGATGTGGCGGTTCGAGTGGCACAGGAAAACATTGATATGAATCCTGGCATGGAAAATATCCACGTTGCTGCAGGTGATCTTTTGAAGGGAGTAACTCAAGAAGCTGATGTTATCGTGGCTAATATTTTGGCGGATATTCTCATCCATCTGACGGAAGATGCCTACCGTTTGGTTAAGGATGAAGGTTATTTGATTATGTCAGGGATTATCTCTGAAAAATGGGATATGGTGCGTGAATCGGCTGAGAAAGCTGGTTTCTTCCTAGAAACTCACATGGTTCAGGGAGAGTGGAATGCTTGTGTCTTCAAGAAGACAGATGATATTTCAGGTGTGATTGGAGGCTAAATGCAACAGTATTTATAAAGGCAGGTTGAAAATCCAGTAATCATAAAAGACAAGGATACTGTGAAGCATATGTTTAACGTTATGCGTTTAACAGAGGATGATCAGGTTGTCTTGGTTTTTGAAGACGGTATCAAGCGTCTTGCACGTGTGACTGACCGTGAGAATCATGTATTTGAAGTGATTGAAGACTTAAATGATAATGTTGAGATGCCTGTATCTGTAACTATTGCCTCTGGCTTTCCTAAGGGAGATAAGCTAGATCTGGTGACACAAAAGGCAACAGAGCTTGGAGCTCAGGCTATTTGGGCCTTCCCTGCCGACTGGTCTGTGGTCAAGTGGATGGTAAGAAACTTGCCAAGAAGGAAGATAAACTTGCCAAGATTGCTCTAGGTGCCGCAGAACAATCCAAGCGTAATCGTGTTCCAGAAGTTAGATTGTTCGAGAAGAAGGGAGAATTTCTATCAGAATTAGATAATTTTGATAAGATTTTTATCGCCTATGAGGAAACAGCCAAGGCAGGCGAGTTGGCTACTCTGGCCCGTGAATTGGCTCAGGTAGAGAATAATAAGAAAATTCTCTTTATCTTTGGACCAGAAGGTGGTATTTCTCCGTCTGAGATTGATGCATTTGAAGAAGCTGGTGGCGTTAAAATTGGTCTTGGACCGCGTATTATTCGGACGGAAACGGCTCCTCTCTACGCTTTGAGTAGTGTGAGTTATGCCTAGAATTGAATAAATAAGAGAAAGTTGGCCTTGTTCCAACTTTTTTGTATTTGACACTTTTAAGCTAAGATTGCATCTTGTTATTGGTTTTGTATGACAAATCGAGTAATTCTAAAAAAGTTGATAATCTTATTTAGGTTTAATATAATTGTATTATCTTTATAAAAGGGGAAGATTTTTAATGAAAACGAATCGTTATGTGACTCAATCCGCTGTGGTTTTGGGCCTCTTTGCTCTCTTGACTGTGCCACAAGTCATAGGGCAAGCCGATGAAGCAACGGCACCAGTACCAACTGCTTCTACCGAAACTGTGGCAGATAGTGGTGCCTCTGTAGTATCAGGACAAGGAACTTCTGGGACAGCTGTTCAAGGAGGAACAGAGACTGTCTCTGCTACGCCAACAACAGTAGCGACAAATGCGTCTACAGAGCCATCAGCTAATACCTCAACGAACCAAGCAAGTCAAGAAGCCAGTGCTGTTTTGACGAATGCCAATCAGGTGACACCAGCAGTGCCAGTACAGGTCGAAACTGTTACAGAGCCTGCTCATGAGGGGCAGACCGTTGATATGCAGATTTTGTCAACAACAGACCTTCATACCAACTTGGTTAACTATGATTATTATCAAGATAAGCCGTCTCAAACAGTTGGTTTGTCTAAAACTGCTGTCCTTATCAAAAAAGCCCGTGAAACTAATCCCAATACGGTCTTAGTGGATAGTGGGGATACGATTCAGGGAACTCCTTTTGGGACTTATAAGGCCTTGATTGATCCTGTTGCCCAAGGTGAGACTCACCCTATGTACAAGGCTTTCGAGATGCTTGGGTATGACGCCGAAACGCTTGGAAACCACGAGTTTAACTATGGTCTAGAATTTTTGGATCGTATGGTTAAGGCTGCTAAGATTAACATTATCAATGCTAATGTGCGTAATGCTCAGACTGGTGATTACTATTACAATCCTTATAAGATTGTTAACAAGACCTTTACCGATACGGACGGCAAACAGGTAACGCTAAAAATCGGTATTACTGGTGTCCTTCCAACACAAATTTTGGTTTGGGATAAGGCCAACCTTGAAGGTAAGGTAACCGTTGATGATCCAATGGAGGCTGTTAAGGCTATCGTTCCTAAGATGAAGGCTGCAGGAGCTGACTATATTCTTGTTGCTGCTCACTCTGGTATTGGTGACAATGAATACACTAAGAACGAGGAAAATGAAGGTTACCAAATTGCTGGTATCGAAGGCGTTGATGCTGTTGCGACAGGGCATTCTCACGCTGATTTCCCAAATGGAGATGGCACAAGTTTTTATGCGAAATATCCTGGTGTAGATGATGTCAATGGTCTCATCAATGGGAAACCTGTGGTTATGGCTGGTAAATTCGGGGATCATCTAGGTATCATGGATGTCAAATTGACTTACACGGACGGCAAATGGAAAGTGGTTAACAGTAAGGCTAAGCTTGAAAAGATTGATACTAAGTCAGATGTTGCGGACAAGGACTTAATTGACATGGCGGCTCATGACCATAATGGAACAATCAACTATGTTCGTAAGGAAGTTGGTGAGGTTACAGCACCAATTACTAGCTACTTTGCTCAGGTTCAGGATGATCCATCTATTCAAATAGTTAATAATGCACAACTATGGTATGCTAAAAAACAAGTAGCGGGAACAGCAGATGAAAATCTTCCACTCCTCTCAGCAGCTGCACCTTTCAAGGCAGGGACTCGTGGGGATGCGACCTACTATACCGATATCCCAGCTGTCCATTGGCCATTAAGAACGTCGCAGACCTTTACCTCTACGATAATGTTACTGCCCTACTCAAAGTGACTGGGGCACAAATTAAAGAATGGTTGGAAATGTCTGCAGGACAGTTCAATCAAATTGATCCTAACAGCAAAGAACCACAACAACTCATTAACAGTAGCTATCGCTCATACAATTACGATGTGATTGATGGGTTGACTTATAAGTTTGATTTGACACAACCTAACAAATACGATCGCGAAGGTAAGTTGGTTAACCCAGATGCTAGCCGTGTTCGTGACTTGGCTTATCAAGGGAAACCTATTGATTTGAATCAGACTTTCCTTGTCGTGACTAACAACTATCGTGCGACTGGTAACTTCCCTGGTGTTAAAGATGCTGCAGAAAAAACGTCTCCTCAATCTTGAGAATCGTCAGGCCATCATTGACTATATTGTCAGCGAGAAAACGATTAATCCGAGTGCCGATGGAAATTGGAGTTTCGTCCCTAATATCACGAATGCAGATATCCGTTTTGCCTCATCTGATAATGCGCGTGCCCACCTTGCTGGTCAGGATGCCATTAGTTATGTAGGACCATCAACACAAGCCGGATTTGCAGAGTATCGTTTGGTTGTTAAGGAAAAGGCAAATCAAGTTGAGGATACGACTAAGAAAGAATCTGAGAAGTTACCAAAAGGTTCTGAGACAGCGGATCAAACTAAGCGTGAGACACCAAAAGCTACTGTAGGTGCCAGCGTGGCTAAACCTGTTCCAGCTATCCAGTTGTCAAACGCTCAAGTCGTTATCTTGCCTCAAGCTCAAGTACAAGAAACTCAAGGTTCAAGTTCAGATAAGACCTTGCCAAACACTGGTTCAGACGAATCTGTGTCAGCAACTTTAGCTGGTCTGGTTCTTATGACCTTGGCTGGATTCTTTGGAATCAAAAAACACGAAAAAAATTAAGCAAAGGAAAAAGCCCCTATCAGGGCTTTTTTGCTCTAGTTTTAGCGTTGGTTAAAGTTCTTTTGTGCTTCTAGGATAATAGGTGCCAGACGTTCGATATCAGACTGTGTGCCGCGTAGCTCGAAGTCTCCCAACATTGGGAAGCCAAAACGTTGACTGTACTGTTTGGCGGTTAGGCAGTACTGGTTATTGAAGTTACGGTTACCAGAACCGATGATACCAAAACAACGTTCGTGATTGCCATGGGCCGCGATAAAGTCACCCAGTGGATTGGTTAGGATTTCAACATCTCCATTGTCAACGCCATTTCCTCCTTCAAGGTAGGTTGGCAAGAGTGCGACAAAGGTTCATCTACTTGGAAGGTTTCATGATTAAGCTCTTTAATATTGATTTGGCGACATTCAATCCCGTGGTTGAGGGACAGATAGTCAGACATACGTTTGACAAAGCTTTGGGTATTGCCACTTAGACTAATATAAACGAGGGTAAGTTGAGACATAAGCGTCCTCTTTCTATCTATATCTTGTGTTTGTTCAATCATTCTAACACAAGATATTGTGCTTTTCAAGTTAGCTCCTTGTACTTAAGAATTGCCTATCTAGCTCTTTTTCTTTACTTGTAAAAGTGATAAAATAAAGGTTATTAAAAGAAGCGAAGGAAGAAATCATGGCTAAAGATAAAAATGTAACAGGAGAAGAAATTTTAGACATTTGCTCGGCCTACATGTCAGCAGATGATTTGAAATTAGTTGAAAAAGCCTGGCATTATGCGACAGATGCTCATAGTGGGCAATCTCGTCAGTCAGGAGAACCTTATATTATTCACCCTATTCAAGTGGCAGGTATCCTGGCAGATCTCCATCTTGATGCAGTGACAGTAGCCTGTGGTTTCTTACACGATGTCGTTGAAGACACCGAAAAAACACTCGATGATTTGGAAGCGGATTTTGGTACAGATGTACGAAATATCGTGGATGGTGTTACTAAGCTTGGTAAGGTTGAGTACAAGTCCCATGAGGAGCAGTTGGCTGAAAACCACCGTAAGATGCTTATGGCCATGTCTAAGGATATCCGTGTCATCTTGGTTAAATTGGCCGACCGTTTGCACAATATGCGTACCCTTAAGCATCTTCGTAAGGATAAGCAAGAGCGCATTTCTCGCGAAACTATGGAAATCTATGCTCCTTTGGCCCACCGTTTAGGTATTAGTCGTATCAAATGGGAATTGGAAGATATGTCCTTCCGTTACCTTAATGAGGTGGAATTTTACAAGATTTCTCACATGATGAAGGAAAAAACGTCGTGAGCGTGAGGAACTCGTGGACGAGATTGTCGATAAAATTAAGACTTACACAGCTGAACAAGGACTTGTTGGTGATGTTTATGGTCGTCCAAAGCATATCTACTCTATTTATCGTAAGATGCGCGACAAGAAAAAGCGCTTTGATCAAATCTATGATTTGATTGCCATCCGTTGTGTTATGGAGACGCACAGTGATGTTTACGCCATGTTGGGATACATCCATGAACTCTGGCGTCCGATGCCTGGCCGTTTTAAAGACTATATTGCCAATCCTAAATCCAATGGTTACCAGTCTATCCATACAACGGTTTATGGACCAAAAGGGCCTATTGAAATCCAAATTCGTACCAAGGAAATGCACCAAGTTGCCGAATACGGGGTTGCAGCTCACTGGGCTTACAAGAAAGGTATCAAGGCAAGGTAGATTCGAAAGAGTCTGCTTTGGGAATGAACTGGATTAAAGATCTTGTTGAACTTCAAGACGCCTCAAATGGTGATGCTATGGGGTTTGTTGACTCTGTTAAAGAGGATATCTTCTCAGAGCGTATTTATGTCTTTACGCCAAATGGTGCTGTTCAGGAATTGCCTAAAGATTCAGGACCTATTGACTTTGCCTATGCCATCCATACCCAAGTCGGTGAGAAGGCTACAGGTGCTAAGGTTAATGGCCGTATGGTTCCCTTGACTGCCAAACTCAAGACAGGTGATGTGGTTGAGATTGTCACCAATGCCAATTCCTTTGGTCCTAGCCGTGACTGGATTAAGATGGTTAAGACCACCAAGGCCAGAAATAAAATTCGTCAATTCTTTAAAAATCAGGACAAGGAAGCCTCTATCACCAAAGGTCGTGAGCTGTTGATTGCCTACTTCCAAGAGCATGGCTATATTGCCAATAAGTACCTAGACAAGAAACATATTGAGGAGATTCTCCCTCGTATGAGTGTGCGTAGTGAAGAAGCTCTCTATGCCGCTGTTGGTTTTGGTGAAATTAGTGCTGCTGCTGTTTTCAATCGTTTGACAGAAAAAGAACGCCGTGAGGAAGAGCGTGCGAAGGCAAAAGCTGAAGCTGAAGAGCTAATGAACGGTGGCGAAGTTAAGACTGAGAAGAAAGAAGTTCTCAAGGTTAAGAGTGAAAATGGCGTCATCATTCAAGGTGCTTCAGGTCTCCTCATGCGTATCGCTAAGTGCTGTAACCCAGTACCTGGAGATGAGATTGAAGGTTATATCACCAAGGGCCGTGGAATTGCTATTCACCGTTCCGATTGTAATAATATCAAGAGTCAAGAAGGTTATGAGCAACGTCTAATCGAAGTGGAGTGGGATGAACGTAATGCCAATAAATCTTATTTGGCAGAGATTGACATCTATGGCTTAACCGTTCTGGTCTGTTGAATGATGTTCTTCAAATCTTGTCAAATACGACCAAGAGCATTGCTACGGTCAATGCACAACCGACTAAGGACATGAAGTTTGCCAATATTCACGTTAGCTTTGAAATTGCCAACCTTATTGAATTGACTGGTCTTGTGGATAAGATTAAAATTATCCCTGATGTTTACAGTGTTAAACGTACGAATGGTTAAGGAGTTACTGCGATGAAGATTGTAATTCAGCGTGTGCAAAGTGCCTCTGTGGTTATTGAGGATTGTACGGTTGGCGCTATTAAGCAGGGCTCTTACTCTTGGTCGGAGTTGGTCCCGAGGACACCAAAGAGGACCTAGAGTATGCAGTTCGTAAGATTGTCAATATGCGCATTTTTTCAGATGAAGATGGCAAGATGAATCTTTCTGTTAAGGATGTTAGTGGCCAGATTTTGTCGATTTCTCAGTTTACGCTTTTTGCAGATACGAAAAAAGGGAATCGACCAGCATTTACGGGTGCTGCAAAGCCCGACATGGCTAGCCAGCTCTATGACGATTTCAACCAATCCTTGTCAACTCATGTTCCTGTAGAAAGAGGCCGCTTTGGTGCAGATATGCAGGTTAGTCTGGTCAATGACGGACCTGTGACCATTATTTTAGATACCAAAAATCGATAAACAAACCATTTCTCGCCTTGTGTGAGAGGTGGTTTTTTTATTCTCTCACATGAACTATTTAGGTGATGGATTTTCATTATTTAGGATTTATTTTTTCATTTTAAGTAGACTGAATCAAGTGAATATTTAATGAAATTAGAAAATGTTGCTCTCAAATTTCTGAAAAAACCTGACCATTCATGATGAAAAAATTACCGTTTACGAGGATTACCGGAAATTCCCTTGTCTTACAAAAAAGATTAAGTTAACATTAGTTTCATAAGAAACACCAAGCGATTTTTATGAAACTAAAAATAACTCGAGTTTACAGCATGCAAATATAAATAGTGATAATTTGAAACGCCGAGGTGATTTAAACTTTTTTAGAGGGATAGAGAGATATGTCAAAGAAAGTAGCGTCAACTAAATTATTATCAGGTTTGTTTGTAGCCGGTGGTGTCCTAGGGATGAATCAGGTCGCCAAGGCAGATAACGTGGTCAGTTCAGAAGCAACAAAACCAGTTATTACAACTGAAGCAGATAACTTGGTGGTGGTACCAACTGAGGCCGTTGCTCCAGTAGCGACAACAGAAGTAGGTCCATCATCTGCTACTGTTGCGACAGATACTGCAACAACAGCGACAGCTTCTACAATCTTTTCACAAGCTGTGCCAGCAGAAAGTGCTAGCTCAGAAACGCTTGTAGCCAGTGAAGCACTAGCTCCTGAGTCAGCTGCTGTGGAAACCATCACATCATCATCTGATAATGCTACTGAAGCAGGACGCCATTCAACTGCTCAAGTAACACCAGTTACAGAAGTGACAGAGCAAAACTTGAATGGTGATGCTTACTTGACAGATCCAGAAACAACAAAAGCAGCCTATAGCAAGACAGATGGTGATATTAATTATTCCGTTGTTGTATCTAATCCAACAGCAGAAACTAAGACGATGACTGTCAACTTGACACTTCAACATGCTTCAGAAATCATCGGTCAAGATAACGTTGACCTTACGCTAGCGGCAGGAGCTTCAGCTAAGGTTTCAAACTTGACAGTAGCGTCAGAGTGGTTGACAAACAATACAGGTTACTTGGTGACAATCAGTGTCAACGATAAATCAGGTAGTACTTTGTCAAGCAAGCGTGCTGGCTTGTCTGTTGAAGATGATTGGACAGTTTTCCCACGTTACGGTATCGTAGCAGGTTCGCCAACTGATCAAAACAGTATTCTTGTTAAAAATCTTGAAGCCTACCGTAAAGAGCTTGAGCTCATGAAGTCTATGAATATTAACTCATATTTCTTCTATGATGCTTATAATGAAGCTACAGATCCTTTCCCAGAAGGTGTCGATAGCTTTGTTCAAAAATGGAATACCTGGAGTCATACTCAGGTTGACACTAAGGCTGTTAAAGAATTGGTTGACCAAGTTCATAAGTCAGGTGCTGTTGCCATGCTTTATAACATGATTTCAGCAGATTCAAATCCAAAGAATCCAGCACTTCCACTTGCTGCTTTGGCTTATAACTTCTACGATAGCTTTGGTAAGAAGGGTGAACCGATGACTTACACTATCGGTGATAACCCAACTCAAGTTTACTATGATCCAGCGAATCCAGATTGGCAAAAATACATCGCAGGTGTCATGAAATCAGCTATGGATCGTATGGGATTCGATGGTTGGCAAGGTGATACAATTGGTGACAACCGTGTGACTGATTATGAGCACCGTAACAGCACAGACGAGGCTGACTCACACATGATGTCTGATTCATATGCGTCATTTATTAATGCCATGAAAGACTCATCGGTGAAAAGTACTACATCACAATCAATGATGTTAATGGTGGTAATGATGATAAACTAGCCAAGGCACGTCAAGATGTTGTTTATAATGAGCTTTGGACAAACGGTGGTTCAGTTATTCCAGGACGTATGCAGGTTGCCTATGGTGATTTGAAAGCACGTATCGATATGGTACGCAATAAAACTGGTAAATCACTTATCGTTGGTGCCTACATGGAAGAACCAGGTATTGACTATACTGTTCCTGGCGGAAAAGCAACTAACGGTGCGGGTAAAGATGCCCTTGCTGGTAAACCATTGCAAGCTGATGCGACACTTCTCGTAGATGCGACAGTAGCTGCAGCCGGTGGCTATCACATGTCCATTGCAGCCCTTGCCAATGCTAATGCAGCCCTTAACGTTCTTCAAAGTGCCTATTACCCAACGCAATACCTCAGTGTAGCTAAGGACACTATTCGTAAGCTTTACAATTACCAACAGTTCATCACTGCTTATGAAAATCTTCTCCGTGGTGAGGGTGTGACTAACAGCACTCAGTCTGTATCTACCAAGAATGCTTCTGGTGAAATCCTTTCTAAAGATGCTCTTGGTGTGACAGGAAATCAAGTTTGGACATTTGCTAAATCAGGAAAAGGTTTCTCAACTGTTCAAATGATTAACATGATGGGCATCAATGCGGGCTGGCATAATGAAGAGGGTTATGCGGACAATAAAACACCGGACGCACAAGAAAATCTCACAGTTCGTCTTAGCCTAGCAGGTAAAACAGCTCAAGAAGCTGCTAAAATTGCCAATCAAGTCTATGTGACGTCACCAGATGATTGGGCAACTTCAAACATGAAGAAGGCACAAGCAAGTCTTGAAACAGATGAAAATGGTCAACCAGTGCTTGTCATTTCAGTTCCTAAACTAACTCTTTGGAACATGCTCTATATCAAGGAAGACACAACAGCAACACCGGTAGAACCAGTTATCTTGAAACCAGTTACTAACCAAGCTGGTAAGAAAGTAGATAATACCGTAACATCTGAAGCAAGCTCAGAAACAGCTAAATCAGAAAATACAACAGTAAACAAAGATTCAGAGTCTCCAACTGATAAGAAACCATCTGTTGAAGCTCCTAAACTCGATGAAACAACTAAACCAGCACCATCAGTTGACGAGTTGGTAAACTCAGCAGCTGTTCCAGTGGCGATAGCTGTGTCAGAGACCGCACATGATAAGAAAGATGACAACTCAGTATCTAAGACGACAGCCATTTCAGAATCACATGTAGTAGTTGAACCAGTGGCTTCAGAGGCCACAAGCACAGCTGACTCAGCAGCCTCATCAGAAGTATCAGAAAGTGTAACAGTATCATCGGAAGCATCAGAAACTGAAAATAGTTCAGTAGCATCAACTTCAGAGTCAGCAATTTCAACGACGACAGCAATTTCAGAATCACATGCAGTAGTTGAACCAGTGGCTTCTTTGACAGAATCAGAGAGTCAGGCAAGTACTAGCCTTGTTTCAGAAACTACAAGCACAATTGTCTCAGTTGCTCCGTCAGAAGTATCAGAAAGCACAACAGTATCATCTAAGGTCTCAGAAACTGATATTATCTCAGAAGCATCAACTTCAGAGACTTCAGCATCTGAATCAGAGACTTCAATCAGCACAGTCGTTTCAGAATCAGAAGTAGTTGAAGAACCAGCTGTTTCATTGACAGAATCAGAAAGTCAAGTGAGCACTTCAGAAGTGACTTCAGCGATTTCAGAAACAGTAAGCACATCTGAGGAAGTCATCCTTGATGGACTATCAGAAAACATCAATAGTTGGAATAGACTCTCTGTAGCTCCTCGCGTCTCAGAAACCTTACCAAGTACTTCTGAAACGATTACAGAAGCAGCATCACTCTTTAGCAACTATGCAAGATATTCAGAAACAGCAAGCTCAGAATCCCACTCTATGGTAGCAGCTTCTTCAGAAGCCTCTATTGAAAAATTAGCAGTATCTATCTTGAAAGATACTGAGGGTGGCTTGTACGATGCAACAACAATCAGAAATATTGTTGAGATGATTGATAGCATTACAACAAAGGTCAGCTATACTCGCAGTAGCCGTCAAGACCTTGTCAATACAGCTTCGTCAGATAACACTTACAATGGTAGTCAAGATCTTAACCTTGCAAGTAAGACAACGACGCAAGCAGGTGAAAAAGGAACAACTGAAGATCTTAAGGCTACAATTGCTAAAACAGCAAAATCTCACAAGTGGGGAGAACATGCTGTAGCTATCCTTACAGCTATTGTCCTTGCAGGTGCGGCAACCCTTGCAGCTCTTCGTAACTTCTTGATGTCAAAAAAAGTTGATAAATAATAAGTAGAACTCTTTGTGTAAACAAGGAGTTTTCTTTATACTGGCTGCTATTTTTTCTGAAAATTGTGATACAATAGAAATAGTTTGAATATTGTGTCAAAGGAGAGCCAATGATTACTGCAAATGATATCGTAAAGGCTAATGAAGTCTTAAAAAACGTGGTGGAACGCACACCACTAGATTTTGATCGCTACCTATCTGAAAAATACGGGGCGACCATTTATATTAAAAAAGAAAATATGCAAAAGGTACGCTCTTTCAAATTGCGTGGAGCCTACTATGCTATCCATCAATTGAGTGATGAGGATAAGGCGCGTGGTGTGGTTTGTGCATCAGCCGGAAACCATGCTCAGGGGGTTGCCTACACTTGTAACGAGATGAAGATTCCGGCAACCATCTTTATGCCAGTAACAACACCTCTCCAAAAAATTGGTCAAGTCCGTTTCTTTGGTGGCAAGTTTGTAACAATCAATTGGTGGGAGATACCTTTGATGCTTCTGCTCAAGCAGCACAGGAATATACCAAGTCTGAAGGCATGACTTTCATTGATCCATTCGACGATTATAATGTCCAAGCGGGTCAAGGAACAGTTGCTTATGAAATTTATGAGCAGGCTCAAGAGGAGGGTGTTTCCTTCGATAGTATCTTGGTTCCAGTAGGTGGCGGAGGCCTTATCTCTGGTGTGGCTACTTATATCAAGGATGTGGCACCATCTATGGAAGTTATTGGTGTTGAGGCTAGTGGTGCTCGTAGTATGCGTGCTGCCTTTGACCGTGGTTATCCTATAAAACTCGAAGAAATTGATAAGTTTGCGGACGGGATTGCTGTTCAAAAGGTAGGTGTCAAGACCTATGAAGTTGCACGTAAATATGTTGACCGTCTCTTGGGAGTTGATGAAGGCTTGATTTCAGAAACCCTAATTGATATGTACTCTAAGGTTGGTACCATTGCAGAACCCGCAGGTGCAGCATCAGTAGCAGCTTTGGAAGTGATTAAAGATGAGATTAAAGGAAAAACCATCGTCTGCATCATTTCAGGTGGTAACAATGACATCAACCGTATGCCAGAGATGGAAGAACGTGCGCTTATCTACGATGGTATCAAGCATTACTTTGTGGTTAACTTCCCACAACGTCCTGGTGCCCTTCGTGAATTTGTAAATGATATCTTGGGACCAAATGATGATATCACTCGTTTTGAGTACATCAAACGTGCTAATAAAGGAAAAGGTCCAGTTCTCATTGGTATCGCTCTTAGTGACAAGAACGATTATGATGGACTTCTCGATCGTCTTTCAGCCTTTGACCCAAGTTATATCAACCTTCACGGTAACGAAACACTTTACAATATGCTTGTCTGAGGACAGGTTTACATAATGAAAAAAGAACTGACAAAGTCGGTTCTTTTCTACTTTAACCCAGCTATACGGAGGCACTAAGGCCTTATCTTCAACTTAAAACCTCAGTATTACTACTGAGGCTTTCTTTATTCGATAATCAAGAGTCCATCTTTAATGGCGAATGGATTGTCTTTATTGATGCGGTCGTAGAACATGATACCGTTAGTATGGTCGATTTCATGTTGAACAACAATTGAGTTGTACCCACGGAGCTTAACACGTTGCTTTTCGCCCTCTTTGTTGAAGTATTCAACAGTTACACGAGCATGACGAACCACGTAACCAGGAACGTCGCGGTCGACTGAGAGGCATCCTTCTCCATCACCCAAAGCAGCATCCTGAACAGAATGGGCAACTACTTTAGGGTTGTACATGATTTCTTGAAGGCTATATGCTTCTTTTGGTGGATTACCTTCAGCGTCTTCAGGGTTTGGAACGAGAACCGCGATAATGCGTTTTGAAATATCCAATTGTGGGGCTGCAAGACCGACTCCCCCACGAAGCCCCATTTTTTCAGCAATAACAGGATCTTGTGAATTACGAAGAAACTGCATCATTTTTTCACCTAGGATAACGTCTTCGTCTGATAGTGGGAAGGTTACATCTTCAGCGACAGCACGCAAGGTTGGGTTTCCTTCGCGAATGATATCATTCATATCAATCATATGGCTGGCGCGGATAATTTTGGTTTGAGCGTCCATTTGTTTACCTCTATTTTCTTTGATTTACTTGTTTATAACTATAGCACAAAAGGTTGAAAATTAAACCATCAAGGATTAAAGTGAGGCTTTTTCTAATCGATAAAAGCCAGTTTCTCCAAGGTTTGTCTCTCTAAAATACGATAGGTTTTAAAAGCCTCTTTTTCAATAATTCCCTGGTCGATAAATTGTTTGATGACTCGCTGTACATGACGATAGCTAGTCCCAAAACGGGAAGCTAAAATGGATGGCGATAATTGAAAGATATTCTCTTCTTCACTATTCAAAATATGGGTGGCCAGACGCTCTTTGACAGAGTAGCTCGCATTCGTTGAAGCAGTGATACCTTGCTTATGCAGTGCCATAGCCAGGTTACGTCCAATTTGGTAGAGAAAAACAGGGTCTTTGAGGAGTTCTTCTTTATTATTTAATGGGAGCTGAACTGCTTGAACCTCTTCTAAAGCAATGACTGATGATCCTGCTGGTTGGTTGGTCATGAGTTCTACATCTCCCAATATCTGAGGCTGATTGAGCGTTTTCTAGGATATGTTCTTTACCATTGAAGAGAGAACGAACAATTTTTTACCTTTCCTGATAAAATGTAGGTCAGCTCAGTGATAGCTTGCCCTTGGGTACAAATATAATCGTTCTTTTGAAAGGTGACTTTCTGTAATTGGTTGAGGTAGGGGGGTGGAAAGACCTGGTCAAGTTGAGGTCTTATGGTATGATTACGCATACATCTCCTTTTTTAGGACCTAGGTCCTATTTTTTAAAGTCTCCTTAGATTATAATGAAAAAATAACTATTAGACAAGTAAGGAAAGGATGTTCTTATCCCTATATTATGACACGAATTTTAGAAAAAATGAGCCTGCTTGGGCTATCCTTGCTCTTGATTTCGGCCTTTTCGATTTCAACAGCGTTACCACCTATGTTGGACTACTATAGCCCAACCTTTTCTGCCGCGCAAGTGGAGCTTTTAGTATCTGTCCCTTCATTTTCCGTAGTCGCGATGCTCTTACTTAATTCATTTATTGACAAATGGCTAAGTGATAGACAGCTAATTGTGACTGGCTTGCTTTTACTTAGTAGTGCTGGGATTTTTCCTTTTTTTGTACAAGCCTATCCTCTTGTCTTACTGTCACGTATTGCTTTTGGGATGGGGATTGGCCTTATCAATGCTAAGGCGATTGCCATCATCAGTCAACGTTTTCAAGGTAAAGAACGGGTTCAGATGTTAGGTATTCGTGGCTCCATGGAGTTGATTGGTGGAGCTTCGTGTTCTCTTTTGGTTGGTCAACTATTGAAAATCCATTGGACCTTTGCCTTTCTTATTTATGGTCTTGGTTTTGTGATTCTGACCATGTACCTCCTTTTTGTGCCAACAATGGATCAGGTGGAGAGGAAGCAGATTACAAAAAGTAAGCAAGGTCTAAACAAAAAAGACCTTAGTATGATCCTTGGCATGGCCCTTTTAGCAGGATTTGTCATCTGTATTAATTCTTCGATTAGTTTGCGCGTGCCTCTGTTTCAAGTTGCTGGTAAGACTATTGAGAGTGGTCAATCAGCCTTAGTACTGAGTTTAGAGCAGGGAATTGGAATTGTAGCTGGACTGAGTTTCGCCTCGCTTATAGGACATTTTAAAAATCGTCTTTTGCTTATAGTGATGTTCTTGTTAGCGGTTTGTCTCTTTGGGATGTCAGTGGCTAGTAACTTACCGATTTTGATTTTATCTTCAGTTGGTGTTGGTTTCTTTTATAGTATTATTTTGACAATTATCTTTAACCGACTTTCTGAGTCTATTGCTAGAAATCTGTTGAATAAGGCGACAGCCTATGTCCTCTTAGGGTGTAACCTAGGGTCAGCCATTTCCCCTTATGTTTTGAAATTGTTAGCACTCATATCTCCAAGTTTTAGTTGGATTTTTCTAGCTTATGCTATCGTAAGTTTCCTACTTTTCCTTGGATTCTTTCTGAATGCAAAAATGGCCAAAAAAGTCTAAGCTTCAAAAACTTAATCAGTGAAATCTTGCGATTGACAAAGATTAGTAGATGAGCTAAAATAGAGAGGTCGTAAAGACAAACCAACTCTTTCTTGGTTTTAGGAGAGCCAATCCTAGACTCGGATGGAGCAAAAAAAGGAGAAAAAACATGGCAATCTCAAAAGAGAAAAAAAATGAAATCATTGCTCAATACGCACGTCACGAAGGTGACACTGGTTCAGTAGAGGTTCAAGTTGCTGTCCTTACTTGGGAAATCAACCACCTTAACGAACACATTAAACAACACAAAAAAGACCACGCTACTTACCGTGGTTTGATGAAAAAAATCGGTCACCGTCGTAACTTGTTGGCATACCTTCGCCGCACAGACGTTAACCGTTACCGTGAGTTGATCAGCTCACTCGGACTTCGTCGTTAATTCAAGATACAAGTGCCTAGGCCTTGTTCAATTGAATACACGAAAATGGAACTGCTCTATGATGGGGCAGTTTTTTTATTCATTAGGATTTTATCCCGAGTTCAAAACAGCTCTCTAGATGTAGAGGGATGTTTTTCTGTGTTCCTCTAAAAATTTCTGACGTTGATTAATCTATAGAATAAAAAAACTCCAAAATTAATTCTGGGGAGTTTTTTAACTTAAAATCTTTTTGATAACTGTTTGAAATTGAGGGAGTTGATGAATAGCAGTTCCGACAAGGATACCTAACATATTTAAGGTGATATCTCCCAAATCAAAGACTCCCAAATGTCCAAAGTACTGAATGGATTCGACGGTGAAAAGGGTCAGGAGACAAAGTAGGAGATTACTCAATCGTGAAGAAAAGAGGAGTCCCAGAGGAATGAACATTAATAGGTTCATGATGGGAACGAAGTGGCTCCCCCAGTATAATTCCCGAGCGAAGGAAAGGGGTTAAGTGAGAGACCTTGGGTACCAATGTTTTTCAAGAAAAGATAGGTAGAAGAGAGCAAGAAAGTAAATGAAGTAGAGTAGGAGTAGTGTCTGTTTTTTTCAGCTTTCTAGTAAGAAGGAGTTTCAAAAAAGCGTAGACAAAGTAACTCAGTAGGACAATAATGACTAGGTTGAGTAAGACTTGGAAGTAGGAGCCATAATGGGCGATGTAATGAACGTACTGTTCGAGATGCCCCCTATAAAACCAATAAGACAAGGCCAGTGAGAGCATTCCTAGTAAGATGTTACTCAATGTTTTTAATGTTTTTGCCACTTTGCTCCTCCATTTGCATATGATGAGTACACATTATATCAAAAAAACGTTTAAAGAAAGTTAAGAAACTGTAACGAAGTTTTGATAGAATAAAACGATAAGGCAGAATCAAAGACTAAAAAAGGACTTTGAAACAGCAACTCTACTTTTGACTAACAATTTAATGATTTTTGTAAACAGGCTATGAAAGCTTATAAAATAATTAAATTTTTAAAAAATTAGGAGTCAGCATCTTGTTTCAGGATTATTAAAAATGTTATTATATAGTAGTGAATTTTTTAACATAAAAAGGAGTTCGTCTTATGAATAAAAAGGTTTTGGCGACAGCTGGAATTGCAGCACTTGCAGTTTCTGCTACAGTTGCTAAAGCTGATGAGGTAACGACAAACGATCAAGCCTCAACAACAGCATCAGTATCATCGACAGCTACACAAGCTGTCCCAACTCAAGCCCAAGTCGAAGCGGCTAGAGAACAAGCCAGCGCTGCAAATCAAGCAGTATCGCAACAAGAGTCAGTTGTTGCTAATCATGAAGCAGCTGCAAACCAGGCTCAAGCAAACCTAGCGACAGCAGATGCTAACTTGCAAAAGGCACAAACAGCAGCCGATGAAGCAAGTCCAGAAACTATTGCTGCCGCTCAAGGTCAAGTAACTACTGCTGAAAATGCAGCTAAGGAAGCTAAGTCAGCAGTCGAAACAGCTCAATCAGCAGAAAAAACTGCCAAAGATGCAGCAGACAAACAGCAAGCTGTCGTTAATACAGATCAAGCTAATGTCAATGCTAAAGCTAGTGAAGTTGCTAATGCTCAAAAATCAGTAGATGCTGCTAAAGCAGCTCTTAATGGTTCTAGCGCTTCTGAGGCAGCTTCTAACCAAGCTAAAGCACGATCAGCTTTTGATGCTGCAACAGCAGCTGAGAAAAAAGCTCAAGAAGAATTGGCAGCCGCTCAGGCAGCTGATAAAGAAAAAGCTACTGCTATTTCAGCTAAAGAAGGGCAATTGACTGCAGATCAAAATGCAGCAAACCAAGCTAAAGCAGCTTATGAGACTGCTCAAACAGTAGCTAATGAAAAGGCAGCTGCTCTTGCAGCCGCTGAAGCAGCTAAGAAAAAAGCAGAATCTTCAACAACTTCAACAGCTAATGTTCGTCAAAAATTCTCAGTATCACAAGAGTATGTTAATGCCCTTAAGATTCATGAGTCTAAAACAGCGACAGCAGCAGAAATAGCTCAAGCTGAACAAGTCTTGAAGAACGTCAATAAACGTGATCGTGGTAACAATAGTTATCAAGACAATGAAGCAGATAAAAATGTTAAAATTAGTGATTTGAATAACCTTAGTGAAGCTCAAATTACAGATTTGTCATTGTATGCTTCAAGTTTGATTAACCAAATTCGTACAGCCTTTGGTACAACTCAAACATCTGTTTCAAAAGGTAGTGTTCTTGCGGCTGACCGTGTTTCAGACGGTTATGTAGCAGATAACTGGGGTTGGGAAGCTATTACCCATAAACGACATGATAGTGCGGCCCTTGACCGTGCTGGTAAGTCATTTAATAGTGTAAGTATTGGTGAAAACCTTAATACATGGCAAGGGTTGACAGGACCATTTACACTTAACGACATTAAGAAATATGTCTACGAAGCTATGCTTGACTTCATGTTTAACGGTAATGAGTGGAACCATGCTCGTTCTATCTCTGGACTTACAGCAGATGGTGGTGAGTCTTACATTGGAACAGACATCAGTGTTGTTGCCGGTGCCTTTAACGTTCACGTAAACAATGTCAATAAAAATTCTATCGCTTCTGATAGTAGCTTTGACACAACTAAGATTGCTAACCCATATGAAGGTAACCAATCTCAATCATCTTCAAATGCAAATCTTGCTGCTGCAAAAGCAGCTTATGAAGCTGCTAAGCAAGCTAACGCTCAAGCTCAAAGTGACTTGGCTAGCAAGAAAGCGGCTTCTGAGTCAGCAACTCTTAAGCTTAAGAATACTCAGTCAGAACTTGCAGCTCTTAAAGCGACTGCAAGCAAGTTGGCAGCTGCTCAGAATAACCTTTCTGAAAAACAAGCAGCCCTTGCAACTGCTAAATCAGAATTGGAAAAAGCTAACGCTGCAGTTGAAAACCTTAATGCTAACGCACAAGAAAAAGCAGCAGCCCTTAGCAAAGCTCAAGCAACTCTTGATGAAAAACAAGCAGAGCTTCAAACAGCTAAAGATAAACTTGCGACAAGTTCTGCGACCTTGCAACGTTTGACAAATGCTTACAACGCTGCTAAGCAAGATACTGCTAAGAAACAAGTAGCATTGACTCAAGCTAACCAAGCTTTGGCTTCTGCTAAGAACCGTGTAGCAGCTCTTACAAATGCTTCAGCTAACCTAGCTAAGGCTAAAGCAGAACGTGCAACAGCCTTTGCTAAATTTACTGCGGCGAAAGCGGCTCTTTCAACTGAACGTGCGAAACTTGTTGAATTGTCTGCTAAACGTGATAAATTAACGAGCGAATACACAACTGTTCAAACAGCCTTCGATAACTACATGAAAGCTAAGGCAGACAAAGAGCTTCAAACACAATTGGCTAAAGAGTATGCTAACATCATCTCTAAAGGTCTTACACCAGTACCTGTTTACGATGTAGATGGTAAAGTTATTGCTTTCACAACACAAGAACAAGCAGCTCAAACTGTAGCTCAAGTTCCTGTAAATTATGGTCAAACAAAAGCTGAGAAACAAGCTCCTGTACAAGAAGCAGACAGCTTGCCAGAAACAGGTGAGTCAACTGCAGCAGGATTCAGTCTTGTAGGTCTCTTCATGACACTATTGGCCTTCCTTGGTTTCGTTGACAGACGTACACGTCGTAACTAATCATAATAAAAACGGCAACTGCCGTTTTTTTTATATGCCTGAGAATCTAAAAAAGTAAGGTCGAAACCTTAACTTTTTCGTATTTAACCCAAGAAACGTTTAAGGAATTCCTTAGTACGTTCTTCTTTAGGATTTTCAAAGATTTGTTCTGGACTACCTTGTTCAGCGATTACCCCTTTATCCATGAAGATGACACGGTCTGAAACATCACGTGCGAACTCCATTTCATGGGTAACGATAATCATGGTCAAACCAGTTTCAGATAGCTCCTGCATAGTCTTGAGTACTTCCCCTACCATTCTGGGTCAAGGGCTGAAGTTGGCTCGTCAAAGAGGATGGCTTCTGGATCAACAGAGAGGGCACGAGCGATTGCTACACGTTGTTTTTGTCCCCCTGAAAGTTGTTTTGGTTTAGCTTTCCAGTATTGTTCCCCCATACCAACTTTCTCCAAGTTAGCTTTGGCGATGCTTTCAGCTTCTTTACGGTCACGTTTGAGAACAGTTGTTTGAGCTACGATAGCATTTTCCAAGACATTAAGGTTTTCAAAGAGGTTGAAGGATTGGAAAACCATACCGAGTTTTTCACGATAGGTAGTGAGGTCGTAACCTTTTTCAAGGACGTTGTCCCCATGATAGAGGATTTCACCACCTGAAGGTGATTCGAGTAGGTTAATAGAGCGAAGGAAGGTTGATTTCCCTGAACCTGAAGAACCAATAATTGAGATAACCTCACCCTTTTTGACACTGAGGGAGATATCTTTGAGGACTTCATTTTTTCCGTATGATTTTTTGAGGTTTTTAATTTCTAAAATCGTCTCAGTCATTAGTGAACCCCTCCTTGTGTGTAAGTATCTTGATCCAAACGGCGTTCTACATAACGCAAGATGCGTGTCACTGTGAAGGTAAGGACAAAGTAGATTGCTGCGATAACAAAGAATGTTTGGAAGTATTGATAAGTTTGGCTTGCGACAGTGTTACCTGCGAAGTAAAGTTCCACAACAGAGATAACGTTCAAAACAGAGGTATCCTTGATATTGATAACGAACTCATTACCAGTAGCTGGCAAGATGTTACGGATAACCTGTGGAAGAACAATCTTACGCATGGTTTGACCGTGGGTAAATCCAAGAGCAGTTGCAGCTTCAAATTGTCCTTTATCTACGGCGAAGATACCACCACGAACGATTTCACTCATGTAGGCTCCGGTGTTGATAGAAACGATGAAGACAGCTGCTAGGGTACGGTCAATATTGATACCAAAGGCCTGGGCAGTACCGTAGTAGATAACCATAGATTGTACAATCATTGGCGTACCACGGAAAACTTCGATATAGACATTAAGCACCCAACCGAAGAGTTTTTGGAGCAAGGCTACAAATTTATTAGCAGCCTTAGGAGCTGTGCGGTAAACACCAATCATAAGACCGATGAAAGTACCCACAACTGTACCGATAATTGAGATAAGAAGGGTAATTCCTGTACCACGTAAGAATTGTGGCCAGTTCTTAGCGATGATATTGCTCATCTGACTAAAGAAGTTTCCTTTTTTAGCCTCATCAGTCTTATCTGCAGGTTGGATGTCAATGATGTGATCCATCAGTTAACACGTTCCTCTTGGCTGATTCCAGCAAGGACCTTATTGACTTGCTCCATTTGTTGGCTGTCTCCTTTGCGAAGACCGACGGCCAAGGACACGTCATCGTCTGAAACCTGGAAACCACCATCTTTAAGCGTAATCATCTTATATTTTGAGCTAGCTTCTTCGGCAGTTTTTGCTTCAGGACGCTCTGAAACATAACCATCGATGATACCAGATGCGAGGGCTTGGCGCATAGCCCCGAAATCACCCATAGCGGTTTGTTTGCTGACACCTGGGATTTGATCAATCAAATTATAGAGATAAACCCCTTGTTGAGCTGTGATTTTAGCATCCTTGAAGTCTTTGAGACTCTTAGCGTTGGCATAATCACCGTCTGAGCTGACAACCATGACAGGTTCGCTTCGGTAATAGCTGTCTGAAAAGTCGATTTCTTGACGACGTTCAGCTGTTGGGCTCATACCTGCGATGATCATATCGATTTTGCCGGAAGTGAGGGCAGGAATCAAACCTGTCCAAGCTGTTTTGACTACCAAGGGTTTCTTGCCTTGAGCTTCAGCGATTTTTTTAGCGATTTGCACGTCATAACCGTTGGCATACTGTTTGGTACCTTCGATTGGAACGGCTCCGTTTGAGTTATCGTCCTGCGTCCAGTTGAAAGGTGCATAGGCAGCCTCCATACCCACACGGAGATACTCGTCTGCTTGAGCGCTTGATACCCCACCAAAAACGAGGAGGAGCGCTGCAAAGCAGGCTATAATAATTTTTTTCATTGAAACAATGTCTCCTATAAAAATGTCATACCTTACTATTTTACAGGAAATTAGGATTAATGACAATAAGTTGGGATTAGAAAAACAATCTCTATATCAAGATTGTCTTCAAATACAAGTTGTAATTTGATATAATGGGAAGGACGATTTGGAGCCTTGATCATTTTTGCTGTGATGAGGCTAGCATTTTAAAACGGAGATAATTATGCAAACGGCACAATTTATTATTGAATTACTAAAAGCAGTCTTTCTTGGGATTGTCGAAGGTATCACTGAGTGGCTACCGATTTCATCTACGGGTCACTTGATTTTGGTGAATGAATTCTTGAACTTGAGACAAAGTAAAGACTTCATCGATATGTTTAATATCGTTATCCAACTTGGTGCTATTCTTGCGGTTATGGTTATTTACTTTAAACGTTTGAATCCCTTCCAACCTGGTAAGACAGCACGTGAAGTGCAATTAACTTGGCAACTTTGGCTCAAGGTGGTCATTGCCTGTATTCCCTCAGCATTCTTTGGTTTACTTTTAGATGACTGGATGGAGGCCCATCTCAGTAATTTCTTTGTAGTAGCTATCATGTTGGTGGTCTACGGGATTGCCTTTATTTGGATTGAGGACCGCAATCGACGTGTAGAACCTAAGGTAACGGATTTGGCACGTATGTCTTACAAGACAGCTTTCTATATTGGTCTTTTCCAAGTCTTGAGTATCATTCCAGGGACAAGCCGTTCAGGTGCTACTATTCTTGGGGGTATCATCGTTGGTACTAGTCGTAGCGTAGCTGCTGACTTTACCTTCTTCCTTGGTATTCCAACCATGTTTGGTTATAGTGGACTTAAGGCGGTTAAGTATTTCATTGACGGGAATACCTTGACAGGTGGACAAGTGGCTATTCTCTTGGTAGCTAGTGTGACAGCCTTTGTTGTCAGCTTGTTCGTGATTCGCTTCTTGATGAATTACATTAAGAAACATGATTTCACAGTTTTCGGAAAATACCGTATCGTGCTTGGTATTATTGTGCTTCTTTATGGAGCTGTCAAACTTATTTTCGGATAATTACGTTCAAGTAAACTGAAAAAGGACTTCAATTGAAGTCCTTTTTATCTGGTTTAGAGATTATTTGTGGAGAAGTTTTCCAAAGATAAGGTAAGCTAGCAACCATAGGACCAGTCCGCAAGTCAAGAAGCTAGCTAGGATTTTCAAGAAGTCCACGACATTATGCAAGGGATACCATCCAGATAAACAGAGAATTGGAAGTATGGTACACACAATGATAGAGAAGTGGAGAAGTGATTGCTGTTTGAGCGATAAACGGTTATCGTCGTAGATAGGTGCAG
>ENA-OQBJ01000226-OQBJ01000226.1-human-gut-metagenome-genome-assembly--contig:-NODE-226-length-30792-cov-8.370553_pt1 | contig 30792 bp, 46 predicted proteins | sample MGYA00242743_ERZ504545 | MGnify/ENA primary metagenome ERZ504545 (study PRJEB26092, sample SAMD00036252) | human gut metagenome | host: Homo sapiens | study: EMG produced TPA metagenomics assembly of... | reverse complement strand
TACGTGAAACTTTATCGCGGAAGGTTCCGCACGGAACAGGAGGCCACTTAATGTGGCTCCGTCGTGAGCAGGCTGTAGAGCAGGAAACTTCATCAGTGCCCGCCCCACGGGAAACCGGCGGGATAGACCGGTTTGGATGGGGCTTTGATGCATGGGTGGTCTGTTGGTGGGCAATTGGGTATGATGCTGTGGTTACTGCATCGACTCTGCGATGCATGTTTGTACGTTCCCGGCGGTCGGTTTGCCAGAAGCGCCCCGTCGGTTGTTCCAGACCCGTTTCGAAGAAAGGAAACCACACTCACCTATGGCAGCTAAAAAATCATCTCCCTTGAAGATCATTCCGCTCGGCGGCCTTGACGGCATCGGCAAGAACATGACGGTCTTCGAGTGCGGCGACGACATGGTGCTCGTCGACGCCGGCCTCATGTTCCCCGACGACTCCCAGCCCGGTATCGACCTGGTGCTTCCCGACTACACCTATGTCTTGGAGAACGAGGAAAAGCTCCGCGGCATCGTCGTCACCCACGGCCACGAGGACCACACCGGTTCGCTTCCGTATCTGCTGCAGGACCTCAACAACAAGGTGCCCATCTTCTCGAGCAAGCTGACGCTCGGCTTTATCGAGGGCAAGCTCTCCGAGTTCCGCATTCGTGCCCCCAAGTTCCGTGAGGTCAAGGGCGGCAGCCACGTCAATTTGGGTGGCATCTCACTCGACTTCTTCTCGATGACACACTCCATTCCGGGCGCTCTGGGCGTGTTTATTCGCACCAACCAGGGCACCGTCATGCACACGGGCGACTTTAAGCTCGATCAGACGCCCATCGATGGCGTCACGCCCGACTATGCCGCTATCAGCCGCTTCGCTAAGCAGGGTATCGACCTGCTGCTTTCCGACTCCACCAATGCCACGGTTCCGGGCTTTACCAAGTCCGAGGCCGAGGTCGGCCCCAACCTGCTGCACGCCATCAAGAACGCTCCGGGCCGCGTGTTCGTCGCGTCGTTCTCGAGCCATATCCATCGCCTGCAGCAGATCTGCGACGCCGCCCGCAAGTGCGGCCGCAAGGTCGTCGTGACCGGACGTTCCATGCTTACCAACACCCGCGTGGCGCGCGAGCTGGGCTATCTCAACATCGACGATGCCGATATCATCGATGCCTTCGATATCGATAACCTGCCTGACGACAAGATCGTCGTCATGTGCACCGGTTCGCAGGGCGAGCCGCTGTCGGCGCTGTCCCGCATGGCCAACGGCGAGCACAAGACGCTCTCCATCCACGAGGGCGATACCGTCATTCTCTCGGCAACTCCCGTTCCCGGCAACGAGAAGGCCGTCCAGCAGGTCGTCAACAGTCTGGCCAAGCTTGGCTGCGACGTCTGGGATAAGAACCGCGCCCTCGTCCACGTCTCGGGCCACGGCAGCCAGGAGGAGCTCAAGCTTCTGATGGCCATGGCCAAGCCCACCTACTTTATGCCGGTTCACGGCGAGGCCGTGCATCTGCGCGCCCATGCCCAGCTCGCCCGCAAGATGGGCCTCAAGGACGATCACATCTTTATCCTCGATAACGGTGACACGCTCGAGATGCGTGGCGGTATCGTCAAGCGCGGTGCGCCCGTCGAGTCCGGCGTCGTCTATGTCGACGGTCTGCGCATCGGCGACACCGACCCCATCGTCCTGCGCGATCGCCAAAAGCTCGCCAACGACGGCATGGTCACAGCCGTTGCCATCGTCTCGCTCAAGCATAAGAAGATCGAGGCTATCGAGTTCTCGGGCCGCGGTGTTTCGTTTGCTATCGACGACCAGTTCTCCGAGGATGCCTCCGCAGCCATCATGAAGACGATCGAGAAGGGCAAGTTTAGCTTTACTAGCAGCGGATCCGATGCCATTCGCAAAGCCGTGCGCGATTCGCTCTCCAACTTCATCTGGAGCCGTACGCGCACCCGTCCGATGATCATCCCGGTCGTCATGGAGGTTTAGTTTGGCGCGCGGATCTGCACAAAACGCCAAAGGCAACAAAGCCAACAACCAACCGGCATCTGCTAAGGGTGCCGGTTCCCATCTGCGTGCCAATAAGGGCCACGAGGCTGAGTTCGATGAGTTCGAGCCCCTGGTTGAGCCTTCGGCCAATCGCGATATCGCCGGCGTGATCATTGCCGTTTTGGCGATTGCGTCCTTTATTGCCGTGATTTCGCCGGCAACGGCACCCGTGACGGCCGCGGTTGCCGGTTTCTACCACCTTGGCTTTGGCTGGGTGCCTACGTGTTGCCGATCGTCATCTTGCTGTTTGCCGCCACGCTCTTTTTGGGTGAGGATTCGCCGCTCAACATTCGCTCGGTCGCGGGTGGCGCCGTGGTCTTTGTGGCCATTGTCTCTATCCTGTCGCTGATGGTGCCGGGCACGAGTGATTCGTGCGACCTCATGTTTACGCCTCAGAACCTTTCCACCTCGGGCGGCTACATTGGCGCCTTTATCGCAAGTACCTTGCAAAACGCCCTGGGCAAACCTATCGCCATGGTTGTCTTGCTGGGGCTTGTTGTCGTTGGTTTGGTCATTATCGGCTTTTCGGTGGGCGGTGTTTTACGCTCCGCACGCGATCGCGCTGCCGATTTTGCCGAGCGCCGTCGTGCCGATGTCAACGAGAGCCCGTGGGGCGACGAAGAGGCCCTGTCGGTTCCCGGCGTTGCCCGTCCGCACCTGAGCATTCTGCGCCAGAAGGGACTGACGCCGCGGTGACCACGGTCATGGGTGGCGATGCGACCCGGTTCTGGATGACGACGAGGACGATGACCCGTTTGTCGACGTGTCCGAGGCCGTGGATGCCGAGCGTGCCAAGACCACGCTGCTGCCGCGTCGCCATGCCAAGAAGGGCAAGGCCGCGCCCAAGCTCAACACGAGCGAGCCCGACCCGTCTTGGTCCGATAACGAAATCGAGCTCACCGAGGGCGATGACGAGGACGACGAGACTCCGCTCGAGACCGCCAAGACCACCTTGCTGCCGCGTCGCCGTGCCAAGGCAGGACAGGTCACCGGACAGTTTTCGATGGAAGACGACCCGGACAAGGCTGACGAGTCAGAGCCGCCGTTTGCCGTGAATCCCGTTTCGGCAGCTCCACAGATCCCCGACTTCCTAAAGCATCCCAAGGTTGCCGATGCCTCCTCTACGGCTTCCGCTGCTCCTGTTGCAGCCGGCGATGGGGGAGCGGACGGTACCACTGCCAATGCCGAGGGCGACCAAGAGGACGGCCTCAAGCTCCCGCCGCTCGAAATCCTGCACGCCAACCCGCAGTCGGCGTCCGCCGCGTCTTCTGACAAGGAGTTGGAACAGACTGCCGAGTCGTTGCAGTCCACCTTGCTTGAGTTTGGCCGTAGCGCCCGCGTCGTCGGCTGGATTGCCGGCCCCACCGTTACGACCTTTAAGCTGCAGCCCGGTGAGGGCGAGCGCGTGAGCAAGATCTCGAGCCTCGAGGACGATATCGCGCTTTCGCTTGCCGCCCAGTCGGTGCGCATCTTCGCGCCGATCCCGGGCACCTCGCTTGTGGGTATCGAGATTCCCAATCGCAAACGTCAGAACGTCAATCTGGGCGACGTGCTTCCCTATGTGAAGGGCGGTCCGCTTGAGCTTGCCATCGGTCGCGATGCCGAGGCACGCCGGTTGTCGCCGACCTCGCCAAGATGCCCCACCTGCTTATCGCCGGCACCACCGGTTCGGGTAAGTCGGTCATGATCAACTCCATCATCACGACCTTGCTCATGCGCGCCCTTCCCGAGGACGTTCGCCTGATCATGGTCGACCCTAAGCGCGTCGAGCTTGCGGGCTATAACGGCCTGCCGCATCTCTATGTGCCCGTGGTGACCGAGCCCAAGCAGGCAGCCAGTGCACTGCAGTGGGCCGTGTCCGAGATGGAGCGTCGCCTGAAGGTCTTCGAGCGCCTCAACGTTCGCAAGATCTCGACGTATAACGAAAAGCAGGCCGCCGGCGAGTTTGAACACTACGATAACCCGCCGCAAAAGATGCCCTATCTGGTCATCATCATCGACGAGCTTTCGGACCTGATGATGGTCGCCGGCAAGGATGTCGAGGCCTCGATCGTCCGTATCGCCCAACTGGGCCGTGCCGCCGGTATTCACCTTATCGTGCTACACAGCGCCCCAGCTCCAACGTGGTGACGGGCCTTATTAAGGCCAACATCACCAACCGTATCGCCTTTAATGTGGCTACGGGCATCGATTCCCGCGTCATTATCGACCAGATGGGCGCCGAAAAGCTTACCGGTTTGGGCGACATGCTGTTTTCCAAGGTCGACTGGGGCAAGCCCCGCCGTATCCAGGGCTGTTTTGTCTCGGACGACGAGATCAACGAGATCGTCGAATTCGTTAAGTCACAGAGCGAGCCCGACTATCACGAGGAGATTCTGTCTGCCGTGGCGCCCGCTTCCATGTCCATGGCGGGTGGCGGCGGCATTGTTCGCACGGGCGTTGCCGAGCCGCAAGATGACGACCCGCTTATCTGGGAGGCCGCCCATATTGTGGTGGAATCGCAGCTGGGCTCCACATCTGGCTTGCAACGCCGCCTCAAGGTTGGCTATGCGCGCGCCGGGCGTATTATGGACATGCTGGAAGAAAAGGGTGTCGTCGGCCCGCCCGACGGTTCCAAGCCGCGCGAGGTCCTGCTGGACGAGGAGGGGCTCGCCGCGTTGGAGTCTGTCGACGCCGAGATGGCACGTGAAGATCGTGAGTTTGGAGGATTCTGATGGCTGCACGCTTTGGTGACATGCTGCTCGAGCAGCGTCGCCGGATGGGCCTTTCCATCCAGCAGGTCGCCAACACCATCAAAATCAGACCGCAGATCATCGAGTTTTTCGAGACCGGTAACTTTGCATCGATGCCCCCGCGTGGCTATGCGCAGGGCATGATTTCGAGCTACGCTCGCTTTTTGGGGCTTAACCCGCGCGAGGTCGTCAACGCTTATTTTGACGACTCATGGCATATGAACGCGAGACTTCGCAGCAGGGCGGTCGTTTTCAGGATGCTGCCGGCTACGTTAACTCGCGTTCGTCGGTCGATAACGGACGCTTTCTGATGGTTCAGGGCGGTCGCTCGACGCGGTACGGTCAGCGTCCTCCGCAAGCGGGCTATATCACCGAGACGGGCTCCAGCGAGGAGATTCGTTCTCAGCGAGATCGCTTTCGCAGTACGCCCATGCCGGATGACCGTGCGCTTCCCGCCGCTCGCGGGTTGAGCCGTGATCCTCGCGCCGGTTACGGCGACGGTGGCTACTCCGGTCGGGGTTATCGCGGAGTTTCTGCCGGTCGTTCCCGCGGTGGTTATGCCGATGCCGATACCACACAGGTGACGCCGCGCCTCCGTTCGCAATCGCAGCCTTACGGGCAGCGCTCTTCTGCGCCTCGCTCTGGACAGCGTGGCTATCAGGACCGTGGTGAGCTTGCGCCGCGTTCGGGCCAGCGTGGCTCGCAGCGCCAGGGCGACTATCGTGGTCGTTCCGATAGCGCTCGCGGCCGCATGCCGCAGGTAAACGGTCGCGGTAGTTCTAATAATCGCGGACGCGGCGGTGGACGTGCTCCCCAGAACAATGGACTCGATCCGCGCATCATCTACGCCGGCATCGGTGCCGTGGCGCTTTTGCTGATTTTGCTCATCGTGGTCCTCCTGCGTGGCTGTGGCTCTCCTGCACCCGAGTCGACGCCCGAGATGCCCGCGGCCACTAAGACGACGACCAAGAAGTCTTCCAAGAAGACCGAATCCATTGACGAGGATGATGGCACCGACGAGGCGACGGATTCTGCCGATTCGGACGCCGCTAAGGCGACGGCGAAAAAGGAAGAGGACGAGGTCATCAAGGTCAAGGTCTCCGTTGCCAAGGGCAAGACCGCCTGGATTGAGGTCAAGGTCGACGGTAAATCGGTCTACGGCGCCCAGGCGACCGGTCCCTTTGAGCAGGAGTACACGCCCGAGTCCTCGATCGAGATCACCACGTCCAAGCCCTCCGACGTCACGGTCACCAAGAACGGTGAAAAGGTTCGCTATGACACCAAGACATCGGGTGTGGCGCGCGTAACCATTACCGTTCCCAAGAAGGAGACCACAGACTCCGATGATGGCAAGAGTACCGACGGCACCGATACTGCCGACGGCACCGATTCCCAGTCTACCGACGGCACCGACACGGCATCCGACGGCCAGACGGCGAACGATTCAGATGGCTATTCGTACGACAGCTACTAAGGCTCCCCGTACCGAAAGGAAGAACCATGGCTAAAGATTCCAGCTTCGACGTTGTGTCCGAGGTCAATATGCAGGAGGTCGATAACGCCTTCCAGCAGACCAGCCGCGAGATTTCCCAGCGCTATGACCTTAAGGATTCCGGCGCCACCATTGAGCTTTCGAAGGGCGACAAGCTCTTTACGATCAATGCCCCGGCCGATTTTGTCTCCAAGCAGATCATTGACGTGCTGAGCTCTAAGCTCATCAAGCGCGGCATCGACCTCAAGGCTGTCTCTTGGGACGCGCCGCAGGCGGCTTCGGGCGGTACCGTGCGCGTGCTCGGCCATATCGTCGAGGGCATCGACCAGGCGACCGCCAAGAAGATCAATAAGGACATCAAGGATCAAAAGCTCAAGGTCAAGGTGAGCATCGAGGCCGATAAGCTGCGCGTATCCTCTGCTTCCAAGGACGCGCTTCAGACGGTGATCCAGTTCCTGCGCGACCAGGACTACGGCCAGCCGTTGCAGTTTACCAACTACCGCTAATTCTTTCGAAAGGACCGCTCTCCAAGATGGATACTCCGTTGGGTTCCGTACTCTATATCACGCTTGGCTGCGCCAAGAACGAGGTCGATACCGACCGCATGCGTTCGCTGCTGACCGCTGCGGGCTACGAGGAGGCATTCGATCCGCAGGATGCCGATATCGCCATCGTCAACACGTGCTCGTTTCTTGCCTCGGCGACGTCTGAGAGCATCGAGACCACGCTCGAGCTCGCTAACGAGGTGCAGGACGGCGTTCGCACCTGCCCCATCGTCATGTGCGGTTGCGTGCCGTCTCGTTACGGCGATGACCTGCCCGACGAGCTTCCCGAGGTCGCGGCCTTTGTAAAGGCCGACGAGGAAGACGGCATCGTCACTATCGTCGATGGCGTGCTTGGTGTGGAACGTGAGATCGCGGCCTATATTCCGCAGGTCAAGCGTACCGTCGAGGGTGCCGTTGCCTATGTCAAGATCTCCGATGGCTGCAATCGTTTTTGCAGCTTCTGCATGATCCCTTACATTCGCGGTCGTTATCATTCGCGCAATGCCGAGAGCATTATCACCGAGGTGCGCGACCTTGTTGCCGGTGGTGTGCGCGAGATCGTGTTGATCGGCCAGGACACGGGCATTTGGGGCACCGACTTTGCCGACGAGGACGTCGCTGAGGCTCGCCGCGCAATCTGGCGCAGCTGCTGCGTGCCGTCGCCGAGGCCGTGCGCCCGAATAATGTCTGGGTCCGCGTGCTCTATCTGCAGCCCGAGGCATGACCGACGAGCTTATCGATACGATTCGCGATACGCCCGAGGTGCTGCCCTATATCGATATCCCCGTGCAGCACTGCGACGCGCGCATCCTTAAGGCTATGCGCCGCTCCGGTTCGCGCCAGGAGCTCGAGGATCTGTTCCGTGACCTTCGCGAGCGCATTCCCGGCATCGTGGTTCGCTCTACGGCCATGGTCGGCTTCCCGACCGAGACCGACGACGAGTTCCACGATCTTATCGACTTTATGGATACCGTCGGCTTTGACTACACGAGCGTTTTTGCCTACTCGCGTGAGGAGGCAGCCTGGCCGCCAAGATGGAGGGCCAGGTCGATGAGGAGGTCAAGCTCGAGCGCGCCCAGGAGGCCATGGATCTGGCCGAGTCGCTCGGTTTTGCCGCCACGGCAGCCCATGTGGGTGAGCGCGCCAGGTGATCGTCGATGGCATCGAGGAGACCGAGGACGGCGCCGAGCTGATCGGTCACGCCTGGTTCCAGCGCCCGATTCCGATGGCGCGGTGCATCTGGACGCCAGCGAGGCGTCCGTGGGCGATATTCTGACTGTCGAGTTTACCGATAGCTTCTGCTATGAGCTTATCGGTCATGTTGTGGAGTAGGAGAGCGTCGTGGCAAACGAGAGTAATAAGGAACTGACGAGTGTTTGGACGCCCGCCAACATCGTGACGTGCGTTCGCATCGTCTTTATACCGGTGTTCATGATCGTCTCGGCTCTGTCTCACGCGAGCGTTGTCGGTACGGACTGGAGCACCTTCGACGGCCCGCTCGCCGCCGCTGCCTTTATTTTGTATGTGATCCTGTCGTGCACCGATAAAGTCGACGGCTATCTTGCGCGCTCGCGCAACGAGATCACCGATTTCGGTAAGTTCTTGGACCCCATCGCCGACAAGCTGCTGGTGTTTTCGGCCCTGCTGCTGTTCCTGGATTTTGGCGCGGTTACTGTGTGGTCCGTGTTCATCATCTTGTTCCGCGAGCTGCTGGTGAGCGCCCTTCGCATGGTCGCGAGCGCTGCCGGCGTGGTCGTTGCCGCCGATAGGCTCGGCAAGTACAAGACGGCGACCACGATGGTCTCCATCTGCGGCTATCTGTGCGTCTTTGCGATGGCCGGCCTTCAGCTTGGGCCGGTGTCGCTGCTGCTCGGTGTCTATTCGGTGTCGCGCTTCCTGTACGTTATCGCTGTGATTTTGACCATCATCTCGGGTGCCCAGTACTTCTGGAACTGCCGCAAGATCGTCTTTTCGGTCTAGGTCCTGGTGGGCATGACGGAGTCTTATTTACAGATTGCCGCAAACAACGAAGAGCTGGCGCGCGATATTGTCGAGCACGCGAGTGCCCGTGGTGTGACGGTGTCGACGGCGGAGTCGCTGACGGCGGGCATGATCGCCTCGACGATTGCCGATATCCCGGGTGCCTCGGCGGTGCTTCGTGGCGGTGCGGTGACCTACTGCGATGAAATCAAGCATCGCGTGCTTGGTGTCGAGCAGGAAACGCTCGATCGGTTTAGCGCCGTGTCGCACCAGACGGCGCGCGAGATGGCCGTGGGCTCGCTGGACCTCTATCAGAGCGATGTGGCCGTGAGCGCAACGGGCTACGCTGGGCCCGGTGGTGGCACCGAGCAAGACCCCGCCGGTACATTCTATATTGGGTGGGCGTATCGCGCGGCCGATGGGGGAGCGCCGGTTGTCGAGTCTGCGCGCTGTCATTATGAGGGCGATCGGTCGTGCGTTCGGGCCTATGCGGTCGCGGAGGCTTTGGAGCGCATTGTCCGCGTGCTCAATTCTATGGATTAGACGTGGTTTAAGGGGCCTTAGGGCCCCTTAATTGTGGAGATAGGGACCTTTGATGATATTGCCGTTTGGGCTGGTACAAGGCTTAAATTTGTTCGAACACCCGTATTTGTGATTGGCGTGGTCAAGCGTTTGGTCGGTGATTGGTCGGCGTTTGGTTGGGTTTTGGAATGGCCGGGTGCATATGATGGATCTGAACGGTTGACCACGAACAGCCGTTCGTTTATTATCGTTTCAGGTTGTTAAGAGGAGGGCTATTCATGGCCAAGAATTCAGGTCCCGTACGTACGTTCATGCACGCACGACGGGTAAAGAGCGCGATGAGATGATCGCTACCACCAAGCCGAGATCGAGAAGAAGTTCGGCCAGGGCTCTATCATGAGGTATGGCGACGGCGGTCCGGAGCTCGAGGTCGAGGCTATTCCGACGGGCTCTCTGGCGCTCGATGCCGCCTTGGGTATCGGCGGCGTGCCGCGCGGACGTATCGTCGAGATTTATGGCCCCGAGTCCTCCGGTAAGACGACGCTTTCGCTCGAGATCCTTGCAGAAGCACAGGCCATGGGCGGCGTCGTTGCATTTATCGATGCCGAGCACGCGCTTGATCCCACCTATGCCGCGCGCATCGGTGTTGATATCGATGAGGTCCTCATTTCCCAGCCGATACGGGCGAGCAGGCGCTCGAGATCGTCGATATGCTTGTGCGCTCCGGTGCCATCGACGCCATCGTCGTCGACTCTGTTGCCGCCTTGACTCCACGTGCCGAGATCGAGGCGAGATCGGTGACACGACGGTGGGTCTGCAGGCTCGCTTGATGAGCCAGGCACTCCGCAAGCTCGCCGGCTCGCTTGCCAAGTCCAACACGACCTGCATCTTCATTAACCAGCTGCGCGAGAAGATCGGCGTCATGTTCGGTAACCCCGAGACCACCACGGGCGGCCGTGCGCTCAAGTTCTTCTCTTCCGTGCGAATCGATATTCGCAAAATCGATACCATCAAGCTCAAGGACGAGGTTATCGGCAATCGCGTGCGTGCCAAGGTTGTTAAGAACAAGGTGGCCGCTCCGTTCCGCTCGGCTGAGTTTGACATCATGTACGGCACCGGCATCTCCAAAGAGGGCTCGATTCTGGATATGGCCGTCGAGTGCGGTGTCTGCAAAAAGATGGGGTCCTGGTTTGCCTATGGCGAGGATAAGCTCGGCAACGGTCGCGAGGCCGCCAAGACGTTCCTGCGCGAACATCCCGATTGCGCCGACGAGATCGAACACAAGGTTCGCCTTGCCTGCGGTCTTGAGTATGACGATGATGCCCCCTCCGAGGTTGAGTTGACCGACCAGCCCGCCCCCGAGGAGTTTGATGAGCTGTACGCCATCGATGGCTCTGCGATGCTCGACGATGACGACGAGTAGCGGATGCCGACATGTCGTATACGGTGACCGAGGCTACGGTCGTCTTTCCCGATAAGAAGGCGCCCTCTTCGTTCTCGAGCGGTTATGCGTCTAAAAAGCCCTGCGCGCATATTGATTGCGATCTCGAGGGCGGTTTCGAACGTTCCATTTGGATTCCCGTGCGCGTGGCGCGCCTGTACGTTAAGAACCGCCCCGATCTTCCTGTGATTGGGATGACTTTCGTGAGGTAGTGCAACTTATCGAACGTAAATGTGCGCTCACCATGGTGACCGAGATGCTTTCGCGCCGCGATCATGCCACGGGCGAGGTACGCGATAAGTTGGCGCGCTATGGCTTTCGACAGCCTGCGATCGATTTTGCGGTTGCTCGAGCGACCGAGTATCGTTTTTTGGATGAGAACCGCTTTTGTTCGTACTTTATCGAAGAACGCAAACGTCGCGGCTGGGGACAGCGCAAGATCGAGGTTGAACTCAAGCGCCGTCATGTCGTACTTGACGATATCCCCGGGTATCCCGAGGCTTATTTTGCTGTGGACGACGACTTGGCCCGCGCTTCGGCCTTGCTCGCTAAACGTCGCGTTCCCGAGGCGCGTGCATTCGAAAAGCTCGTCAGATTTTTGATGGGTAAGGGCTTTTCGTATCACATCGCCGCCGATGCCGTTAAGGCGCGCCTCGATGCCTCAAGCGAGGAATGCGCCGTGTAAGCGTTCACCCGTTACGCCCCTGCCGTTCACCGCTTGATTGGCACCGTGCCGGGTGTGTTTATTTGACAGTTGTTGCGGTTCAACGTAGGATAATCACTGTCATTTGCTTTGTGATATGTGCTCATCTGTGATGAGTTTGTTTATATGTTTATCTGTATCCGACCCGCATAAGCTGCGCCCATATTACTCAAATGTCGCGAGCCGTTCGTAAGGACGGTTCGCTTTGCTGTGTAACGAATCCATAAAAAGGAGTGAGCATGCCTATCATTGCAGCGCTCGTTGGCCTCGTTTTGGGTGCCATCGCCGCCATTGCCTACATGCGCACCGCCAAGCAGGGTAGTCTTCACGAGGCCGACGAAAAGATTCAGTCGGCACACGCGCAGGCAGAGTCCCTGATCGGTGATGCAAAGCGTCAGGCCGAGACCCTCAAAAAAGAGGCTCTGCTCGAGGCCAAGGAAGAGATCATCAAGAACAAGCAGGCCGCCGAGGCCGAGGACAAGCAGCGTAAGAGCGAGATTCGCACGCTCGAAAATCGTGTGATGCAGCGCGAGGAATCGCTCGATCGTCGCAACGATGCGCTCGATAAGCGCGAACATCAGCTGTCCAGCCAGGCCGGTCAGGTCGAGAAGCGCTCTCGCGAGCTTGAGGAGCTCTGTGCCAAGCAGACTTCCGAGCTCGAGCGTATTGCCGACCTTACGCGTGAGGATGCTCACAAGGAGTTGCTCGACAAGGTCCGCGGCGAGGTTACCCACGAGGCGGCCACCATCATCCGTGAGTCCGAGCAGCAGGTCCGCGCCGAGTGCCACAAGACCGCCCAGGAGATTCTCTCCCTGGCGATTCAGCGTTGCGCCGCCGACCATACCGCCGAGGTCACTGTCACTTCCGTGCATATTCCCTCCGATGACCTCAAGGGTCGCATCATCGGTCGCGAGGGTCGCAACATCCGCACCTTTGAGCAGGTGTCTGGCGTCAACCTCGTGATTGACGACACCCCCGAGACCGTCGTGCTTTCGAGCTTCGATCCGGTCCGTCGTGAGACTGCCCGCGTGGCGCTCGAGAACCTTATTGCCGACGGCCGCATTCACCCCGCCCGCATCGAAGAGATGTATCACAAGGCTGCCGACTTGGTTCAGCAGCGTGTGCGTGAGGCTGGCGAGCAGGCCGCCTTCGATACCGGTATCCACGACCTGCACCCCGAGATTGTCAAGACTCTGGGCGCTCTGCGCTACCGCACCTCGTTTGGTCAGAACGTGCTGCAGCACTCGCTTGAGGTTTCCGACCTGTGCGGCGTTATGGCCTCCGAGCTTGGTCTGGACGTTGTGACCGCCAAGCGCGCTGGTCTTCTGCACGACCTTGGCAAGGCCATCGATCACGACGTTGAGGGCCCGCATGCTGTCATTGGCGCCGAGCTTGCCCGCCGTTATGGCGAGAAGCCCGTTATCGTCCACGCGATCGAAGCCCATCATGCCGATGTCGACCCCAACACGGTGCTCGACGTTCTGGTCCAGGCTGCCGATGCCGTTTCTGCTTCTCGTCCCGGTGCCCGCCGCGAGTCGGCCGAGAACTACATCAAGCGTCTTGAGAAGCTCGAGGAGATCGCCAACTCTCACGACGGCGTCGAGCGTACCTATGCCATGCAGGCCGGTCGCGAGGTTCATGTCATGGTTCAGCCTGACAAGATCTCCGATGCCCAGTCCACGGTGCTTGCGCACGATATCGCCCATCAGATCGAGGAAGAGATGGAGTATCCCGGTCAGGTTCGCGTTGTCGTGATTCGCGAGAGCCGTGCCGTCGATATCGCTAAATAACATGAACGACGCGAACGAGCTCATCTCATTTATCGCGTCGATGTCGGGGGAGGGCAACCTTCGCGTCGAGGAAAACCTTGGCGAGGGGTATGTCCGCCTCCGCGTTTCGGAGGCCGAGCGCCGTCAAGCCAAGCATGACATTCAGCATGTAGAGGACATTGTCATCGAGATGCTGCGCAATGCTCGCGATGCCGGAGCCGATAAGGTCTATCTTGCCACGACCAAGGAGGAGGGTGTTCGCACCCTCCTCTTCCTGGATAACGGTTCGGGTGTGCCGCAGGATATGCAGGAGCGTATCTTCGATGCCCGTGTCACTTCCAAGCTCGAGAGCATGAAAATGGACCGTTGGGGTGTTCACGGTCGTGGTATGGCGCTGTTCTCTATCAAGCAGAACACGGATGAGGCACGCGTTGTTACATCGGGCGTCGATTTGGGCTCCGCGTTTAAGGTGTGCGTTGCCACCGATCGCTTGGGTGAGCGCGCCGACCAGTCGAGCTGGCCTCAGGCGGTTAAAGACGAAGACGGCCGCTATGTATGTGCTCGCGGCCCCCACAACATCATTCGCGCGGCCTGTGAGTTTGCCCTTGAGGAGCTGCGTTGCTGCGATGTGTATCTGGCTCTCCGTCCGAGATCGCTGCGACCCTGTACGCTCAGGCTTCGAGCCGTCTCGATACGTCGCGCCTGCTCTTTATCGACGACGAGTGCGAGCTTCCGGTTATCGATCGTTTGGGCCTTGCCTCGGATGCCGAGGACTTTATCCGGATCTGCTCCGGGTTGGGTCTCGAGATGTCCGAGCGCACTGCCACCGTATTCTGTCGGGACAGATTAAGCCCGTTCGCGGCGTGACCGCGCGCCTGCTGCGCGAGCGCGATTCCACCTCGCATACGCCGGCTCCCGTCGATCTTGCCAAGGACCGTCGAGGCCTTCGCATCGCCAAGGATGATATGGCGCAGTTTTCGCGTGCGGTCGAGCGTGACTTTAACGACCTCGCTGCCCGGTATTACCTCAATCTGTGCGGCGACCCTAAGATTCGCGTTTCGCGTGATCGCATCACGGTGACGTTCGATCTTGCCAAAGAGGAATAAAATCTTTACCGAGTCCGCTCGGTACGATACAGTTATTGCAGTTAAAACGTACTTTTAAACGCAGGAGTTTCTTCATGGATTGCCTGAAGGTATCAAGCAAATCATCGCCCGCGTCCGTTGCCGGCGCATTGCCGGCATGGTCAAAGATGGCGTCCCCGTCAACATTCAGTGCGTCGCGCCGGTGCCGTCAACCAGGCCATCAAGCCGTTGCCATTGCGCGCGGCTTTCTGATTCCGACCGGCTTTGATGTCTCCTGCGCGCCGGTGTTCTCCGACATCCTCATTAACGGGGAGTCGCGCACGGCAATCCGTCTCTCTATCTACGTTCACCAGATTAATCGGGCTGCTATGGATAACGTCGTCATGGACGACGTTAAGCCTGTTGCGTAAACGAGCCATCTGCACGCTTGTAGCACCTATACGCCCCGTCGACACCATCGTTAGGATGTAAGCTCATGGACCAGCGTTCCGTACGCGATATTCTTGCCGGTAAAACCTACTTTATCCGCACATTCGGCTGCCAGATGAATCAGCACGACTCCGAGCGCGTGAGTGGCTTGCTCGATTCGTATGGCTGTCTTATGGCGCTCGATCCGGAGCATGCGATATTGTCGTGTTTATGACGTGCTGTGTTCGCGAGGCTGCCGATACGCGCCTGTACGGTCAGTGTAATTCCTGTAAGAGCCTTCCTCCTTCGCCTTCGGGAAAGCGTGTGGTCGCCGTGGGCGGCTGCATCGCCCAGCGCGATGGCGAGGGCTTGCTCACCAACGTCGATAACGTCAACGTGATTTTTGGTACCCATTCTATTGCTCACGTGGCCGAGCTTATCGCCGAGGCGTTTTTGGATGGCAAGCGCCATATCCGCACGAATGAGCATGAGGATACCGACGCCATGAGTATGCCGTGGCACCGCGAGACGCAATATCACGCTTGGGTGCCATCATGACGGGCTGCAACAACTTCTGCACGTACTGCATCGTGCCGTACGTCCGTGGTCGTGAGAAGAGCCGTCCCTTCGAGGAGATTGTCGACGAGGTGACAGGTCTGGTGCGTCAGGGCGTGCGTGAGATTACGCTGCTGGGCCAAAACGTTAACTCCTACGGTCGTGACCTCTTTGGCAAGCCGCGCTTTGCCGATCTGCTGCGCGCCGTGGGCGATACGGGTGTCGAGCGTATCTTCTTTACCTCTTCGCATCCCAAAGATCTGCTGCCCGAGACCATCGATGCTATGGCCGAGACGCCTGCCGTTATGCCGCAGCTCCACCTGGCCGTTCAGTCGGGCTCCACGCGCATTCTTAAAGAGATGAATCGTCGTTATACGCGCGAGGATTATCTGGGTCTGGTCGATCGTATTCGCAACCGTATGCCCGATATTGCGCTTTCGACCGACATCATCGTGGGCTTCCCGGGCGAGACCGAGGAAGACTTTGAGCAGACGCTCTCGCTTGCCGAGACGGTGCGCTATGCCCAGGCCTACACGTTTATTTACTCCAAGCGCGCCGGTACCCCGGCAGCTGAGATTTATGATCCCACCCCGCATGAGGTTATCCTTGAGCGCTTTAACCGTCTGGTCAAGGTTATCGAGACGACGGCGCACGAGTATAACCAGGGCGAGCTTCACACCGTGGTGCCTGCACTTATTGAGGGTACGAGCAAGAAGAACGACGCTGTCCTTCTGGGCAAGAGCCCCAAGAACCAGACGGTGCATGCGCCAATTCCTGCTGGCTATAGCATCGATCAACTCATCGGCAAAATCGTCGATGTTGATATTGATGTCGCCAAGACGTGGTATCTGTCTGGCTCCGTCGTGGGCGAGCCCCGCTAATGATTTCTCCTGGTGCAAGCCTTTCTGCTGTAGCGATTGTCGGTCCGACAGCGGTCGGAAAGAGCGATGTTGCCGACCGCCTGGCTGCTCGTTTGTCGTCCGAAGTGTTGTCGTGCGATGCGATGCAAATCTATCGCGGTATGGATATCGGTACGGCCAAGATGATGCCCGAGGAGTGCTCGGCACCTCTGCGCCTTGTCGATATCGTGGATCCGGGCGTCGCATATTCTGCTGCTCTCTATCAGTCGGACGGCCGAGCGCATATCGAGCGTTTGCTTGGCGAGCAACGGCTTCCGGTCTTTTGCGGCGGTACGGGCTTGTATCTCAAGGCTGCACTCGATGAAATGGATTTTCCTTCGGGAGAACTCGAGGACGAGCGTCGCGCGGGCTACCAGGAGCTTGCCGAGCGCATTGGCGAGGACGCACTGCATGCCTTGCTTGCCGAACGCGATCCGGAATCTGCTGCCGTGATTCATCCCCATAACGTGCGTCGTGTGATTCGTGCGCTCGAGATGCACGATGACGGCGTGTCGTATGCCAAGCAGAAGTCGAAATTCAGCGTCCCGCACGAGCGTTATCATGCCTTGTGGTTTGGTCTGACGCGTAGCCGTGAAGTGCTCTATGAGCGCATTAACCTGCGTGTCGACCTTATGTTTGAGCAGGGGCTGGTTGATGAGGTCCGTGGCCTTATGGATCAGGGCCTGGGTGATGCACTCACGTCGATGCAGGCAATCGGTTACAAAGAGATTATTGATGCCTTGCGAGGCGTTATTACCATGGATGAGGCCCGTGAGCTTATCAAGATGCGTTCACGTCGCTATGCCAAGCGCCAGCTTTCCTGGTTTAAACGTGACGATCGCATCGTGTGGTTCGATATGGATGAGTTTACGATCGATGAGGTCGTTGATGATATTTACCGTCGCATCGAGGCTGCCTAATGGCTCGTTTCCCTTTGGTCCCCACGGCGCCTGAACCCGAGCGCGCCATCTTGGTTGGTGTTGAGTGGCGCGATAACGCCTGGCCGCTCGACCGTTCGCTCGACGAGCTTGAGCGTCTGGCGCACACTGCTGGAGCCCAATGCGTCGCACGCTTGTCTCAGCGCCTGGTCAAACCCTATCCCAAATCGCTTATCGGCTCCGGCAAGGTCGAGGAGCTGTGCGGTTTGGTGCATCGTATGGATGCGGATGTTGTTATCTTCGACGACGACCTGACGCCCTCGCAGCAGTCCTATCTTGAGAAAGCCGTGGGCGAACCGGTCAAGATTATTGACCGTACGGCATTGATTTTGGATATCTTTGGCCTGCATGCCAGACTCGTGAGGGCCGCTTGCAGGTGCAGCTGGCACAGTTGCAGTATCTGCTGCCTCGTCTGCGAGGTATGTGGAGCCATCTTGCTAAGGAACAGACGCGTGGCGGTATTGGCTCTCGCTTTGGCCAGGGCGAAAGCCAGCTCGAGGTCGACCGTCGCCTAATTCGTAATAAGATTGCAGCTCTTCGACGCGAACTGAAACAGGTTGAACAACGTCGTGATGTGCAATCGAAAAGCCGTATTGAATCGCCGGCGTTTCGCGTGGCGTTGGCTGGCTACACCAATGCCGGCAAGTCGACGTTGCTTAATCGTTTGACGGGATCCACGGTACTTTCGCAGGATAAGCTGTTTGCCACGCTCGATCCTACGACGCGCTCGTACCGTTTGCCCGGTGGCCGTGGCATGACGATCACCGATACCGTCGGCTTTATTCAAAAGCTGCCCCATGGCCTGGTCGACGCGTTTAAATCTACGCTTTCCGAGGTGCTCGGCGCCGATTTGATTCTTAAAGTTGTAGACGCTTCCGATGAGGATTACGAGCGTCAGCTTGAGGCGGTTGATCGTGTCCTTGACGAGATCGGTGCCGGTGAGCGCTTGACGCTTACCGTGTTCAATAAAATTGATCTGCTCGATAGCGTCGATCGCTTGAGCTTTCGCCGGCGCTATCCCGAGGCGGTGCTGTTCTCGGCTCAGACGGGTGAGGGTCTTGATGACTTAGTCGACCACATCGCTCGTGAAGCGGCCGCTACAGACGTGTTGCTCTCGGCCGATATCCCGTATCGAGAGGGCGCGTTAATCACGCTCGTGCACGAACAGGGAACCCTCCTGCACGAGGAATACCTCGAAGACGGCGTTCGTATTGTGGTAAAGCTTCCGGCCCGTATCGCACCACGTCTTGAGCGTTACCGAACGGAATAAATCAGCTCCAGTACACCCAAGATAACCGGCTGATGAAGCAGATAGAACGGCAGCGCATGGCGTCCGAGGCTCGCGAGCGCCGGGATGGGATTCGAATAGGCCCATGCTGGCGCTTTACGGTTTGCTTTTTGTGCCGTGCGGGCGGCAAAGAAGCCTGCGAGGTACATAAATAAGAATGGTATGAGCGGATAGTAATCACCGGAGACGAAGTCTGGACTTGGGAAACCCAGCCAAGCTAATAGGGGATAGGGTAGACCGCTTTAGGAATGCTCCAGGTACAGGCAAAGAGTATGAGGCAAATCGTTATACCCCATACTGCAGGTACCTATCGAGAACCGGGCGCGCGAGTGCAACAATGGCTGTGCATGCCGCCATGCAGAAAATGATGCCGAAGTTTACCGAGTCATCGACTGAGACGAGCGTCGTTGCGATCCATACGACCAAAGCGGCGGCAGCATATTTGGCGGCACGCTTGATGTTGTTGCGCGAGAGGGTGCACATCCAGCCGGCAATAACCAAAAATACCCAACTGATGCTGGCACGCCAGATGTCCTGGAAGATGGTCTGGGTAAACCAGGGCATCTTCCACCCATATAGGTAGCAAGGTCGTAGCAGGTATGAAATCCCGCCATCGACAGCATGGTAAACCCGCGAATGGTATCAAAGACCGTGATGCGTTTTTGCATTACGAAAACCGGCGCATCAAACCGACGACCTTGCCCAGAATCGTGGGATTTGTCGCGTAGATAGGCTCCATGGTGTCGTTTTCGGGCTGCAGGCGAACGCGACCCTGCTCCTTATAGAACGTTTTGACTGTTGCGGAACCATCGATCATGGCTACGACAATCTCGCCATTCATGGCACTCTTCTGCTCACGAACGATGATGTAGTCGCCGTTATAGATACCGACGTTAATCATCGAATTGCCGTGGACCTCGAGGATAAAGGACCCCTGGTCCGTTGCGATCTCGGTTGGGATGGTAAAGGTGTCCTCGATATTCTGCTCGGCAAGGATGGGAATCCCTGCAGCGACACGGCCTACGAGAGGCAGCGATACGGTGCCTCGGGGCGCCGTGGGCTCATCGGACTTTGAGATGGAGACGGAAGATCCGTCCTCGTCAAAGAGCTCGAGAGCGCGAGGCTTGGTGGCATCACGCTTGAGCAGGCCGCGTGCTTCCAGCGCGGAGAGATGCGCATGTACGGTGCTAGGGGAGGAAAGGCCTACGGCCGAAGCCATCTCGCGCACACTGGGCGGATAGCCCTTCTCCTGCTGATATTCCTTGATGAAGTCGTAAATTTGCTGCTGACGCTTGGTAATTTTGCGAGCCATCAGGGATTCCTCTCTACCCATACCAAACAAATGTTCTATTTTTGCTTGACAGGAACAACTGTTCGAAGATAATAATAACCGAACACTCGTTCCCGCGCTAGACTTTTTTGTCCCCGCGGCTTGATAAAACAGTTCTCGTCAAAACAAACGAGAGGAGAACAGAATGAACGCAGCGGATATGGTCCAGGGAAACCTTGCTCTTAAGCTCGAGGCGCCCGCCTCGCCTGCTTCACGGTCGTGAAGGGTGGACGCTCCCATTTTCAGGCCGTGACCGCTAATCCCGTTCGCACCCAGCGTGCGGCCGCTGCTTCGGCTCCTGTTGCCCTGAAGGCCTCGACGATTGTTGCTGTTGCTGTAGCATTCACCCTGTTCTTTGTGCTCGCCACGTCAGTCTTTTCTGCTCGTCACGCAGCATATGCCGATTCCGTAGCCAACGTCACCTACGAAACGGTTCGTGTGCAGTCTGGCGATTCTCTGTGGTCGCTTGCCCAGGAGCATCCCATCGATGGCCTTTCCACGCAGGAGACTTCCGACATGATTCGTGGCGTCAATCACCTCGATCGCGGCTCTCTTGATGCTGGTGCAGTTCTGAAAGTTCCGGCTCGTTCGTAAGATTTCGGCTCAGCCGCATGGTACCCTTGTTATCGTTTAAGAGGAGGTACCATGCGCTGTCCCAAATGCGGCAAGGCACATACCCGCGTTGTCGATTCCCGTATGCAGGAGTCGAACAACACTATCAAGCGTCGTCGCGAATGCTGTTCGTGCAATTATCGTTTTACGACGTTCGAGCGCTGCGAAGATCCCATCGAGGTCATCAAATCCGACGGTTCAAAGCAGCGGTTCGATCGCAACAAGCTGCTGGTCGGCCTGATGCGCGCCACGATTAAGCGCGATATCGACACGAAAAAGCTCAACGAGATCATCGATGATATCGAGGTGGAGTTGCGTTCGCGTACGCTGACGGCTGTTACGTCCCACGAACTGGGCGATATGGTGCTCAAGCGCCTGGCCAAGATCGACAAGGTGGCATACATTCGCTTTGCCTCGGTCTATCGTGATTTCAAAGACGTCGACGAGTTTTTGCAAGAGCTCGACAAGCTAAGGTGATTTCATGTCCAACATTACCGTTAACATTAAGCGTCTCGATCCCACGGTCGAGCTTCCCAAATACGCTCATCCCACAGATGCCGGCCTTGACCTCCGTGCCAACGAAGACTGCACCCTCAAGCCCTTTGAGCGACGTTTGGTCTCCACTGGCTTGGCCATTGCGCTGCCCGATGGCTACGCCGGCTTTGTCCAGCCCCGCAGTGGCCTGGCCATTAAGCAAGGCCTGTCTATAGTCAACACGCCCGGTCTTATCGACGCCCACTATCGAGGTGAACTTAAGGTCATCCTCATCAACCTGGATCCCACCAACAATATCCAGATCAACAAAGGCGACCGCATCGCCCAACTCGTCATCCAAGAAGTCCCCAAGGTCAATCTCGTAGAGGTAGACGAACTAGACGAAACTGACCGAGGCAACGGAGGCTTCGGCTCCAGTGGCGTATCCTAGTCGTTTACGTACTGTCCGCTGACCGGCCCGACCCGCTATATATCATCCCATGCTCAAACATTCTCGCTTCGCTGCGAAACTGCGCGTGGGACGATATATAGCGGTCGGGCCGGTCAGCTGCGTTTACGCACTACAAGCTGCGCCGGATCCTCATATTAGAAGCTGCAAAGGTGAACCAAAGTAATTAATTGCAGTTAGCAGATGCGGCAAGGGGATTGATCCTTTGTCGCATCTGCATATCAGAAAGATTGATTATTGTTTTCAAGCGAGTAGACGCCCGCCCACCTCTCACACATATCGTTCCACGCGCAGTTTCGCAGCGAGCGAAGCGAAGCGAGAATGTTTGAGCATGGAATGATATGTGTGAGAGGTGGGCGGGAGGGATGCGAGCGCCCCGCGAGAATGTTTGAGCATGGAATGATATATGGGCGGCTCCCGCCGAGCAGCGAACTTTCGGCTAGCGGATATGCGCAGGTTTTCCGCCCCAGTAGAAGCGGCAGAAGGCTCGTTTACGTTTTTGGGGCTTGCCTGCAAGTTCCATGGTTGCGATGGCGATATCCTCGGCTGCGCGTGGACGGCGCAGCACTTCGCCGTTAATGAGCAGTGCCTTGAGCGATTCGGATGATCGTGGAGATGGCGCAGTGTCACGATGAGCTCGCGTGCGGTCGTGACATGCATGCTGGCGCCCATGCCGGTGAGCATGGTGGTGTTGGCCTTTTCCTGGCATATGACTTGCCCAGCAGAATCATAGGCAGGTGTGCGCACAGGCATTCGGTAACAGTGAGTCCGCCAGATTTGAGGATTGCCAGGTCACAGCCGTGCATAAGCGCTGCCATGTCATCGACGTAGTAAGAACCGTGACGTTCTCGAGTTTCATGGCATCGAAAAGCGTTTTGAGACGGGTGGCATATTCGGTATCCTTGCCCGGCAAAAAGACAAAGTGCATGTCCTCGAAGCTGCGCAGGAAGGGGAGGGTGCGGTCCATCTCTGCGCGAAAGCGAACGTACGGTTGAGGCAAACTGGCGCCGGCCATTACCAGCACAACGAGCTTGTCTGTGGGGAGATTGAACTTCTCGAGTTCTTCCTCGCGATTGTAGTCCGTATCAAACCCGGCGCGAATGGGGATGCCCGTAATGCGGATCTTTGCCTCGGGAACCTTACGGGGTCGGAGTGTTTCGGCCATAAACTTGTTTGCCACACAGAAGAGGTCGGTGTCCTTATGGGGCCACCAACCCTCGACCTCGTAATCGGTCGGTACGCAAATGACGGGATAGTCGATGCCCGTAATGACGCGCGCGCCGACGGCGACGTTGGCTGCCGTGATATGTGTGGCTACCACGGCAATGGGCCTGCGAGTTCGAACGTATTCGTTAAATGCGGGGAACGTGATGCGCGACCATGCCGTGCCACCGCCCCAAAGCAGGTGTCCGGTAAGGTATAACGCCAGGTCAAGTCATAGATTGGGCGCGTGGCGCCGGTAAACGAGGCGGCCGTTTTGTTGCCGTCGAATTTTATGCGTCCAAAATCAAGGATATCGAGCACTTCAATCTCAACATCCTCTGGGATGCCATTGGTGCCGCGGATGAGGTCGAATGCCTGCGCAATTGCATTTGCGGCGGCCTTGTGGCCCGAGCCGACCGAGGCGTGCACGATAGTCACGAGAGGTTTTTGCTGAGTCAAGAGCGTGGTTTGTTCCGATTGGGGAGTGCTGTGCGTGAGCAGGGGAGCGTCGTCGCTCGTCTGCGTCTGATCCATCGATATCTCCCTTCATCTTTGTTTCACAGAGAATCATTGTAGTGCATGAGTGTCACGTTCGCATAAATTTGGGTATGAGCGCAAAGAACGCCAATCTTTCGACAGGAGGTCTCTTCATGACTACTCATCAGCCGATCGATGTTGCGATTATCGGCGGCGGGCCTGCGGGCTATGCTGCAGCCATTTACGCGGCGCGCGCCAACCTAACGACGACCGTGATTGAGCAAGGTATGTCGGGAGGACAGATCGCCACAACCAATGAGGTCGAGAACTATCCGGGCATTCCGCTCTTGAGTGGCGCCGAACTCGGCGAGCGGTTTCAGCAACATGCAGAGGGCCTGGGAGCACAGGTTGCATGGAGCATGGTTGCGGGTATCGATTACGATGCGGATGCGGCGCTGTTTACGGTGCATCACGATATGGGCGATACGCTGGCCTCGAGCGTTATCGCTTGCATGGGTGCCACGCCGCGATCTGCTGGTTTTGTTGGCGAGGATATGTATCGCGGTCGTGGCGTTTCTTATTGCGCGACGTGCGATGCATGTTCTTTCGCGGTAAACAGGTCTTTGTCATCGGTGGCGGTAATGCTGCCTGCGAGGAAGCCCTGTTCTTGTCAGAAATCGCCAGCAGCGTGACCATCGTCTTGCGCCGCGATCAGTTCCGTGCTCCCGATGGCGTAGTTCAAAAGGTGCTCGCAAAAGATAATATTTCAGTTTGGTACCAAACTAGTATTGTGGAACTTTCGGGCGAGGCCATGCCCACGACTATCACCTTTAAGGACAACGCTACGGGTGGCACTTATTCCGAGTCCTTTGATCCTGGTTCGTTTGGCATTTTTGTCTTTGCTGGCACGCAGCCCCATACTGAGCTTGTAGAGCATCTGGTAGATCTGGCGCCCGACGGCGGTATTGTGACCGACGAATCGATGGCCACCCGCACACCTGGCTTATTTGCCGCCGGCGATATCCGCTCCAAGCGTTTACGTCAAGTTGTGACCGCCGTTTCGGACGGAGCCATAGCGGCTACCAGCGCATACGCTTTTCTACGCTGATAAGTACGATAATATATCTTATGTAAGGTTGTTCTATCACTAAAACATCCCGCACAACGAGCTTGAGGCAATGTTGTCGCGGGATGTTTTGTTGTGCAAAACACGAGCCAGTTATTCTGCGGCCGGACCTGAGTCAAAATCGACGGTTATACCGTTCATTGTTGTGGTATGCAAAACTAGATAATCTAGAATACAATATTGAAAACGAACGGAGGCACCGTATGAATCACGTTAAACATGTCATTCCTATGTCCGATACGTCGGTTAGCATTAGCCCAGAGGATATTCAGCCCACGGTGCTACCTGACGCATTTATCCAGTCTGATATAGTCCGTAAACTCAATACACTCAGCTTGCCGCGCTACAACCAGTTGCCGAATGTAACGCTCTACCGTGACCAGGTCATTGAGTACATCGAGCTGTGGATGGAGCCGCTTTCAATTTGTGTGGAGCACCCCGTCATTACGCCATCGATGATCAATAACTACGTAAAGGTCGGCCTCGTTCCTGCTCCGGTAAAAAAGCAATATGGCCGCGAGCAGATTGCGCGTCTCATCTCCATTTGTATCTTTAAGCAGGTGCTGCCCATCGCTGCGGTTCAGGCGCTCTTCAACATTCAGCGCCTGAGCTACGATGCACCGACCGCCTTTGATTATGTGATTGATCAGCTCGAGGCATCGATTCGTGCGGCTTTTTCCGTCGAGCAGACTCCCGTGCCCGATACCGCGCATCAGGTTACGCGCGAGTCGCTGCTCGTACGCAGTGCGGTATCGTCTTTTGTATCGAAGGCGTATCTAATGAGCTACCTCAAGTTCAATGGGTTTAATAGCTAGCGACGTACAAGACGGGCGGGACAAAGGCTATAAGCCATTTTGTCCCGCCCGTGTTTTTGTTTAGTTGGACTTTATCGGCCCGAAGCTACGCCCATGCCGTAGCCGATAATGAGCCCGTGCATCTCGGCATAGTATGAATCCAGTCCGTTGCAAGGCATGATGATGGTCTTGGAGCCGGGCCAATGCTCCACAATGCGACTGGCAAGTGTCTGGCGCCCGCCTCATTCTCGACATGGTCGATAACGACCTCGCCGCCGGTAAAGCCCTCGGCCTCCATGGTATCGACAATCTTGCCAAGCATCTTCTTTTCGCCACGGGTGTGACCAACGAGCTTGATCTCCCCCTCCTCGCTTGCTGTGCCTAAAACTCGGATGTTGAGTTTATTGGCGATAACCCCAGCTGCCTTGGGAATACGTCCGGCCTTGGCGAGATTTTCGTAATTGCACAGGCTAAAGAGAATCTTGCTGTTCAGTTCCAGCTCATCAAAATAGCTGCAGGCTTCCTCAAAAGAGACGTTGGGATTGCTTGCGAGATAGCAGTCGAACAGCAGGAAGATCAGGTCCATTTTGCCGCCGGCTGCGCGAGAATTGACCAGATGAATCTTTCGGTTCGGATCCTCGGCAAGAACCAAATCGCGTGCCGTGGCGGCGGCATTGTAGCTTCCCGAGACGCCTCGGAGATAGGCATGCAAATTGTCTTGTCGGCAAGCCTAAAGAGTTCGGTCCACTCGCCTACGCTCGGACAGGCGCTCGAAGAAGCGCTCGACTCCGCCTGCACGGCGCAATTGAGTTCGCGAACATCGAGCGTGAGGTCATCGACGAACTCGCGCTCCCCCACTCGAATTTTAAGGGGTGCATATGCAAAGGTGGTATGGGGTGCGGTCGGTTGCCAATCACGGAGGTTGCAGCTCGAATCGGAGATAAGTGCCCAGCTCATAGAGGGTCCTTTCTAGATGTTTCTAATTTATTATAGCCATCTTGCTTACCTTTGAAACGTGCATCTAGTATTGAAAACTAGCTCATTGGGATCATGTATGGAGCACGGTCACAAATAAATGAACCTCGCAGCCCAAAGGCCACGAGGTTCACATTCGTTTGCTATACAGAGTGACTTAGTAGCGCACGAAAATATAGTTGTTGTTCATGCCGGCTGCGACGGAGCTGATGATGACGCCCGTCTTGTAGTCGGAAGCATGGATCATCTGACCATTACCGATATAGATGCCAGTATGGTAGGAGTTAACCACGACATCGCCGGGTTGCGGGTCGGACACGCGGGTCCAACCCATGAAGGTGCCGGTGGTGCCCAGACGGCAGTAGCGACCCGTGAGACAGTAGCTTACAAAACCGGAGCAGTCAAAGCTGTCCGGTCCAATGCCGCCCCAGGAATAAGCGCAACCAAGCTTGCTGTAGGCGCGCGAAACAACGGAACCACCGTCAACAGACTGGCTCGGCGCAGAAGGGGCCGGAGCCGGAGCGGGCGTCGAGGGCTGCGGCGTAGGAGCAGGAGCGGGAGCGGGCGCAGGTGTGTTGCCGCCGTTGTTAGTTGTGCCGCCGCCATTGTTGGTGTTCTCGGTCGTACCGGCGGTATCGTTGCTTACCGTGGCCTTTTCGGCTGTGCTGGCATTTATGCCGGCCTGCAGAGCCGCATTGGCCTCGGCCTCGGCGGCAAGCTCGGCCTGCAGCTGAGAATCTAGGGAGTTCACGATGCTCTGGCTTCTGCCTGCTGGGCGTTGAGCTCGTCGACTTTCTTTTGCGTGGCGGCGACGTTCTTCTCCTGCTCGGCCTGCTTATCGGTGAGCTGCTGCTTAAGGTCCTTGACATCCTGAATGGTCTGGGCCTGCTTGTCGGAAACCTTTCCGTAATAGAACAGACGATTGAGCATGTCGCCCAGATCGTCGACGCCCGTCAGAACCTGAAGGAGACTCAGACCGCCGGTCTTGTACTCACCGGCAACGTAGCTCGAAAGCTTTGCCTGGCCCTCGGCAATCTCTTGCTGCTTTTGCGTGATCTCGCCTGCAGTCTGATCAAGCTCCTGCGTCTGTGCGGAGAGTTCTTCATGAATTTGCTGGGTCTGCGTGCCGATCTGCTCGAGTTTGGTACGAGCAGCGGCAAGGTCGGATGCGGTATCGGCATAGGCCGGAGCCGCGAGGCCCAGGCCCAAAACACAAGCGAGGGTTGCCGTAGCAGCGCAGCGTGCCATGTTTTTGTGCGTATTTGCTGTGCGCATGGAGCTTCCTTTCCGGTATCTAAGGGTAGCGGCTAGTTCACCGTTACCAGGCTAAAGAGCTCGACGTCCTCGTTGGAAGGCGTGAGCTTCTTGCGCGGGTTGAGAAACGCAAGCTCGAGGATACAACCGTAACCCACAAGCTTTGCGCCCATATCTCGCACCAGTTTACCTGTTGCCTCGACGGTTCCGCCCGTCGCGACCAAGTCGTCCAGAATCAACACGGTATCTTTAGAGGTAATGGCATCGGCGTGGATCTCGATAGAGTCGGTGCCATATTCGAGATCGTAGCTCTCGCTCACCGTCTTGCGAGGCAGCTTGCCCGGCTTGCGTGCGGGCACAAAGCCAGCGCCCAGGGCGACGGCCACGGGCACGCCGACCATAAAGCCGCGAGCCTCGGGACCCACGACCTTGGTGATGCCCATGCCGGCAAAATGCTCGGCCAGGGCATCCACCATGGCCTTCAGGGCCTCGGGATTGCCAAAGAGCGGCGTGATGTCCTTAAAGACGACTCCGGGCTCGGGATAGTCGGGGATGTCGACGATGTGAGATTCGAAGTCGTACATGACGTGACCTTTCAGGGGAGGATGGTTTGCGGCAGCGTCTATTTGTTCGCGCTGGCGGTGGCGGCGTGCGAGGGGGCAATAACTTTGAGCGGCTGCACGAGGGATTCCTCACGCACGGGGACCGCGGAGGTAGATGCCTCTTCGCTTTTGGCCTTGGTTGACTCGGAGCGTGCGATCTCCTCGTCGAGGGCATCGATATCGGCATCCTCCACCACGGCGTTGAGTGACTCAAATACACGGTTCTTGAGCAGAGCGGTATGGACGCCCTCGGTGAGGTCATGCAGCTTCTTAAATGCACGCTCGAGCTTGGCATCGCGCTCGTCGTCGGAAGTATCCATACCGAGCATGCTTACGAGCACCTGCTCAAACATCGAGGACTCGCGGTTTGCGGACGATACGTACTGGCGCAGGTTGCGCGGCTCGATATGGAAGCGCGAAAGCTCGGAGCAATAGCGGATGATCGGGAAATCGCGGCCATCGACAAGCTCGCGATTCTGCGGGCTCTTGATGATGCGAATAAGGTCGTTTTCGGCCAGGGAGCGGATAAACGAGATCTCGACGCCAAGCATATCGGGGATGGTCTCGATGGGATGCAGCTTTTGCTTAGTCTCCTTGGGTTCCGTCTTGAGCGGAACATCGGACAGCAGACCCACCTCGTAGGCGAGCGTAGACAGGTCCGTGGCGTTTTCCAGGCGCTGCTTGATCACATTGAGCGGCATGTAGCGAGTTTTCTGCAGATGCAGAATGACCTCCAGGCGGTCAACGTCCTCCTTGGAGTACTGACGATAGCCCTTAGGCGTGCGATGAGGGGTGATGAGCCCTCATCTTCGAGAAATCTAATTTTTGAGTTCGAAAGATCGGGGTATGCGCCTCGAAGTAGATTGACGACCTGGCCGATACTCAGATAATTGCGTTCGGCCATGCCCTACTCACCGATTTCGATGCGCTCCGGCGTGCTCTCGTGGTAGATGAGCGTAAACGTACCGATCTGGACGGAAGAGCCATCGAGCAGCGGTGCGCCGTTGACGATGGCGCCATCAACACGTACGTTGAGCGAGCCCAGGTCCTCGATGCGGGCACCCAGACCCTCGCGAATAATGCGCGCGTGGCTACGCGACACGGTCATGTCGTTGAGGAAGATGCCGTTAGCGGGATCGCGGCCGATGGTGGTCACATTATCCTCGAGCTCAAAGGCGGCGCCGGTTTGCGGGCCTTTGACGATAGATAAGACGGGCGCGGTGATGTGCACGTTGGCCATGAGGTCGGGAACGGTGACATCGCTCGAAGGAACGCGGAAAACGCAGGTGGCGTCTGAGGCCTTATCGTTCTGAGGCATATTGTTAACCATGTTGTCCATGACAACCCCTAACTTAACGCGGACATGCCGCAAAGAATGAACTGTACGTAATCATACCCCAACGACTTAGTCTTCGATTTCGGGGTTAAGAAAGTCGATGTCTTCGTCCTCGGGATGCGCCACGGCTTGTTTAATGGCCGCTCCACCCTTAATGGAATAGATGACAGCGGTGAGCATGGAGAAGATGACGCCGCCATACACGAAGAAGATGCCAAGCGGTACCGGACTGCCGTTGAGGCCCGGGAAGGCCGTGAACGTGGCGGGCAGCAGATGCCAGCCGTCCACGGTGGGAAAGCCCAACAGCATGAGCGAGAAGCCGGTCATGAGCAGCGCCGTGGCAATCTTGCCGGGAAACACCACGTCGATGGGACGGCGGTGATAGTGGCGCACGATGAGCGTGCCGATGCCCAGATAGATATCACGACCAATGATGAGCACGCAGACCCAGATGGGAAGCTCGCCGCGGACCACCAGCCCAGTACGCCGGTAAATAGCAGCGCACGGTCGCAGATGGGATCCATAACCTTGCCGAGCCAGGAGACCGTTTTGGTCATGCGGGCAATCTGGCCGTCCATCCAGTCGGTGGAGGCCGCGATGGCATAGATGACGATGGCGACGACACGGTTGTTGTCCGTCACAAACAGGTACAGGAAGACCAGCGTGAGGATCAGGCGCGTGAAGGTAATGAAATTGGAGATCGTGAAGATCTTATTCGACGGGTAATCGGAAGTGCCGATAAGCTCCTTTTTGATCTTCTTTTTGATGCCCACAGGACTCCCCCGCTGGTAAACGACAAAACTTTCGATACTATACCCGTTCTGGCGATGTCTATCCAGCGCGAGCATAGAGAGTCCAGACATATATAAGACTCCAACGGCCGTTACGGCTTCGTTAGAAACGCGCCCCACCATGGATGGTGAACCCGAAAGGCAAGGCGCGCGGGCACGGCGACTCGGCCCGTGCGCCCGGAAGAGAAAGGACGAACCCATGGGCTACATGCTCGAGACGCGCGGGCTCACCAAGCGCTTCGGCCGCGGCGACCAGGCGCAGGAGGCCGTGGCCGACGTGAGCCTTCATATCCGCGAGGGCGAGGTGTACGGGCTGCTCGGCCCCAACGGCGCCGGCAAGTCGACAACGCTCAAGATGATCTGCGGGATGCTGCGGCCGACGGCCGGGGAGATCCTCTTTGCCGGGCACGCCTGGCGCCGCGAGGACCTCTACGCAATCGGCAGCTCATCGAGGAGGCGCCGCCTCTACCCCAACCTCACCGCGCCGCGAGAACCTGCGCGTGCGCACCACGCTGCTGGGCCTTCCCGAGAGCCGCGTAGATGAGGTGCTCGCCGCCGTGGACCTCGCGGACACCGGGAAGAAGCGCGCCGGGCGCTTCTCGATGGGCATGCGGCAGCGCCTGGGGCTCGCGCTGGCGCTGATCGCCCGGCCACGCCTGCTTGTGCTCGACGAGCCCACCAACGGCCTCGACCCCATCGGCATCGAGGAGCTGCGCGACCAGATCCGCGGCTTCGCGGCGGCGGGTACGACGGTGATCGTCTCGAGCCACATCCTCTCCGAGGTGCAGCAGATGGCGGACACCATCGGCATCATCTACGGGGGGCGCCTCGCCTACGAGGATGCGCTTCGGCCCGGGCAGGACCTCGAGGAACTCTTCATGAGCGTCTGCCGGGAGGGGCGTCGAGCGCGCGGGAGGTGGCGGCATGACGGGCGAGAAAGGCGGCCTGCTCGCGGCC
>ENA-OQBJ01000225-OQBJ01000225.1-human-gut-metagenome-genome-assembly--contig:-NODE-225-length-30805-cov-4.435035_pt1 | contig 30805 bp, 33 predicted proteins | sample MGYA00242743_ERZ504545 | MGnify/ENA primary metagenome ERZ504545 (study PRJEB26092, sample SAMD00036252) | human gut metagenome | host: Homo sapiens | study: EMG produced TPA metagenomics assembly of... | reverse complement strand
TCTGCGAATCCGATTGCACAGGTCTAAAAGCCTCAGCGTAGCCCGCTACGCCTGCGTTTTTATACCAGCACACTCGAATCCGCATCCTACGCGATTGGTATAGTTATTTACGAAACGATGTACTAGGTTCAAAAAGTCGTTCGTGCCTGCATGATAAGACTTTTGAATCTGGAACCCTGTTTGATTTTACAATGCCATCTTTATCATCTGTATAATTTTATCCTGCTCAAATTTACTGCTGTCAAATGCCAGATGATACTGGGAAATATCTTTCCATTTCTTATCTGTAAAGTACTCATAATAAGTACGTCGTTCTTTATCCACTTTCTTAACCAGCTTCTGTGCACTTTTTTCTTCCCGTCCTGTACGCTCGATGACAGTCTGTACACGATACTCAAATGGTGCATGGATAAATACGCTCAGGCATTTATTGTCGAGGATGTGATTGGCGCATCGGCCAACAATCACACAATCTTCTTTCTCAGCAGCATCCAGAATAATCTTTCGCTGAAGATCAAAGAGCACATCATTCATGGGAACAAAGTGAAAATCGCTGTCCATCTGAAGTTCATGGTCAATGGGAAAACGCCACTGGCTGCCACGTTTCTCATCAACTTGGCAAGCAGATCAAAAGGAATATTTTCTTTCTGAGCTGCAATATCGATCAGCTCTTTGTCATAAAAAGCAAATCCAAGCTCTTCTGCCAGAGCTTTACCGATCAGGCGGCCATTACTGCCGAGCATCCTGTTTATTGTAATCACGCGTTTACTCATAATCAAACCCTCCTTTATGACATCTCTGTTATTGACAGGTATAGATTCAGGCGAATATTCGCAAATTGTACCTGTTATCTGCAATTAACAGTGATAAGTCTTTTATTTGTGAACATTATAACATTGATACCTGAAAAAATCCAGTAAAATATATAAAAAACCAAATATATTACGAAAATATTTAGGTACAGTGCACAAAAACGATTCGCAATGAAACAAATGATACAGTTAATCCGATAATATTTTGAAAAGTGTTTTTTGGATAGTTTTATCAATAGACACTTTTGGCTGTCATATGCTAGAATTAGAGTAATATTTACAGCAAGCAGCAAAGCGGATGATATTGTCCGCCTGACCAGGATTACTGCCGAGTCAGAAGACGCCGGTAAAGTGAAAAATTTATTTATGAAATAGAGGATATTTATAGATTTTTTCTCTAAGTTATGGTATTATATTAAATTGGCTGTCTGACGACAGATCCGAGTCAAAATATTACAAGAGATATGAAAAGTATGTAAGAAAGGGATACGATACATAATGCTGAAAATCAAAAGCTATGTAAAGGTAAACAGTCTGGCGGAAGCTTATGAACTGAACCAGAAGAAAACAGCCCGTATTCTTGGGGGAATGGTCTGGATGAAAATGGGCAACAGAGCAATATCCACAGCGATTGATCTTTCCGGTCTGGGGCTGGATGCGATTTCGGAGAATGATGACGAATTTGTCATCGGATGTATGACTCCGCTTCATGACCTGGAGACAAATGAAGCTCTGAATACCTACACACATGGAGCTATGAAAGAAAGCCTTTGCCACATTGTAGGCGTACAGTTCAGAAACTGTGCCACTGTGGGAGGAAGCATTTATGGAAGATATGGTTTCTCAGATGTTCTGACCATGTTCCTGGGAATGGATACATGGGTAGAATTATATGATGCAGGCCGTATTCCACTGACCGAATTTGTAAATATGAAGAAGGACAATGACATCCTTGTAAATATCATCGTGCGAAAAGAGCCACTTCTTACCTGTTACTTAAGTCAGAGAAACATAAAAACAGATTTCCCGGTGCTGACCTGTGCAGCTTCTGTGATCGGAAATGAGGCAAGGACTGTGATAGGTGCCAGACCTGCACGTGCCATGATCGTGGAAGATAAGAAGCAGATCCTGAAGAATTTCCGGAACATGACAAAAAAGCAGAAGGAAGAGGCGATCGAAGCCTTTGCAGAATATGCGGCAGAGAACGTTCCTACTGCAGGCAATATGCGAGGATCAAAGGAATACAGAACCCTTCTTGTAAAAGTATTGACAAGAAGAGCCTGGGAAGCAGTAGGAGGGATGAAAAATGAATATTAATTTCTGGCTTAACGGAGTGAACCGCCACGCAGAGATCTCCCCGGATACACTGCTGATCGATTTCTTAAGAAAACAGGGCTGTTTCAGCGTGAAAAGAGGCTGCGAAACTGCGAACTGTGGTCTTTGCACAGTTCTTATGGACGGTCGTCCGGTGCTTTCCTGCAGTACACTTGCAGCACGCATTGAGGGAAAGAAAATCGTTACATTGGAAGGAATGCAGAGAGAAGCGCAGGAGTTTGGAAGCTTTCTGGCGAATGAAGGTGCGGAACAGTGCGGTTTCTGCAATCCGGGATTTATCATGAATGTATTTGCGATGCTCAACGAGATCAAAGACCCCACAGAGGAGCAGATCAAAGAATATCTTGCGGGAAATCTGTGCAGATGTTCCGGTTTTGTTTCCCAGACAAGGAGTATCCTGAAGTTCCTGAAATATAAGAAAGCACAGGAGGAAGCATAAAGATGAAATATGTAAATCAACCTGTACGTAAAACAGATGCAATGTCACTGGTAACCGGAAAGCCTGTCTATACAGATGATCTGGCACCAAGGGACTGCCTGATCGTGAAGATACTGAGAAGTCCCCACGCCAACGCCTGGGTGGAAGATATTAAAACAGGTACTGCCGAGAAGGTGGCCGGAATTGCATGTATCCTTACCTATAAAGATGTGCCTCAGAAACGTTTTACCCTTGCCGGCCAGACTGCACCGGAGATGAGTCCGGATGACAGACTGATCCTTGACCGTCATGTACGTTTTGTGGGAGATGCAGTTGCCATTGTTGCGGGTGAGACAGAAGAGGCGGTAGATAAAGCATTGAAGAGAATCCGCGTAGATTACCGCGTGGAGACACCGGTTCTGGATATCCACAAGGCAAAAGATAATCCGATCCTGGTCCATCCGGAGGATGACTGGAAGCTGAAAATTCCTCTTGGCGGAGACAACAAAAGAAACTTATGTGCATCCGCAGTGGAAGAACATGGAAATGTAGATGAAGTTCTGGCAAAGTGTAAATATACTGTAGAGCGCACTTATCATACAAGAGCAAACCAGCAGACTATGATGGAGACTTTCCGCACAGCCTGCTATATGGATCATTTCGGCAGACTGATCGTTCTGTCCTCAACACAGATCCCATTCCATGTGCGAAGGATCGTTGGAAGGGCACTGGACATTCCTGCTTCCAAAGTACGTGTGATCAAGCCAAGGATCGGTGGCGGCTTTGGTGCAAAGCAGACCTCTGTCAGTGAGATCTATCCGGCGATCGTGACCTGGAAAACAGGCCGCCCGTCCAAGATGATCTTTTCCAGATACGAATCCATGATCTGCTCTTCACCGCGCCATGAGATGGAGATCACAGTACGTGCAGGTGCAGATGAGAATGGTATCATCAAGGCAATTGATCTTTATACATTGTCCAACACAGGTGCGTACGGAGAACACAGTTCTACAACAGTAGGACTCAGCGGCCATAAATCAATTGCTCTTTACAGACATACAGAAGCCTACAGATTTGCTTTTGATGTTGTCTATACAAATGTGCAGGCGGCAGGTGCCTATCGTGGTTATGGTGCAACCCAGGGGATTTTTGCAGTGGAATCTGCAGTAAATGAGCTGGCACATAAGATGGGAATGGATCCCGTTAAGGTAAAAGAAATGAATATGCCTATAGAGGGCGGCCCTCTTCCGGGATATCCGGATGTTCCCTATGCACAGAGCTGTTCCATGGACCGCTGTATGGCGCGTGCCAAAGAGATGATGGACTGGGATTCCAAATATCCATGCAGAGATATGGGAAATGGCAAGGTCCGCGGAGTCGGTGTTGCCATGGCTATGCAGGGTTCTTCTATTGCAGGAGTTGACGTAGGCGGCGCAGATATTAAGCTGAATGAAGATGGTTCTTATACACTGGCACTTGGATGTACGGACATGGGAACAGGCTGTGATACTGTTATGGCACAGATTGCGCAGACTGTCTGAATACACCTATGGATAACATCGTAGTATTCAGTGTGGATACGGATATTTCTCCTTATGATTCCGGTTCCTATGCTTCCGCCACAACCTATACCACAGGTGTGGCAGTTATGAAGGCCTGCGAGGAGCTGAAGAAAAAAATCTGTAAGCTTGGCGCAGAGATGATGGAAGTAGATGAGGGAAAAGTTGATTTTGACGGATCCTGTGTATTCTATGATGAGACACTTGAGATAAGCGATGGGGCAGACGGAAATGCAGCAGGTCATATGACAGATGCAGAAGAGGGCTATAGTGTTGATATGGATGCCATCAGTTCTGAAAATGCCAGAAGAAAGTTTCATTGGAAGATATCGCATTAAAGAGCACTTTCTTTAACAATATCGAGCTTCAGGTTGTGAAACAGCATTCTTCACCGATCTCGCCGCCGCCGTTTATGGTAGGTATGGCAGAAGTAGAGGTGGATACAGAGACAGGCAGTGTGGATGTTCTGGATTATGTGGCGGTTGTTGACTGCGGTACACCGATCAATCCGAATCTTGCACGTGTACAGACGGAGGGCGGTATTGCACAGGGAATTGGCATGGCTCTCTGGAAGATGTACAATATACAGATAAAGGTAAGATCCGCAACAACTCTTTTATGCAGTATAAGATCCCAACCAGACAGGATATCGGAAATATCCGCGTGGATTTCGAGTGCAGTTACGAAAAGAGCGGTCCTTTTGGTGCCAAATCCATTGGTGAGCTTGTAATTGATACTCCATGTCCGGCACTGGCTGAGGCAATTTATAATGCAACAGGTGTGCGTCTGACAGAGCTTCCGATGACTCCTGAGAAGATTGCCATGGAGATTTTGAAAAACCGCGAATCCATCCGGTCAGGGACAAAGGTGGAAGAATGAGAGAATTATGCCTTGTCTGTGCAGGTTTTGCCCTGGAGTTTATAGTTTTTTATGCAGCAGGCATTGTTCTGGTCCGGATATTGAAAGTAAAAGGGGATTGTTCCCTGACTTTCATACTGGGATATCTGGTTTACTTTGCAGTGTTTGAACTGGTGATCGTACCGATGACACTGAAATGGGTATCCCTGACAGCTGCGGCTTATATATGGGCAGGAATCATGGCTCTGGTTATCTGCGCAGCTGTGATTTGCACAATAAAAAAACAACGGAGAATACGTGCCGGACAAACGGAAACATGTAGTGGGATTTTTGGAAGCATTTCTGAAATATGGAAAAATCACTCTGTGATGATTATCCTTGCAGGTGCCGTAGTATTGTTGCAGTGTCTGATTGTGATCTTTTACGAGGATACAACAGTAGATGCGGCGTATTATGTAGGTACAGTGAGTACTTCTGTATACACAGATACTCTTGGCAGATATAATCCCTTTAACGGAGCGATCCAGAAGCATTTCAGGCCAGATATGTTTTTTCCGCATATCCGATGCATAATGCAGTGTGGTGCAGACTTCTGGGAATCCATCCCATTGTGCAGGCAAAGCAGGTAATGTCATGTATGAATGTAGTGACTGCCAATCTGATCATTTATCAGATCGGTAAGAGACTGTTTGACGGAAACAGGAAGAAAGCAGATCTGATGCTTGTCTTTGTCTGTGTTTTACAGCTGTTTTGCGGTACGATTTATTCCTCCGGAACTTTTTTCTTTACCAGAAGCTACGAGGGAAAAGCCATCCTTGCCAACATTGCCATCCCTGCAGTTCTCATGTGTGCCGTCTGGTATCTGCAGGAGAAAAACAGCAGGAATGTCTGGATCATATTGTTTGTCACAGCGGTCAGTGCGCTGACATTTTCCGGTTCTGCTATCATCTTTCCTATCGTGATCGCAGCGGGAATGGCTCCGGCGGCAGTTATGAATAAGAGATTTTCAGGGCTGGTATATTGTGCAGTGTGTATGCTTCCGTCGGCATTATATGCAGCTGTATTTTTTGCATGCAGAATCGGTCTGCTGACGCTGGCTGCATCATAATACAGAAAGGAGAAAAAAATGGCAGGTGTAACAATTCAGGAACTGGGACTGCGCTTTGTTGATGCATGTATGAGGCTGTACTGGGGTTCCTGCTGGTATCCTCTTCTGTTTGCTGTAGGACTGATCTGCACACTGGTCCTGGGGAGAAAAAGAAAGTCCGGGATATTTGTCGGCTATACAGTATTTCTGCTGCTGACAGTATATAATCCGCTGGTTGTAAAATATCTTATCGCAAAGGTGAAGTTTGAGAATGAATATTACCGGTTTATCTGGATTCTTCCTGTGATCCCGGCGGTTGCCTACTATGGAGTCAGACTTGTGACCGCTTTTAGAAAGACCTGGATAAAAGTTCTTATGGCTGCAGCTGTGCTGACAGGTTTTGTGATCCTGGGAAATCCGCTGGACGGGGTAGTGACCAATTTTGCAATGGCAGAGAATATTTATAAGGTGCCCAATGATCTGCGTGCAGTCTGCGACGTGATCCACCAGAACCAGGAGAATGATTTTCCAAGGGTTGTTTTTGACGGCAGTCTTAACAGCATTGTGCGACAGTATGATGCGGGGATCGCCACTGTAATAAGCAGAAATGCAAGTATCTACAGATCAGGCAGTACAGTGGCGGGAAACTATGATGAGAACAGCAGTTTCTATAAAAGACAGAAAGCATTGCTGGATGTGATCGATTATCATATCTATGAAGATAAAGAAGGGTTTCAGGCTGCGTTGAAGAAATCAAAGACAGATTTCGTAGTAACACAGATCGGGCTGGTTGACCATGATTTTCTGACAGAGTGTGGTTGTGAACTGATCGCACAGACGGAATCCTGCTACATTTACAGATTTGATTATAGCAAGCCTCGTAAATAATGCATATTGAATAATGCATATTGATCCGGCTCATCAGAGCGTGAAATTCTGCCAAGCTGTTTCAAATGCATTAATTAAGAGGCGTGCTATGATCGAAATATCATATATCTTACAAGAGAAGGAGAAAAGAAATGAAAAGTAACATAAAAAGACTTTCACTCTGCCTTTCAGACTGATGCTGCTGATACTGGCAAGTCCGCTGACTGTACTTGCAGCAGAGGAAGAGGTGGCTGCATCTGCGAAATTTTACGGCACATTCTGGTCGTTGGTTCCGCCGCTTGTTGCCATTGCACTGGCACTGATCACCAAAGAAGTATACAGTTCACTGTTTGTAGGAATACTGGTTGGTGCACTGTTTTACTCTAATTTTAATTTCGAAGGAACAATCCTTCATATTTTTGAAGGCGGAATGATCAGCGTTCTGACAGATTCTTATAATATGGGTATCCTGATCTTCCTTGTTATTCTGGGAACTATGGTATGTCTGATGAACAGGGCAGGCGGTTCTGCAGCATTCGGACGCTGGGCCGGTAAGAGGATTAAAAGCAGAGTTGGTGCGGAACTCTCAACCATCATTCTTGGTGTACTGATCTTTATTGACGATTATTTTAACTGTCTGACAGTAGGAAGCGTTATGCGTCCTGTGACAGATAAGCACAATGTGTCCCGCGCAAAGCTGGCGTACCTGATCGATGCCACAGCAGCACCGGTATGTATCATTGCACCGATTTCTTCATGGGCTGCGGCAGTCAGCGGATTTGTAGAAGGAGAGGATGGAATTACCCTGTTTGTACATGCAATTCCCTATAACTTCTACGCACTGCTTACGATCTTCATGATGGTGGCAATGGTTCTTATGAAAGTAGAATTCGGAACAATGGGTGTTCATGAGACAAATGCTTTAAAAGGTGATATCTATACAACACCTGCACGTCCTTATGCAAACGCGGCTGAAGATGAGAAAAGTAATCCGCGTGGCAAGGTGATCGATCTTCTGATCCCGATCGTAAGCCTTGTAATATGCTGCGTAATCGGTATGATCTATACAGGTGGTTTCTTTAGCGGAACTGATTTTGTAACTGCATTTTCACAGAGTGATGCATCTGTGGGACTGGTGCTTGGAAGCTTCTTCGGACTGGTTATCACGATTGTTTTATATCTGATACGTCGTGTTATGAATTTCAGAGACTGTATGGCGTGTATTCCGGACGGATTCAAGGCAATGGTACCTGCGATCCTGATCCTTACTTTTGCCTGGACATTGAAGCCATGACAGACAGCCTTGGTGCATCTGTATTTGTATCTGCAATTGTTAAAAGCTCTGCAGGCGGGCTGATGAATTTCCTTCCTGCAATTATCTTTGTGATCGGGGCTGTTATCGCATTTGCGACAGGTACTTCATGGGGAACCTTTGGTATTCTGATCCCGATTGTTGTTAATGTATTCTCAGGAACAAATCATGAACTGATGATCATCTCTATTTCTGCATGTATGGCAGGTGCTGTATGTGGAGATCACTGTTCACCGATTTCCGATACAACCATCATGGCATCAGCAGGTGCGCAGTGTGAACATGTAAATCATGTCAGCACACAGCTTCCCTATGCAATGGTTGCAGCAGCAGTATCTTTCCTGACTTATATTATCGCAGGATTTGTACAGACAGCATGGATCGCACTTCCGGCAGGATCATTCTTATGGCGATCACCCTGGTGATCATCCGATTAAAATTCGACGATCTGAAAATGTAAATAAAACCGGGCAGTCAGCACAATGCATGACTGCCCATAATTTTTGACTTGTAACAAAATAATGCATCTTTTGTAACAAAATAAAAAACTTTACTTTTTTCGGTAATTATGATAATATAGACCTTGTATTAAATAAATTATATAAATCCTTTGAAAATCAGATTTTCAAGATACGCGCCTGTAGCTCAGTGGATAGAGCAGTGGTTTCCGGTACCATGTGCGGGGGTTCGATTCCCTTCAGGCGTGCTGCCTGGGACGTATGTACAGTTCCGGTGCGTTGTATCACAGGAGTTATCAGAATCGGGAACTGTCAGAAATCGTATGCGGCAGTGAACGGAGCAAACGGTAACTCATAAGGAGGACAAGAACTTGGATGATTTTAGAGAATGGTTATCAGATAATCTCCGGTATTTTATGCTGGGTGGAGCTATTCTGATAATTGTGGTTGTCCTGTTTTGCGGCATTCGAGCCTGTTCCGGAAGTAATAAGGGGAATTCCGGAGATGAACAGAAAACCACATCCGAAGACCAGGGAAATGTTCCTTCTTCTCCGATAAGTGAAGGGGAGTCTGACGAGAAGAAAGAAGACGCCAATCCCATGGAAACAGCAGATGCAGATGTTACTGCATTGATCACGAGCTATTATCAGGCTCTGGGGGAAAAAGATATTGCAACGCTGAAGACTCTGGAAGATGATTTTACACCGTCTGATGAGTCAAAAGTCACAAATTTGAAAGATTATATCGAAGGGTATGAAGTAGGCGATGTGTACACGAAGAAAGGTATGACAGATGATTCTTACGTGGTTTACGCCTGTTTCTCGTATATCTGTCAGGGCGTTGAGACCAAGGCCCCTGCACTGACTCAGTTCTATGTATATAAGAACAGCGAAGGGAACTGGGTGATCAATAACGGAGCTTTACAGGATTCTGAGATTTCCGCATATATGGAAAAACAGTTATCAGACAGTGATGTTTCAGCTCTTATAAAGAAGGTGCAGAATGAACTGGATCAGGCACAGCAATCTGATCCGTCTCTTGAAGAATTCCTGAATGGTCTTGGGGAGGAAGCAGGTGTGTCAACAGAGGCAGAAGATGGCACGATGCTTACTGCTTCGGAGGAATGTAATGTACGCGCAGAAGCCAGCACAGATGCTGATATCCTTGGCGTGATCTCAGCAGGTGATCAGGTTCAGAAGACAGGTACTGATGGTGAATGGGTTCAGATCGACTACGACGGTCAGACCGGATACATCAGAGGAGATTTACTTGAATAAAATTGAATATGGAACGTAAAAAATACAGGCGGTTATCCTTGTGGTAACTGCCTGTATTTTTACGTTCCGTTTTTCTGACATTGTTCTTGTCAGCTTCTGCTGAAGATTTTGCTGTTCTTATTACTTTTCGCAACTTCCGCAGGGGACTTACTTGATTCGATTAAATTCACCGTATGTAACTCCTGCCGATAATTCTGTCTGATGCAGGGAAGCCAGTTCGTGTACCGTTACAAGCTGATAGCCTTCTTCGATAAGCTGCGGGATCAGGATCTCGGCTGCATCTACAGAGGTGCTGAAAATGTCATGCATCAGAATAATGGAACCATCTTTTACGTTATTCATGACTTCTTCAACTGTAGATTCCACATCCTGCGTTTTCCAGTCCAGAGTGTCAATGGACCACAGAATCATCGGGGTTTCCACAGTTGATTTTACCGTATCATTAACAGATCCATATGGCGGGCGGACCACCGAAGCTCCCTCACCTGTAAGATTTACAAGCTGTTCATCCACTCTTGCAATTTCTGAACTGATCTCATCCGAAGAAAGAGTCGCCAGATCCTTATGGTCATAAGTGTGGTTTCCAAGTTCACAGCCCAGTTTTTTCATGCGTTTTACTTCGTCCGGAAAACTGGCAATCTCAGTACCCACCATAAAGAAAGTTGCCTTTGCATTATTTTCTTCCAGACAGTCCAGAAGACGGTCTGTAAAAGAACTGGGACCATCATCAAAAGTAAGGGCGACCGACTTCTTTGCCGTAGATGTACCGGACTTGTCAGAGGTAGCTGACTTATCTGAAGATTTCTTCTTCGAGGATTTTTTCTTTGGCGTATAACCTTTCAGAGAACCATCTGTATCCAGTTCATAAGTTTTCTTATCTATTATCACAGTCCCTGTCTGCAGAATGCCATCCATATCAAAATAATACCGCTTCTTTCCGATATCTGTCCAGCCTGTCTGCATAATACCGGTCTCATCCATATAGTACTGTTTCCCGTCTGTATCTGTGAACCATCCTGTGTATGGCTTATCATCTACCAGAAACATCCAGTTACTTCCGCTGGAAGCCCAGCTGCCATCTGATGCCTCAGGCGAGATATCAGTGCTTAATGCAGGACCGCCCGGAGAAGCTTCAGATGAATCTGAAGAAGTGCGTCCAAACAGTTTCCCGGAAGAAGAATCCGTAAAATTATCATTGCTATCAGTCAATGTTTCCTCAGAAGTAAACTCCGCAGAATCCTGATCTTCTGACACGAAAGCTCCGGCATCGCTGATGGCATCTGCCTGTGAAGTCACAGCGGAAGAACGGGTGAAAATTCCTCCAAGTATCAGACACAGAATAACAGAAAGTGCGATCAGCCACCGGTTTGTACGTGGTAAATTCTCTGACATGAAAGCCTCCTTTTTGATAAAATCAGTGACAAAAAAGATATCCTGTCATTCGATATCATACAATAAAATCTGACAAAATACAAGGCGATTCCCCATTCCTGCCCTTTTGAAAAAAATTCCAGAAAAATTCCATCAAAATTTCACCGTTGATAAGATGTACAAAAAATTATATAATAGAACAATGGACGAAAAAATCAGAATAAACAAATATTTAAGCGAGGCAGGCATATGCTCCAGACGGGAAGCCGACCGGATGATCGAAGAGGGAAGGATTACGGTAAACGGAAAAAAAGCAGAAAGCGGTCAGAAAGTCAGCCTGGAAGATGAGGTCTGTGCAGACAATATACCTGTCCATAAAAATGAAAAAAAAGTACTGCTTCTTTTTAACAAACCCAGAGGATCGTGTGCAGCACAAAGCAGCAGTTTGATGAGACGACGGTAACAGATTATCTGGATTATCCTCTGCGTGTTTATCCTGTGGGCAGACTGGATAAAGAATCACAGGGCCTTCTCCTTCTGACAAATGAAGGAGATCTGGTCAATAAGATCATGCGCGCCGGAAACTATCATGAGAAAGAATATTTTGTGACAGTGAATAAGCCGGTGGACAGGGAATTTGTCCGAAGGATGAGCAAGGGAGTCCCTGTTCTTGATACAGTGACCAGACCATGCAGAGTGGTGCAGACAGGAGAATGCAGCTTTCGGATCATTCTGACACAGGGACTGAACCGGCAGATCCGCAGAATGTGCCGGTATCTGGGATATGAGGTACAGAAGCTGAAAAGGATCAGGATCATGAATCTGACTCTGGACGGGATCAGAGAAGGCGAATACAGAGAGATCACAGCACAGGAGTGGGAAGAACTGAACCATTTACTGGAATCTTCCACAAGTGAAACAGTGATCAGAACAGGAGAACAGAATGGAAACAGCAGCGATCATGCGAATGAAAGAGCTGGTGCAAAAGCTGGACAGGGCAGCAAAGGCGTATTACCAGCAGGATACAGAGATCATAAGCAACAGAGAGTACGATCAGATGTACGACGAGCTTCAGGCTCTGGAGAAAGAGACAGGCACTGTTCTGGCAAACAGCCCAACCATAAGCGTAGGGTACGAGGCAGTTGACCAGCTTCCAAAAGAAGAACACGAATCCCCCATGCTGTCTCTGGACAAGACTAAGGACAGAGAAGTTCTGAGGGAATTTATCGGGGAACACAAAACGCTTCTGTCATGGAAGCTGGACGGACTGACGATCGTTCTTACCTACGAGAATGGAGAACTTGCCAAAGCAGTTACACGTGGAAACGGTGTGACAGGAGAGGTTGTCACCAATAATGCCAGAGTATTTAAAAACGTTCCTCTTAAAATCCCGTATCAGGGAAGACTGGTGTTGCGTGGGGAAGCGATCATTACCTATTCGGACTTTGAACGGATCAATGAATCCATAGAAGACGTTGATGCGAAATACAAGAATCCGAGAAACTTATGCAGCGGTTCTGTCCGCCAGTTAAACAATGAGATCACAGCCCGCAGGAATGTGCGTTTCTACGCATTTACGCTGGTAAGCGCCGACGGGGTTGATTTCCATAATTCAAGAGCCCGGCAGTTTGAATGGCTGAAAGAACAGGGATTTGATGTAGTGGAATACAGGACAGTCACAGCTTCAACGTTGGATGAAGCCATGGAATATTTTTCAACTGCGATCACTGAGAATGATTTTCCGTCAGACGGACTGGTTGCTCTTTATGATGATATTGCATACGGAGATTCCCTTGGAAGAACAGCGAAATTTCCCAGAAATGCTGTTGCATTCAAATGGGCAGATGAGATCAGAGAAACCCATCTTCTGGAGATCGAATGGAGCCCGTCAAGAACAGGGCTGATCAATCCGGTGGCTGTTTTGAACCGGTTGAGCTGGAGGGAACCACTGTGAGCCGCGCCAGCGTACACAATGTGAGCATTCTAAAAGAATTGCAGCTTGGTATCGGGGATACGATCACTGTATATAAAGCAAATATGATCATTCCGCAGATTGCAGAAAACCTCACACGCAGCAGTAAACTGGAAATTCCGGATACTTGCCCTGCATGTGGCCATGGAACACAGATACAGAAGGTAAATGATGTGGAGGCACTTTACTGTACAAATCCTGACTGTGCCGCAAAGAAGATCAAATCCTTTGCACTTTTTGCAAGCAGGGATGCCATGAACATTGACGGACTGTCAGAAGCAACACTGGAGAAATTCATTGCAAGAGGCTTTATTCATGATTTCGGAGATATTTTTGAGATTGGAAAGCATCGTGATGAGATCGTGGAGATGGACGGATTCGGGGAGAAATCCTTTGAGAACCTGATGACCAGCCTTGATAAAGCTAAGGAGACTACTCTTGCGAAGGTGATCTACAGCCTTGGAATCGCCAATATCGGCCTTGCCAATGCAAAAGTGATCTGCAGGCATTTTGATGATGATCTGGAGAAGATCCGCCATGCAGATAAAGAGGAGATCAGCTCTATTGATACCATCGGACCGGTAATTGCCGGAAGTCTGACTGATTATTTTTCAAACGAGGATAATAACAGAAAACTGGATCATCTGATGAGCCATCTGACTGTTAAGAAAGAAGAAAAGACAGGTGAGCAGATTTTCCGGAACATGAATTTCGTTATCACAGGAAGTGTGGAGCACTTTGCAAACAGAGCACAGGCAAAGGAATTTATTGAGTCTCTGGGAGGCAAGGTGACCGGATCAGTAACATCGAAGACGAACTACCTGATCAATAATGACACAACTTCCAATTCTTCAAAGAATAAAAAAGCCAAAGAACTGGGAATTCCAATCCTTTCGGAAGAAGATTTCCTGAAGATGGCACAACAATAAAATAATAAGAACAGGAGATAAGATAATGCCAATTAAAATACAGAGCGATCTGCCGTAAAAGAGATTCTGGAAAAGAAATATTTCGTGATGGATGAGTCACGTGCATCCCATCAGGATATCCGCCCCATTCAAATCCTTATTCTGAACCTGATGCCTCTGAAAGAGGAGACAGAGCTTCAGCTTCTGCGTTCCCTTTCCAACACACCGCTGCAGGTGGATGTCACCTTTATGGCAGTACAGAGCATGAAGCGAAGAATACATCTGTGAGTCATCTGAATAAATTTTATCAGACATTTCCGGAACTGAAAAATAACAAATATGATGGAATGATCATCACAGGTGCTCCTGTAGAGCAGATGGAATTCGAAGAGGTAGACTACTGGAAGGAACTGGTAGAGATCATGGACTGGACAAACACCCATGTTACCTCCACCATTTATCTGTGCTGGGCTGCACAGGCAGGACTCTACCACCACTATGGACTGAAAAAACGCAAACTTGATAAGAAGATGTTCGGTCTTTTCTGGCATAAAGTGATGAACCGTAAGATTCCGCTGGTACGCGGATTCGACGATATGTTCCTTGCACCTCATTCCAGACATACGGAAGTTCCCATCGAGGATATCCATAACTGTAAAGAGCTGACAGTGCTTGCTGAATCCGATGAAGCAGGGCTTTTCCTTGCAATGGCAGACGGCGGCCGCAAGATCTTTGTAATGGGACATCCTGAATATGATCGTGTGACTCTTGATGGTGAGTACAAACGTGATGTCAGCAAAAACCTGCCCATCGAAATCCCGGAGAATTATTACAAAGACAACAACCCGGAAAACAGACCGCTCCTTATGTGGAGAGCACATGCGAACAACCTGTATACAAACTGGTTGAACTACTACGTCTACCAGTCAACTCCATTCGACCTGTATGGAACACCGGATTTCAGCGAGATCTAAAGGGTTTGTGGAAATGCTGATTTCACGTATCTTACCGTATTTTTACATAATTTCATGCGAAAATGGAGTAAAAATGGGGTATGGATTCAGTAAAAATGGGGTATGACATATATCTAACAATGTATAATAGGGAATTTCACACAGTAAATGCCTGATATTGCCAATTGAATATTTTAAACATCTGAATAAGTCCATGTACTTGTATAACTACAGGTATGTGGGCTTATTTTAGTGCTTAAAAATAATAGGTAAACCTGATAACAATAGATCAGTAACTACGAAAATTGATTCTAAATCAAGTACAAAATCTAATCCAGATGATTATAGATTTATAAAAGATTCATATGTGAAACAATCTGATCCTGCAATGAATGGATTATCTCAGAGAATGGGAACACCTTCTCATTTAGAATATTTGCATATGAAAGAAAATGATACAAAACGTCATAAGAGCAGATGTATAGAGTATGATAACAAGAAAGACATTTGTATGTGTACAGATTCAGCAAATTATTTATTGAAATGTGGTGGATCAAGTCACTGTAAATATTATAGGGAAGAAACATTAATAAAAAATGATGATACGGAATCTACTATAAAAAAGAAACCAGTAATAAAAGTAATTCCAAAGAATGATATAAAACTGTGTCCTGTATGCAAAATTGGAACTAAAAAGGAATCATTAATTGTTAATTATTTGGAAAATGGGAAGAACAAACGGAACTTGTTGACATCATATCATTGTGAAGTATGTAAATCTTCCTATATTCCAGATTCTTTATATCGTACTTATACAGCGCATAAAGATAAGAACAATATAGATGTGGAATTTGTAATGGAACAGGTAGCACAACAGTAGGATAACGGAAGGGAACTAAAACAGTCATCCGTATAACCATCCCCGTCCTTCACAGAATCAATTCTATGCTGAAATTCCTTATATATAGCCTTAAATTCTGGACGAAAACCATCTATCCTAACAACTTTACCCTTAAAGCATTCGCGTTGAAATTTGATGGTTATTTCTTTTGTATATTGTGAAGAAATGAGTATAAGATGACTGCTGCTACACTGATATCTATATCTGTTTTGTCAGAAGCAGAAAAATAAGTTGCTGAATAGACATAATCTATATTATAATACAAGCATAAGAAACTGAAATTTACAAAAATGAACAGGAGTGAGAGCAGTGCCAGAAATATCATTGTTTTACGGAATACGTGTTACCATGTATTATAATGATCATATGCCACCACATTTCCATGCAGAATATAATGGACAAAAAGCATTAGTAGATATTAATAACATTCAAGTGATTCGAGGTTCATTACCAAATAAACAACTTAGACTTATATTGGCGTGGTGTACTATCCATCAGGATGAACTGATGCAAAACTGGGAACTTGCAAAAGATATGAAGCCATTAAATAGAATTAATCCGCTTATCTAAAGGGGGAAATCATATGAACGAATATTTTCCGACAGTAGTACAGGTGATACCATTGGATAACTTTCATGTGCAGGTATTCTTTGATGACGGTAAGATTGTAGACTATGATGCTACAGAAGATTTGAAAGCAGAAATATTTAAGCCATTAAGAGATATTGATGCATTTAAAGAAGCTTGTACCGTTATGAATGGTACTCTTGCATGGGATCTTTCTGGCAACAGAGATGAATCCAGTTGTATTGATATTGATCCGTTTACTGTATATGAGTTAGAATCCATTAATAATCTGATTGCTTGAATAATGTGATCACAATTTAATATGAGCAGCATGAAAGCCTCGGGAGTTAATCCTAGGGGCTTTTGGTATAGCCAAATCCGGTGAAGTATGTTATTATATGCATCAGTTCTCAGAATCGGGAATATTCAGTTGAGATAAGAAAGGACACAACAATCATATGAACATAGGAAACAATATAGGAAATATCATGAAGATCACAGGCGCATGGAACACCTTTAAGAGCAATCATCCCAAGTTCCCGGCATTCTGTCAGGCAGTTTCACGCAAAGGACTTAAAGAAGGAAGCATTATTGAAATTGCGATCACCACTCCTGAGGGAGAGAAGATAGAGACAAACCTGAAAGTAAAGGACAGTGACCTGGAATTACTGAAACAGTTGTCTGACCTGAAAATGTGAAAAAGTTTACAAAAATTTTATTTGAATAACAGGTATAAATCTGCTATAGTATTTTATGTTGGTTAAGTTGATTATTATTCGTTCCCATATATAAGAATGATAGGTTCTCAAAAGAAAGAAGAGGAAGAAAATTGCGTAAAAAATCACATATTTTATTAGCAAGATACCTTGCGGATCAGATGCAGACCACAGCAAGCCTGCAGTCTCACAGAAAGGCTTTCTGCCTGGGCAGCATTCTGCCGGATATCAAACCGTCCTTTATCACCAGAAGACACGAGTTCTACGGAACATTTGAAGATGTCAAGAACCGGATGAAAGAACTGGCAGATATCAGACCGGATGAGAGTAACCAGAGAGTTTACTGGCGGCGGTTCGGCGAAGTGATCCACTATATGGCGGATTATTTTACCTTTCCTCATAACAAAACATATACAGGAAGCTTCAGCCAGCATAATCATTATGAGAAAGTACTTAAGAACAGACTGAAAGAATGTATACAGCAGGGAAAAGCACATGCATATCTGGAACCGGCCATCCGCTTCGCAGATTTCTCCACCCTGATCGATTATATCGAAGCTACTCATGAGAAATACCTCAACAAGCTCCGCAGCGTGGAAGAGGATATCCGCTTTATCCTGAATATGTGTTTTCAGGTAGTGCAGGGACTGATACAGATCTGCATTGGTAATAAGAACTTTGCAGGAGCCATTCAGGCAGCCTGACAGAGATACGCTAAGAATACAGGAAGGCTGTGTGGAAATCATATCCGCACAGCCTTCCTGCATTCTGAAATATATCTTTCTCACTGCTTGAGTCGGTTAAAATGTGACAAAAAAATGAATTTTGGTCAAATCTGGAATTTACCTGCCCTGAGCTGTTGATTTCAAAAAATGATTATGCTAGAATAAAACAGGTTAATATTTCGGGATAATTCACTTATGAAATAACATAATAATGTGAAAAGTAATTTAGACAGTATGCCCTTATAAACAGGGGGTAAGGACATGCTCACAGTAAGAAGGGAGCAATTTAGATATATGAAAAACAAGTATCTTACCAGATTCTTATGTCTGACATTGATGTCAGGAATGGTATTATCCGGTCCTGCGTCCGTACTTGCAGCAGAGGATACTGCTGCGTATACAGCAGACGGTTCTGATTTCAGCGATTCCGGTGATTTTGATTCAGGATCAGAGGATCCGGCGCCGGCAGATCCGACTCCTGCAGAGCCAACACCTGCGCCGGTAGATCCGACACCTGCAGACCCGACACCTGCACCGGTAGATCCGACTCCAACAGATCCGACACCAACACCTGCAGAGCCAACACCTGCACCGGCAGATCCGACTCCGACACCAACAGATCCGACTCCGACACCTGCGAATCCTACACCAACACCGTCTTCACAGATTACGAAGCAGCCCAGGATGTGATCGACAGAATCAAAGAGTTGAACGCACAGACCATCACGCTGGAGAAGAAAGCCACTGTTCAGAGCATCCGCACTGCATATAATGCCCTGTCTGATACAGAGAAGGCACAGGTTTCTAATTATAATCTGCTGGTTCAGGCAGAAGCGACTATTGCTCAGCTGGAAGCGCAGAAGAACAATGCGAATACGAATAATCCATTTACGAGTAATACCAGTGCTGCACAGACCGGAACTCCGGTATATTATGCGTCCAATATCCACGCAGGTAAGGATTTCTATCTGGACAGCCTGAAGAATAACTACAATCTGACCTTCTCAGATGATTTCGCTTCTGTTATGGATGAGATTGAGAAGGAATATAAAGAGAAGAACAAAGTAGCAGATGCCAGCGATGTAAACGGCAGCAAGACCACCACATCTGCAGACAGTCTTCTGGTAAGAAACTGGCAGGATATCCTTGCAGTCTATGTATATCAGCAGAGCCAGGACGGAAAAACAGAATTTACCCTGATTCCTCCTGCAAGAAAGACCTTGCGAAAATCTTTGCAGAGATGAACCGATCGTAAGGGACAAGCAGGATATCACTCACGTTACATACGCTAATCGTAAAATCAACTACTATATTAAGAAAAATAAAATCGCAAAAAAGGATCGTACGATCCTTAAGAAATATGTGGAGACAGACTGCAAACTCCTCTGCGCGGTAGTAACAGCTGCCAACGGTTTTGTCCGCGAGAGCGTAGGAGATGATGTTTCCGAGGAAAGAGTAAATGTTATCTCCGCAGCCTATTCACTGGTTGGTAAAGTCGGTTACTTCTGGGGCGGCAAATCCACAGTGATCGGTGAAGATCCAGGCTGGGGAACCAGCGAGAAGGTATCAGCCGAGGGAAGCAAGAGCACCGGAACCATCCGCGCATACGGACTGGACTGCAGTGGTTTTGTCACCTGGGCAGTGATCAACGGATATCAGGATAAAGCAATGCAGGAAGCTGTAGGCGACGGAACTTCCGATCAGTGGGAGAAAGCAAACGTGGTAACTGAGGCAGATGCACAGCCCGGAGATCTGGTGTTCCAGAAAGGACCGGAAGCAGGAAGCGATAATCATGTAGGTATTCTCTGCGGTAAAACAGACGCAGGTGACTGGATCGCAGTACACTGCTCCTCCGGCAAGAATGGAGTAACAGTAGGCGAAGCATACAGTGCAAGCTTCCGTTACATCCGCCAGCCATCCTTCTACCCGACACAGGAACAGGTTCAGGAAATGCAGAGCAGCAGTACAGTAAGCACAACAACAGGTGATGCAGCAGTTTCCACAGGAACAGATATCTTTTCTGCAAATGTGACAGTAAGCAATACTCTGCAGGATGCGATGAAGTCAAATACTTCCGACTCAACAGGATTCACAGCATCGGAATCCACTGAGAAGACTTCCATCCTTCCGGATAAGATCGACCTGTCAAAAGAGAAAGTCGCTGTATTTAAGGCAAAATAAAATGTATAAAAGAAGAGAAAGTCATACAAAAAAGTCTGGCTTTCCCTTCTTTTTTCGTGTGTAAACTTTTTTATCTGTTAACTTAAACGGTTAAGTAAAAACTGACGAATTTGCTTAATGGTCTGCGGAATATGCTTCAAAAACGAAAAAAATATTCGAAAATATGGAAACCCCTGGAGAGTACAAAAACCTGTGAGTAGATGGATATTTATATCATCAAAAGCATATTCGTTGAAGTAGGAATGGAACATAAAAGTTTATAATTTTTTATAAGTTTTCAGTAACGGTGTCATTAATCTATATGAAGGGATTTGAGAGAGATACGATCATGTATGAAAAAGGTCAGGAAGCTGAACGCAAAAATACAGAAAGGGAACGTCAGAGAGCGGATTTTGCTGAAAAAGAAAAAATAAAGGCCCAAAAAGAGACAACAGAAGCACTTAAAAGAGTAGCTGAACTGGAGAAGATTTTGCAATGTAAAACTACGGAGGGTAAATAAGATTATCTTAAGATAGCCACAGACTGGCACCCATCCACTGCGGCTTTTTCACCCACTATTTTTGAGTTGACTTTTTGGCACATTGCGCATATACTAACAGTAGCTAAGGAATGTGGTGAGATTCCGTGAAGCAAAACAAAAGCCCTCAGAGTGCCAGCTCTGGGGGCTTTCTTGCTCGTTACGGTGAGCTATTCCGTTTAGACTGTTGCTGTCTATCGTCTGCTGTCCAGCCATTTGCATATGTAGTAGCTAACTACGCCTGCTATAACAGAGACAAGAAATGTGGTGAGAATTTCTTCCATGGAGTCCACCTCCTTTCTGCTGGAGGTTCGACAGCTTTTTAAGTATAACATGTTTTAGAACAAATTGGAATAGTAAAACCTGGCATGAGTTAACTGATAGAGGCAGTTAAGGGAGAACCCTCTGCCGGGACTGGTATTAATACTGAACAGGTCTGGCGGGGTCGTCGGTTGGGGTCGCACCCCCTGTCGGGAAAATAAAGAAACAAAATTTGTCTTAAAAGTTCTCTAAAGAAAGTATAAAAATCTAACTGAGCCACAGACTGGCATCCACCCAGTCTGTGGCTTTTTCATACTCCACAATGAAAAAGTTCAGGACAAAGAAATAGCTTTTATTATTTAAAGATTCTTAAAAACGGTACTCAGAAGATTAAAGAAAACACAAAGAGTGATGATACAAAAATTATTGTTTTAACTCAAACCAGAGTCTGTAATAAAGTTTTGTTTTCGGATCAGAAAGATTATCCTGCAATAGATCGGTCAGTTTATTCAAACGTTTAATGAGACTGCTTCTATGAATAAAAAGGGCCTGGGCTGTGGGAGTAATGTTCATTTCGTTTTCAAGGTAGACCTGAAGAGTATGCAGATATTCAGTGTTTTTTCTGGCATCATAGGCAATTACACGACGTAATGCTCTGTAGTCAATAATTCCCTGGAAATTCTGGTGTACATTCGTGTAACAGGAATGATACGATATTATTCGTAAAAAAATTCAGAGTCTGGGTACTGTTTTGCAGACTATAATCGGCTTGGATAAGACATTCATCCAATTGTTCCAGTCTGGAAAAAGAATTGCTGATGCCTGCACAGTAATTCATACGTTCCAACATATCTTTGAAGGATAAAAAAGTTCTGGAGGAGCCTTCCTGTTTAGGTATTTTCAGCAAACCTATAATATGCTGATGATAAATAGTTGAGGTCAGAATCTGTGGGACAAAGGAGTATAATGCAGCATGCATGTATTCTTTTGGCATACAGGAGGTTTTATTGGTCTCATGAAGTTTAAAACAATATAATTCTTCGTTATCAGACAAGATCAGTTCTTTTTGTTCATTAGGAGTCAGAGGCTGGTGACGAAGAAGTTTTTGAAGAACGTTATTTTCATAAGTATTAGTTGAACTCACGCTGCGAAGGTGTTTCTCAAAAGCAATCTGGAAAACAGAGAAAAAATAATCGGCAAGGGAAAAATCACTGTCGCGAAAAGGGTGCTCTGTTTCTGTAATAGAAATACAGCCGGTAAAATATCCAAGAGGAAACAGGTTGTTACAATAAGAGCGAAAATTATTATCTTTCAATGAAGAAATATAAGGAACGGAAATACGACGTTCCAAATTACAGACATTTTTTATTGACTCAGTCATATTCGGACGCATGGTATGAGGCGTATTATCTATATGGACTTTTCTTTTTCCGTGAGAGTCAGTTTCCCAGACAGTTTCAAAAATAATCGAAAGAGAATGATCAATTACATTAATCTGGTTTTTGAACAGTTCGGCGCCAAGCCGGAGTATATCCTGAATTTCATAATCGGCCTGCTTTTCAAGTTCTTTATGGAGCATAAAATCCCAGTGATCAAAAAAATCATATATATGGCAAATTGCATTAAAGACAGAAGTAAAACTGGAAGAACCATTTATTTGTAACAGAGAAATGCCACTTTCCTGCCAGTTAAAGGGGACAGGAGATCCGACACAGATAAAAGAACATCCACTGACGGGTGTTATGAAAGGAAGAAGTTCTGCACGGAGAAGATAAGTGTTTCCTGTAATTACGGACGTGTCTGCTTCACAGAGAAAAGGACGAGAACATACAAGTTTATCCTGAGCTTCACCATAAAGGCGAGTTTGCAGCTCTGGTGGCAGGTAATCTTTTAATATGGTCAGATTTAAGTTCATGAAAAATCCTCCTTACATGGTGTTAAAATTGATACTGTTTAGTATACCGCAAATGGACACAGAAAAGTGTAAAATTGGATAAAAACGATAAAAAGAATCAAAAATGACACAAATATAAAATAAAGGTGTCATTTTTAATACCGTTATAAAGTGCTTAACTATAAGTTGAAATCAAAAAAGAGAGTACAAATTAATATATATAATGAATGAAAATTCAATTAGCAGAGCCTGTAGTTTGAAAATGAAATCCTATATACTGATGTTATCAGAAAATCTACGTTGCCTTAAAGAAATGGACAACAATAGCTTTTCAAAACGATCGGAAAGAAGGAAAAAGATTATGAGTAAAAAATTAGACCCCCGTATTCCAAAAGATTCCGGAAGCAAATCTCTTACAAACTATGCGGCTTTGTGTTCCCCATGGAATCATCTGGTAGGTTATCAAGAGGCAATGCACTGGTTATCGAGATATAATGCCTCGTTCAGCGCAGCCTGTATGCAGCATACAGGATTCTCATGCCAGATTACAGAGAAAGGGCACAGGCAATGTGCGAAGCAGCATACCAGAAATTATATTATACAATGAAACAGTATGGAAAACCGCAGATGGCACAGCATAATGTACATCCGTTCTGCAGAGGAAGTTTTGTCGGAGCACTTGTAGGAGATTCGGGCGATGATGCATTGCTTATGTGTGGACGTGTACAGGATTTTGGAACCTATCGTGCAGAAAAAGAACTGGATGTATGTGACTGGGACATTGTAGGCTCTGAGTTATGTCGTGCAACTACACAGTCTCTGGAAGCGAGCAGTCGCGCCTGGTCAGAAGAACTGAGAGCAGGAACACAGCTTGAATTTCATATGGTAGAAGCAAAAGGCTGCGGGGACTGCCATTGCAGGATTGTTGCAGAAAGTCGTGAAAAATATCCGATGCCATCCCATGAACAGTGGGAATGCTTTGGACCGATCGCAACGGAAGATCAGATCAAATACACTAAAGAAGAGGATATGGTTTCTGAATCAATGGTATTTCGTGAGGAAACTAATTATACTTTTGCGAATGGCACTAATATGAAGATGATTCTAATAGTGTTGCTGGACTTATGAGACGTTCAAATGCAGCAGCAGGATATATTTTCCCTACAATATCGTATCTGCTTCGCCAGGGTAAACTGGATGAAAAAACCGTGGAACACGTATTTCACTGTGTATGTGAAGCTGCAGGAAAAACTGCGTTCGGAGAAAGGACATCAATTGAAGGAATCCGTAAATGGATGGGAACACCGGAAGCAGTGAAAGATGGACGTGTGATGGGCGGATATCTGGAAATGTTTTTTCAGGCAATGGGATTGAAATATGAGGTTGAAGCATTTAACAAAGAAGAAGTTCAGTATATTGTAGATCGTAATAACTTGACTGTATATAATCCGGGAATGGCAGATGCATATGTTGCATACTGGTATGGAATGACCAAGACACTTGTGAATGCACAATGGTCTTTGTGGGAAATCAAAGATGACACTCCGGCAGACAAATTAAGAATCAGAATAGCAAAGAAAATCGATAAGTTCTGTTAGGATATTACGGGAAAAGCGAGGATTGGATATGTATAAGAATATTTATAAATATGATGACATGAAACGCAGAGAGCATATGGCGGTCCGTGAGCATGTAGGCTGGTATCTGTGGACACATCAGTTGGTAGAAGTGCAGGGAGAGGATGCACGGGATTTTCTAGATTTTCTTTGCACAAAGATGATATCAACATTGAAAACAGGAAAGGAGCGATATACAACAATTCTGGATGAGAATGCAGAAATTATTGATGATGTAGTAGTATTTCGATTGGAAGAACAGAAATTCTGGGTATCAACATTATTTGCTGGGAATCTGATCCATTGGATGGCATCACATCAGGGAAATCGGAAGATAACATACAAAGATGTGACAGACCAATATCATATGTATGCTGTACAGGGACCGGATTCTATGGAAATGATCAATAAACTGACCAAAAATCCTATAGATGAACTGAAATTTTTCTCATTTGAAAAGAATCAGATAGAAGAACTCCCTGTCATAATCAATCGTGCCGGATTTACAGGAGAAAAGAAAGGATACGAGATATACGTTGCAGCAGATCAGGCAGACAGAATAGAAGAGCTTTTACACAAAACAGGAGATGCCATGGGAGCAGTGGAAGTAACAGAGTTCCAGGTTATGGCATGGACGCTTCCGACAGAAGCCGGTTTTTATTATATGCGTGATCTTCGTCATACAAATCCTCTGGAAGTTGGAATGGAAAAAGGGATTGGATGGGATAAGGAATTTATTGGTAAAGAAGCTTTACTGAAAATAAAGGAAGAAGTTCCGTTGCGTGAAATGGTTGGTTTTACAGTAGATGAAGCAGATGTTTATATTCAGGGACGACATCTGGGAGGCCCTGGACAGGCCGTACTTGTAGATGGAGAAGAAGTAGGAAGAGTATATAAATTTGTATATAGTTATGTGAAAGATAAAAATATTGGTTATATTCTTGCCAGGAAAAATACACTGAAGCCAGGAGATAAAATTAAGATTAACGGTTACGATGCGGAAATTACAGAAAAATATTTTCTTTAAAGGAGGAATTACTAATGAGATTGGAAAATAAGGTAGCAGTTGTTACAGGTGCATCCTCTGGAATGGGAAAAGCCATAACTACCCGTTTTGTACAGGAAGGTGCAAAAGTTGTTGCTGTAGCAAGAAGAATAGAACGTTTGGAAGAACTGGCAGAGAGCCTAAAAGGTGAACCGGGGGAAATAGAGATTTTTTCAGCAGATATTACATCAGTTGATAAAAATAATGAAATGATTGATTTTGCGGTTGAAAAGTTTGGTCATCTGGATATTCTTGTAAATAATGCGGGAATTATGGACGATATGAGCCCAGTTGGTGACATGACAGATGAAATGTTGGATCGCGTAATGAAAATAAACGGGTATGCACCGATTTATGCAATGCGTAAGGCTGTTCAGGTATTTTTGAAACAGGAAAAAGGCGGAAATATCATTAATGTAACATCTGTTGGTGTAGATCATAATACAGCAGGAGCGGCGTATGCGGCTTCCAAGGCAGCTGTAGCAGCGGTGTCAAGGAATGTAACGTTCCAGTATATGAGCCAGAAAATCAGATGCAATAACATAGCACCGGGAGGAATAAGTACAGAAATATCAAAATCCATGGGAATGCCTAATATGGTCGGATTTGGAAATGTCAAAAAACTCTGGGAATTGCACCAGAAATGGGAAGTGCAGAAGACATTGCTAATGCGGCACTGTATCTGGCATCAGATGAATCAAAGTATGTAAATGGGGCGGTTATCACGGTTGATGGTGGATGGACCTGTCTGTAAATATTCTGCCCTGTATGTTTGGCACCTGGATGATGTTTCTTGCCAGCATTTGCAATCAGAGAAATCGTAATTCCAGTCAGTGTAAGGTATATTGACAAAAGTGCTTTCTACAGATGCAGCATGTTGGATAAGAAATGGATGTGATCAATCGTCTGGAAGAGGGACTCCTTGCTGTAGATACAAAGGGGAACGTTACGCTGATTAATAAATCAGCGAGACAAATGCTTGGTCTTGAAAAAGAAGAAGTAGTCAGGCAGAAATCGACAAATTACTGTCTCAGAATCAGGAAATTAGACCATCTATTAAGTATACGAAGCATTGAGAAGTATAAAATGAAACAGCTCTGATTTTTTTCGAAAAGTTCAGAGCTGTTTTTTCAGCAGAATATCAGAAGAATTATTCTGCCGGTAATATTGTTATTATGGATTAACAACCGAGATTGAAATATTTGCAGATTGCATTAAATAACTCGGAGCAATTACTGAAATTAAAACACATAGATATTACGTCCTCCTTATTCTTATTATTTGTGTTAGCTAAGCACAAAAGAATAGTAACATTTATGAAACATCTTCTCAATAGGAGGTAGCTGGAAAATCTGGAATTAAGATGAAAACTTCCTTTTGATATTGATATTGTAGAGGGAAGCAAATTACACTATGAAATGATGCAGTATACGATAATCGATTAATTAAGTTAGAAAAATTCACTGTTCCGATTGTAAAAAATAAGCAGTGACAGCGGCCTGGCGGGGTCGCACCCCCTGTCGGGACAGACTGAACCCCACCCAGCCTGTGGCTTTTTTTCTTTATGATGTTTTTACGGTACAGAGCTTTCTTCTTTTCTCTTGCCTCTTGCCATCTTTGCGGGATACCATTTTTCAAACCATATTGTAAAAAATCCCATCAAGATTGGAATTAAATTGTTTACAATGATAAGCAGATTTCCAAACCCGGTTCTTCTGAGCAGAAAGGTCCAGACTGCTGTCAGTACATATAACAATCCCCATGCCGCTGCAAGAATATAATTTGTCTTCATGAAGAGAGGGTTTTTATGTGCACTTTCACCACCATAATTGTATTTTACATAAGCAGCGCATAAAGGTTCTTTTGTCAGGCATGAAAGCAGCCAGAACAATCCAAACACAAGATATCCTATATTTGTAGGAATATCTCCATTCCCGGTTACATTTGCTGCTGCGGAAAGTACAGCAACGGCTATCATAGAGAGTTGATCCCAGATCACAAATTCATGATTTCTCATAATAAACGGTATGCCTGCCACTACGATAAGAGTTATCAAAGCCCCCACTTTAGGAGCAATAGAAACAGCAATCCAAAAGGCAATCCATGGTATAAGCATTGTCATCATAGAAGGATTTTTCTTCTCAATCATGTTTGGAGATTTTTTCTCAGGATTTTTGACTGTAGATGTGCTTCCAAAGAATTTATCCCAATTGATCATCAAGGAGAAATCACCGGATACCGTATACATCTGTTTCCCCAATGCCTCTGCGCCACCAATTTCTCCACGAGAAATAGCTGACCATACAGAAAAAGGTGTATCGATGTGAGTAGTTGGAGAAAGGCTTCCATCTGTAAAAATCTGGCTTCCGGTCTTGTTAAGTCGAATCTGATACGTATGATCCAAATCGGTAAAATGTATCTCAAGTACGCGTTCTTTTCCGTCATAGGCGTCTTTATTGTAAAGAGCGGCCATTTGCCGGGTAAATACAAGATCCTCAGGTTCTTTCTCTCCGGTCGTTTTGTTAATACCCCAGCTGGCATCTGCCATTTTTTCAAATACATCTCTGGGATATAAAAGTGTATGGAGTACAGCATCTGTTTCTTTCGATATTGCTCCTGTCATTGCATATTCAGAGCCTGCACATTTTACTGCAGCAAGATATTCATTTGTTCTCACTGACAATTCCTTTACACGAAACAATTCTCCCTGACCGCAAAAAATGGTCGTATAATTTCCCCTGCCAAGGAAATGGTCAAACATCCGCAATACACTGTCATAATTTTCGTCGGCAGAATAAAAGCCACAGGTAGAGATTAATACGTGTCTCTTGCCTTCCATATCATATCTGGCATCATGACTGCCGCTTCCGTATCCGTCCTGTCTTGAACTCATAAAAGGAAGACTCATAGGAAGCTGACGATCGATCAAATTCTTTAACATACCGGGAACATTAAAATAGTACAGTGGAAAAGACCATAAAATTAGATCAGCACTAATCAGTTTTTTAATGACTGTTTGCATATCATCATTTATACAGCATCTCCCGGGTGTTTTCTGCCAGCATGTAAAGCATCCCTTACACGCACCTATATTCATTGAAGCTATATGCAGTTCATCAACAGATAACTCTTCTTTATTACTCGTACATCCGTTTTCCAATCCCTTAATAAAGCTGTATGCAAGCTTTAATGAATTACTTCTTTTGCCTTTTGGGCTTCCGTTGATCAGAAGTATCCTCATCTCTATGCCCTCCATTCCTTTATTTCTGATAATGAAAGTGTACCCTTTCATATGTGGATTGTCAACAAAACCAGAGGGGGTATGAAATAAAGAAAAAATATTATTGTTGTACTGCATGATGAGTAAGTGGTATAATAATACAAGTTTATATTGCAGAAAAAAGCTGTTGTTCGTGAGAGGCTGGGAATAATGATTGAGTGGAAACAAATGACGATGCAGGAAGCAGAGAATAAAATGGAGGTGCTTCGGGAGATTTTTGATGTAGTTCGTCTCCTGAAAGGGAGTGATCTGCAGGCTGCCGGAATGGAAAGTAAGCTTGCAGGAAGAGAAAATCTTTGCCAGTGTTATGCTTTCTGGAATAAAGATAAAAGATGTGAGAATTGCATTTCCCTTAAAGCACTGGAGGAAAAGAAACAGACATCCAAAATTGAATTTCTCGATTCTGATATGTATCAGGTATTTGCAAGGTATCTGGAGATTGACAGTGAGCCTTATGTAATGGAAATGCTGAAAAAGCTGGACGAGAACACGCTGACTGATGAGGAAGGATATGAAAAACTGACGGAAAAGCTGACGGTATATAGTGAAAAGCTGTATAAGGATGTGCTGACAGGGGCGTATAACCGCAGATATTTTGAGGAAAAAGTCAAAAATATGTCTTTGAATGCCGGAGTTGCAGTTATCGATCTGGATGATTTCAAATTGTTCAATGATACTTATGGTCATGATGGAGGAGATCTGGTACTGACAACCGTAGTAAATGTAATTCGACATTATATCCGTCGTACGGATATTCTGGTGCGCTATGGAGGAGATGAATTTCTGCTGATCCTGCCCGGAATTGAGAAGGAAGTCTTTTCACAGAAGCTCCGTATGATCCAGGAGAAGATCCATGCGACGCATATTCCGGGTTTTAATCGTCGGAAGCTTTCAGTGAGCATTGGTGGAGCTATGTTTACCCATGGCAGATTGGAGGAAGCAATCACCAAAGCAGACAGACTTATGTATATGGCCAAGGGACATAAAAATATAGTAGTGACCCGGTGGGAGCAGAAGCAAAATACAGACAAGATGGAAAAAAGAAACTTGCCTCAGCTTCTGGTTGTTGATGATTCTGAAATGAACCGTGAGATACTTAAGGAAATTCTGGGAAAGGAATACCGGATCCTGGAAGCCTGTGACGGGGAAGAGGCCCTGAAGATGCTGGAGCAGCATGGAACTGAAATCTCATTGGTCCTGTTGGATATTATTATGCCCAAAATGGATGGATTTGAAGTACTCGCTTATATGAACAGAGATAAATGGATCGAGGATATACCGGTGATCATGATTTCCAGTGAAGAATCAGAGAGTTATATCCGTCGTGCCTATGAACTGGGGGCTTCGGATTATATAGCAGACCATTTGATACCAAGGTTGTATATCAGAGAGTTATCAATATGATCAAGCTTTATGCCAAGCAAAGGCGTCTGATCCATCTGGTAACAGATCAGATTTATGAAAGAGAGAAAAACAACCGTATGATGACCGGGATTCTCAGTCAGATTGTAGAGTTCCGAAATGGTGAAAGCGGGCTTCATGTGCTGCATATTAATATTCTGACTCAGCTTTTGCTAGAGAAACTGACGCGAAAATCAGAGAATTACGATTTTTCCTGGTCTCAGCAGCATATGATCGTCACAGCCTCCGCACTTCATGATATCGGTAAGATTGGAATTGATGAAAAATTCTGAATAAACCCGGTAGGCTTACAAAGGAAGAATTTGAAGCTATGAAACAGCACACGATCATAGGTGCCGGATGCTTGACAGTCTGGAAATGTATCATGATGAAGAGATGATGAAATATGCCTACGAAATATGACCGCTGGCATCATGAACGTTATGATGGAAAGGATATCCGGATGGCCTGAAGGGAGAAGAAATCCCTATATCTGCAGGTGGTATCACTGGCA
>ENA-OQBJ01000224-OQBJ01000224.1-human-gut-metagenome-genome-assembly--contig:-NODE-224-length-30855-cov-4.055031_pt1 | contig 30855 bp, 54 predicted proteins | sample MGYA00242743_ERZ504545 | MGnify/ENA primary metagenome ERZ504545 (study PRJEB26092, sample SAMD00036252) | human gut metagenome | host: Homo sapiens | study: EMG produced TPA metagenomics assembly of... | reverse complement strand
ACCTTGAATGGAAGGTCCCGGTTGAGAGTGAATTTATTCTCAAGAGCAAGAAGAAGTGAATTCTCCAAAAGGAAGAAACTCAAAGCAAAAAAGGGTGATTATCAATCGACAATCGACTGGAGCAAGATAGATACTAATAGTAACGAACCTTTCTAACCCCCTACATATATAATAGGGTATATAGCCCCAAGTTATAGTGCAAAGGTACAAAAAATATCTGAATTATGCAAATATTTTCGGCAAAATTTTCAAGCGAAATTCGCTGATTTTTATATTTCTTTTCTCATGTTACGAGGGAGTGATGAGCATCTGTTCATCGCTCCCTTTTTCGTCTTCACCAGGTATGGCCAGCCCTGCCCGACAGGCTCATTTTAGCCCTTTTCCCCCGCCTACCGCTGTTTTCCCCACTCCCCTTTCTTATTTATTATACAAATCTTTTGTAACTCTGTAACAGAATGTTAGTAAGAAGGTATAAATAACTAGAAAAGAGGGGGTTAAATCCAATTTTGGACGTTTTACAAAGTTGCGTTACAACTTAGTTACAAACTTTTAGGAGTTTGTAACAAACCATTTTTGTATCAGCGGCTTACTTCTTCATATAGGTTATGTTACAACTTTGTTTTGGCCCACTTTTTTGTATCTGAAAAATGTATCAAGAAAACAGAGCTGATTATCAGAGAGTTATAAAGCCAAAGTTACACGATACAAAAATACAAACTTTTCGGACGAAATTACATCACATCAAATTTACTAAGAAATATTAGCTTTTTACTAATAATTATTAGTTATCTCAATTTTTATTTGTATCTTTGCCGAAAAATGGCATATGAATAGAGTAGTTTACATCAAGGTGCCTGCTCATATCAGGCAATGGGCATACCACAGTTATGGAAATCCAATTATTTTCCCTATCATCGGCAACGAGGTTGCGTCATACGTCGGTTCACAAGTAAACCGCCTCAGGTAGAATGTCGCCAGAAGAACAGGAGAGCCAGGAAGAGATGGAGAAGGCGGATGCCGCCTCACTGCACCAGAGCGTGACGAATACCTTCAAAGATGAGGAGTACGAACAGAGCCGATGGCTCATTCACCCTAATGAGTATATCGCCATCTCGCTTCCGGAATCCAAGGCAAAGCCAATACGTGAGTACAACTACCTGGGTCCACGTGCCAGAAGAGCCGTGAAGGAGATGATCACCGACCTTTTCAAGATAGACCTCTGGGCATCCCTGAAGGACATCGCTGACCGCTCATGCAAGCTTCATCACTCATTTCAGCCTGGTGCGAGCAACATGGCATTGGCATTGATTATGAGGATACCGTGCGCCAATGCTTCTACAGAATGCGCGATCAGCACGCAAAAAAAGGGCATAAATTTAAACTCTACAACAAGATTTCATAAAGATTAATACAATTTTTTCCGTTTCGGCGAACAACTCCGAACAGAATGAAAATAATCGAAATAACCAAACAACTTAGAAATATGGCATACATCAAAAACATCATCAAGATTGAGATGACAGAGGCAGAAAACCTCAAAAGTGTCGTCTTCCCTATGGATCAGAGATGCATTGTACCGTCGGCTGCTAACTTCCGGTCAATTCAATGCAAAGTTCCGTCAAGTTGTGAGATTTCCGACAAAGTAGAGTCAAAGTCCGCATTTTCACCTCCAAGCTCACCTTCAAGTCGTGCGAGCAGATAGATCCGAACTACCGACCTCTAGCCTTCAGAATCACCACGGCAGATGGCATTCGCTACCTTATGGGCTGCGACCGCGACCATATCCGGTACTCACCCGTACCGAAAACCTGCCAAGTTCACATACGGAATCTTCCCTGATTACCTATACAGCGACTTGGACAGACGTCATCAGACCGCTCCAAATCATAGAATAAGTTTTTTTATTTCTTCTCCTTATTATATAACTTTGCGGCAATCAAATTCGCTAAGTTGTATGAAATATCAAATATCTATCACCGGTTATATAGGGTCGTGGACCAAGTTTATGGTCCGCGATATCCTTAATAACAACAAAGGCAAGCACGTCGATGTAGCCATCGATTCGCCGGGCGGTGCGGTTTCCGCAGGTCTCGCCATCTGTCAGATGTTCAAGGACCATGGCGATGTGACGGTTGACTTTCAGGCGGGCTTCTCTGCATCTGCCGCCACCATCTGTGCGATGGGCGCCAAGAAGATCCGAATGAACAAGTACAGTTTGCTCCTGGTTCATAAGTGTTCCACGGAGCAGTTTGTATGGAGCGCCCTCAATGAGGAAGAAATCGGTTCCCTCATCGAGCAGCTGCAGAAGCAGCAGGAAGACCAGCAGAAGATAGACAATATCATTGCCAATGTTTACTGCGATCGCTCGGGAAAGAAGCACGAGGATATCATCAAGGTGATGTCTGAAGCCAAATGGCATACCGTGGATGAGTGCATCGATCTCGGTTTAGTGGATGAGTCGATGGATGGCAAGCCGGCTGAAATCACGGAGTCAACACAGAACTTCATCAAGTACAACAATCTTCCAGCATTGCCAGAGGTCGTCAATTCCTGGTATGAGAAGAAGCCGGGCTTCCTGGGACGAATCTTCGGAAAGGAAAACTCACACAAAAATGTTTTAGATATGATTAAGAAATGGACTCACATCAACAATGTTCTCAACGTAGAGGGCATTGAGCAGAAGAATCAGCCAAGGACTGCACCATCTCCCAGGAGCAGATGCAGAAGCTGGAGGATAAGATTGCTGCCGACTCCAGCTCGATCAAGACCAAGGACGAGGAACTCGATAAGGTCAAGAACGAGAAGAAGGAACTGGAGGATAAGGTCAAGAACCTGGAGAAGGATAAGAAAGACCTTGAAGAGAAAGTAAGGGATCTGGAGAAAGAACCGGGTGGCGAAACCCACACTGCCGTAGATGACAACAAGGCTCAGGACTTCTGCTCAGATCAAGTATCGGACGTTTTAATTGATTTTGCATAATATGGCAGAGAATGATAAATTTGTTGCACCTGTTGACGTAAAGGAACAGCTGCAAAAGACGGCAAAGATCTACCGTAATAAGTTAATCACCATGCCTACCAGAGGTCTGAAGAAGTCACTCAGCTACATGACTCTTCGCCCAGGCATCCGTGTATCAGAGACCGTAGGCGAACTTACAGGCAGTGCTGAGTTCGGTCCATACGATGAGAACCGCGTAGCTGACGGCAACGTCAAGATTACACCTCGTACCCTGGAGGTGTTCTTTGGCAATGTCGATATCAAGTTCTCACCTAACTCAGTTTATTCCACCATCTGGGGCGCCAACGTCACTAATGGCGATGCCCTGAAGAATGTGCCTATCACGCTGCAGGTTCTTCAGCTCCTCGCCCTGAAGCTCGGCAAAAACCTCGACAAGGTTCTGTTCAAGGCTGTACGCAACCCTACAGGAACAGGTTCTGTTGACCTCTTCAATGGTTTCGATACCATTGCCAAGACCGAACTGGATGCCGGCAAGCTTTCCAGTGGCTTCGGAAACCTTATCAAGATTGCAGATATTCTGGGCGACAACAAGACCATCAACGACGACAACGCCGTAGATTTCGCACAGGGCATCTGTGAATTCGCCGATGAAGAGCTGATGGCAGAGGATAAGGTTTACCTTTACGTTCCTCAGTCATTCGTCAACCTCTACAACCGTGCCTTCCTCAAGAAGTTTGGTGCTGCTCCTTACAACAAGGATTACAACCACCTCACCGTAGAAGGATTCGGCAACGTTGAGTTCGCTGTCCTTTCCAACAAGAAGGATGCTCCTTTCTTTGAACTTACTACCAAGAGCAACATGCTGGTGGGCGTCAACGAGATCAACAACAACGATGCTGAGCAGATTAAGGTCGAGAAGTATCACCCATGGAAACTCGACTTTATTGCTACCAAGTTCTTCGGTACCCAGTTTGAGAGCATCAACAAGGAGCGAGCCTGTTCATCACCGATGATGGTACCAAGCCACTCATCAAGAAGGCAGCCACATCATCTGCCAGCCAGACTGGCGGCAAACAGAGTGACAAGGGCGCTACCGCTGACGGAAACGTCTAATGTTTCACCTTATATAATATAGGAGATTAAAATATGGCATGTACTAACAAAGATTTATATAAATCTGTGCGCAAATGTCCGGGTACGATTATTCGTCCCGGCATTAAGCCGAAGTTCCTGGCCATCCCGCTTTCGCAGATTCTTGCATGGCCAAAGCTTCCAGATCCTGGCGATACCACCAAGGGACTGGAGGAACTCGCCACCTATAAGGGTGACTTCACTCTTGCCGCTGATGCCAAGTGGCACGCAGTTGACCTCGTAGCACTCAAGTCTTCCATCACCACGGAGACTCAGGGCGAAGCTCCATCAGCTACCTTCCTCAACAAGGCAGAGTATATCATCGGCGGCACAGATGCCGATATTACCGGTTTCGGCCGTATGGCGATCAATGACGAACTGGTCTATGCCCAGCAGGATCCTAATGGCCGCTTCCGCATTCTCGGTAACGAGATGTTCCCGGTGAAGACCACATTTGCCCAGAACAGCGGCGCCGGAGCTACCGACTCAAAGACCTCAACTCTCGCGTAGAGGCCACCGATTTCTGCCCTGCTCCATACTATGATGGCAAGCTTGAGACAGATGAAGGTGATATCAAGGGCAGCGATGGCTCTGCTTGGGAAGCAACCGATCACGCGTAAGATTTGCCCAAATTTACATAACTACACATACTGATTTGCTTAGGTGGCTCTCGCTTCGTGCCTGAGCCGCCTTTGTTTGTTTTCACCTTATTATATATTGAATATGGATCATCAATTTACCAGACAGATGCAGGAGTGGCTCAACTCCAAGCACGAATCGGATGCAGAAATCATCAAGGGAGCAGATATGCTCTTCCGTCTCAACCGAAACCGGTTCTATCATGTCCGAGCAACCCGACAGCCCCAGGCATACCGCACCAACATAGAGTATGAACTGAATAAGTTCCTCAAGATCCGTCTCGACAACATGACCATCGAGGAGGTCAGGAAGATGAACGATATCGTGATTTCTGAAGCCCAGGCTATCATTGCCGAAGGAGAAGCAGAGAATAACGAAGAAAATCAGGGAAAATCGGAGAAAAACGGCGATTCCATCGAGGAAAATGCCTCTACCGATGATACAGAACTCCCGTCCTCGGATAGCGATGGAGTGGCTGTTATCCGTAAGGGCAAGCGCAAGGATCACGATTTCCTGCCCAAGGAAGTAGCCGACCTCTGGGATATCAACGCCAAGCGATACAAGGAAATCAATCTACCTTCGAGACGCTCAAGGCGATGGAAGACAAGGAACCGTGCGACCGATACGAGCATCTGAAGATTCTTTCGGACCTCGACAAGAAGTATCGTGCCGATATGCTCACCTACGACTCATACCAAGTGACACGTGCCGACCGTGACCGGGTAGCTAAAGCCAGACTCGCCGAAAATGCCAGCCAGGGTTAAAGTTGCCGATATACTCAAACCCATCGATGAGGTGAAGACACAGGCATACTTCGGACGGCACCTGCACACACTCGGACTCATCAAGTGGATCCTTTCACAGATTGGTCCTGCTGATGTGTGGGTGTCTTCCTACTCTACCTCCGAGGAGTTCCTCAGAGGTTTCCGCCTGATGCGGGATTCGGGCAGCATCTCGTCGGCAAAGATGCTGCTGGATGTGAAGGCAAGCAAGAAGACCGTACACCTGTGGCGGCTTATGTCGGCATGCTTCGATGATGTCTATCTGGGCGAGAACCATTCCAAGGTGACGCTTTTCCGGAATGATCAGCATGTTGTTTCGGTCGTCACGTCCCAAAACCAGACATACGGCAGCCGTGACGAGAGTACCATCATCACCACGGAACCACAGGTCTTTGCCGACCTGTTCAATGGATATACCAGTCATTGTGACAATCAAAGCTTAAGAATCAATGGAAATTACTCAGGAGTTACTCAACAAAGTGCAAGAGCTGGCAGAGAACCTGACTCCGATCTCGGAGATGTCCGTTCTTTTGGATATTAAGGAGGATGTTCTGCGTGATGAGATTCTCGACCCTGCATCAGAGCTCCGGCGCGTCTATTATCTGGGCATGGCAAAAGTCAGGCAGCAGATTCGCAGGAATGAGCTGGAGCTGGCTGCAGCCGGCTCACCTCAAGCCGTACAGCGCACACATGAATATCTGAATAAAATGATAGAGGAGATCAAGATATGAGAGAACCAGCCAACATCGATGCATCATCGACCTGATGGACCGCACACCCGAAGAGATGGATGCACAGAATGTTCCCGCACCCGTGCGCGACCGCATTCTGCGCATCCGGGCTCTTTATGCCTGGTGGCTCATCAATCCACGCAAGACAGACCAGGAACTTGTCTTCAAGGATATGCAGGACTACAAGGTGCAGCGCATGATGGCTTATAATGACCTGCACCTCATCAAGCTCATACTGGGCAACCTGCAGAAGGTTTCCAAGGACTTTGCCCGGTACCGCTTCGACCAGATGATTCAGCGCACCTACGAGAAGGCAGACAATACGGGCGATGCCAGAGCCATGGCTGCAGCTGCCGCCGCATACGGCAAATATCACCTGCTCGACAAAGAAGATCCTGTCGACAACGGCTATGACCAGATACAGCCTCAGGTCTTCATACCTACTTCAGACCCTCGACATCTCGGTCTCAAGCGCATACCTAACGTGATGGGCACCATCAAGAAGCTCATCAAAAAATACACCGACAACTCCATGGATCTCATCAAGATCGAGAGCGAAGACTATGACGAGCAGCTGCTGGAGTATACACCTACAGAGGAAATCAAACAAGAGGAGGGCACAACATGATAGAGCAATACTTCAACCCGGCGCAACAAGAGGTCAACCTCATCTCCGCTCGCGACAACGTGGTCGTGGGCGGTCGAGGCATTGGCAAGAGCATTCTCCATGCCACCTTCAACCTGCGCAACATGCAGCGCATGCCTGGCAGCAATGGCGGCTTCGTCTCCGCCAACACCAAGCGATGCCTCACCAACACCATACCGTCCATGCTACAGCACTGGGAGCGATGGGGCTTCCACCGTGGCAAGCACTATGTCATCGGCATCAAACCGCCCAAAAAGCTGGGGTGGCCTGATCCTGTCATCCCTCCTTCCAACTGGGAGAACACCATATCGTTCTACAACGGCTCCATCGGCACCATCATCTCACAAGACCGCAAGGGCACGTCAAACTCCCTCTCGCTCGACTACCTCGACATCGACGAGGCTAAGTTCATCGACTTGAGCAGCTCAAAGACGAGACTTTCCCTGCCAACCGAGGCAATGTCAACCTCTTTGGCCAACACTACTATCACCATGCATGCTCATTACTTCAGATATGCCCGTGACTAAAAAAGGCTCCTGGTTCCTCAACTATAAAAAAGACTGCGACCCTCACCTCATAGAGGCGATATCATCACTCGTGGTCGAGGAGTATGACATACGCAACCGCATCAAGACCTCTGGCCACATCAGCTATATGCCAAGCGCAGACTCAAAGAGATTGGGCTACTCCTGGCACAACTGCGTTCCAAGGCTCTCTTTTACAAGGAGTACTCTTCTGTCTATAATGTAGAGGTGCTGGGCATGGAGTTCATCAAGCAGATGAAACGTGACCTCCCTGCACTCACCTTCCAGACATCCATCATGTGCAAGCGACCATCCATATCACTCGATGGCTTCTACTCCAACCTGAGAGAGATAAACCTATACTCGGCTCCAAACCTCGACTACCTCGATGGACTGGAGTATGATGTGGAAAAGCTGCAGCACGTTGATTCAAGAATGGATGCTGACGTTGACCCAGACCGACCGCTCTGTATCGCCTTCGATGCCAACGCCCTCATCAACTGGATAGCCATTGGCCAAGACAATCTGCGTGGAGAGGCACGCTTGCTCAAGAGCATCTTTGTCAAGTATGAGGAGAAGCTGCCCACCCTGCTCGACAAGTTCATGGCTTACTATGCATATCATCGCTGCAAAGAGGTCAACTTCTACTATGACTCCACCTTCGTGGGCAACAACTACGCCCTGATGAATGATGACTTTCACACCTTCATCACCAACTATCTCACCGACCATGGTTGGTATGTCAACGAGGTCTATCTGGGCAACCCGATGGGGCATATAGAAAAAATGCTGCTCATTAACCGCATGTTCCTGGGCAAGGCTGACCACCGTGCCATGATCAATGATGAGAACAATGAAGACATGCTCTTATCCATCCGCCTTGCTGGTGTCTACAATGGCAAGAAGGATAAGCGAGGCGAAAAGCTGGCAGAGACCGAAGAGGACAAGCTGGAGGCTCGCACCGATGGCTCCGATGCCTTCGACTCTCTGATGATTGGCATCGAGAAGTTCCCACAGGCTGATGGCTACGTCTCCTGTGGCTCCATGCTCTGATACGCTGACCGATTTACTTATTAGATAAATAACATGGTGGCTGGCATTCTTGCTTGACCGCCGATGAGGGGAGTGCGCTGTGAAGCGTGCTCCCTTTTTTCGTGCCCTTCCGTGACTATCTCCACATGAAAAACACGTTTTTACATTCTTGCAAATTCTTTTAACCGGTCCTTTACGATATTCCGCCCAATCCAAGGGGGTCGTGGGCGGCGCTCGGGCGCAGGGCAGGTGGGGGGTCCTTTTCGGCGAGAAGGGGAATTATTTTCCCTTTGAATCCCTAAACCCCCGATAAAATCGAAGTTTTCCAACCTTTGGGTGTGGAAACCTGTCGTAAAACGACACATTCGGCATCTTCAACTTCGAGGTCGAAGCCTGCCAAATGTTGCGATTTCATCGGTCTAAGGTATGTTTTCCGCTCCAAAGACCGCAAAACATCGTTTTTTCATAGCGCAAATTCCTCACCTCCCAGTATTGTATATTTTAGTTAAAATTTGCGCATTGCCGTTATCAGAAAGTAGAGTGTTCTAATCTTTATAACCTAAAATCCGCAAGCAATCTCAATGGCAATCTCAATTGCAGTAAAGAGCTTGAACACTATGCATCATGATAGTATGAGCGTGAATTTTGTCCGATTTGTGCATACCTTCCCCTTACCCCACAATGCGACTTGAGGCAATACGCAGATTAAAACCATAAGGAACGGACTTTATCCGAATCCAGTTTTGAAAGGTCTTGCATAAGCCCGGTTTTCAGTATAGATATTCAGCACGTATTGCCTTGCTGTCATGATCCACTTGGCAGGTACGGAGATGAAGCTGAAGACAAAAGCCTTTATGCGACTCGTTTCCTTGAGCGAAAGCCTTGGTGTCAAGCTTGCTAATGATGGTCTTATAGAAATTGTGTATCAATGCCGTAAGCAGAAGGAATACAGTGTTCTCTGACATGAACGACTTGGGGAGCCTGTTCCAGCCGAATCCGTTGTTCATATCATCGAATATACGCTCTTTGCCCCCACGCTTGTTGTAAAATTCGACGATGTCTCTTGTTGATGAGTCATAATCGTTGGTAAGAATGGATCTGTAGGTGTATTCACCTTCCCACAAGTCAAGCTCTCCATCCATGCGCTTTTGTCTCTGAATGACAAGACGATAGCACTTGCCTTCCCATTTCTCAACAAGAATGGAATTGAGTTCAAACTGGATGCCGTTGATTTCCTCCGTCTTCCATCCCCTCAGTGAAAACAAGTCATCGTAGAGCGAACTGCATCTGTTGGCGCGGATGTAGAAGTGCGTGCAATGCTTCTCTATCTCACTGACAATTTCCTTCGAGCACGAACCACAGTCGGCTCTGAAGCGATTCACACGGATGCTGTTGGCTTCCAGTAGGGCAAAGAATCTCTTGTGGGTCTCAGCCTGATAAAAGCGCACATTTGTGTTGCCATCGCTGTTCTCGACATAGACAATCATGTCACCGATGACATATACGCCAGGTCTGTAGCCGAGGAACTTCTTGTATGTCGGTTTTGCATCATACTTCTCTGTTTCAAGGAACTGATGGTCGAAATCAACATCGTAGGTTTCCACCTCATTCAGTTCACCAGTGGAAACCAAGGCTTTTATAAGCAAGGCGTTGAGCTTGTCTGCCGTATTGAAATCATAGGTCTTGCCCTTATCGGAAGTATATGAGATGTTTTCCTGTGTCAGTTCCTTGATGGCTCTGAGGATGGTATCAGAGCTGCATGTGCGCAAGGTCGGATGATACGAGAGATGACGCATCAGATGCGATGTTACATCCTCCACGCATGAACCGCCACAGAAGTATACGCTCATCAGAGAACGAATAATTTCGCTGTACTGGTATCCGATGATACTGCGGCATCTCTGACCAAGTGTCTGGTCGATAATAGGTGAAAGCATGGAGTCAAATTGCTCCATGATTGAAAAAATTCCTCCAAAAGGTGTGAGTTTTTCAGATTTTATTTGTACCTTTGCCATGTCTTGTTACGATTTACGCTTGTTTTGATTTGCAACACTAAGATAAGTGAAAAATCTGACATGGCAAAATCCTGAGCAACTTTTTGTTGCTCAGGAACTTATAAATAAAGTTAAATCAAAGTGTTGCGGAATTAAGGTATAACAAACTTTATAGCAAAGTTTGTAGTTAAAATTGCAATAAATATTTGGCTGTATCAGAAAAAAGATGTACTTTTGCAACGTGTTAATCATTAACATGACGAAAATATAAAGCTATATAGTTATGAGCAATACAACGACCATTTATACAGCATATAAGAATGACGGCAGCTCTGTCATTGCCATACAAGACAAAGGCAGGGTGACATTGCCGGCGTAGCCAACAAGGCTCGTTTCTTCAGCATAAGCACCGCAGATCGTCTCAAGGAATTGATGACCCGCGCCATCAATAACCGCACACGTGAGCGCAACTACTTCAAGCTTACTGTGATATGCTTGACGGTAATATCACAGAGGATGAGTTTGGTCGGGAGATAGAACAGAATGAAGATAAGTACATCATCAAGCAAGATTTTGATGCCTCTGTCGAAGATATAGAAGTTGCCCTAGAGGTTAGCCCATCCATCATGGATGTGAAATCTCCAGACGATATGGCCGAGATATTCTCTTTCAGCAAAAAATCAATGCAAAAAAGTATTCAATATGGGTTAGCATAGCTAACATGTTCAATAAATCAACTCAGTCCCCGACACGATTCCGTGCCGGGGACATCTTCTTAACAAAAAGAATATGAATGAGAATAAGATTATAGACTACATATTGGGACTGTTCACCAAGAACGAAATGAGCAAGGATGATATTCATTGGACTATCAACGAAAAGTTTGATTACGACAATGAACCATTGCTGATATTGAACAGACTGATAAGAGAAGGACTCATCCTCGAAATGGGAGAAGCATACTACAGCCTTACCAGTGAAGGGCGAAAAGCCAAAAAGGGATACGCGAAATATGTAAGGAACCGAAAATTCTGGCAATACATCGACAAGGCCAACAAGGTTTCTACCCTTGTAAAGTTCCTCTATGGCGCAGGAGGCTTCATTGCAGGATGGCTGGCCAAGGCCTTAGCAAATGTTCTTGGCATGTAGCAGGACTACCAGCAGAAATAGGCATACCATGATAAGAACCAGGATACCCAGAATGCTTTTTACAGCATACCCCAAACCGCCATTTTTATGATAGTCGTGCCAGATGGGGCTGAATGAATCCAGCAGGGAGCGCTGCTGCTTCTCGAGCATCTCTACTCGCTTCAAGAGATCTTTTTCTTCCATACCTTAATATATATTATATCCATTAAAAACACCGCAAAGTTAATCATTTTCCACAAAAACACCGCACATTCCATTGATTAATGTTAAATAGTAGTAAAATAGATACGATTTAACCTAAAATATTTGGCTATTCGTAGTAATATTACTACCTTTGCAGTGTTGAAATCAATAAACAGCGTTCTATGAAAACAGTTAAAGTGAGCAAGATCCTTAGGATCTTAAAAAAAAAGACGGTTGGGTTAAGGACCGTCAGAAAGGAAGCCACAGGCAATTCGTGCACCCTACCAAAAAGGGGACGGTCACCGTCAACGGTGGAGATAACGATGACGTTTGGGGATTTCTGCTTAGAAGCATCGAAGAGCAGTCAGGGCTTGTGTTCTAAACACAGCCCGCTCTTCGGAGCTGACGCTGTTTCGCATAGCGTGTTTGTGGTTTCGGCACTGAGCGACCTTGGCAAGAGCTCGGTCGCTCCCTCAGTGAAATATATTAAAGACTATATATATATGAATAAGGTTATCATTGATACGGCTCGCACGGAGCAGGGATACAGCGCAGCATGCAGCTTGCTGCCTGGCTGGGTAGTCGCATATAGCGGCGATTTCGAGGCTTCCGCCAATACGTGCAGGAGAGCACCGACTTCGAGATAGAGGGCTACAAAGAAAGGGGCACGGCTTATCCTGATGTCTTTGATGGTGAATACGAGCTTTACTTCAAGTTCGATGTCCGCTCACTCCTGGACTACTACCGTGGCATCTTCTCCTTTGCCTCGCTCCAGCTCATCACGGGCATCAACCAAAAGCAGTTGGCTCACTATGCCTCTGGCATCTCCAAGCCGCGCCCAGCGCAAGCCGAGAAAATTGCCAACGGCTTGCACAGATTAGCTAACGAATTACAAATGGTCACTGTTTAAGATTTCAACATCAAGGGCTGCTGACCACAGCCAAATGGCAGCCATGTACAATGGTTGTACTTCATGGAATTTAAAATTAAAAGATCGCTTTAGAAGCCCCTGGTGCGAGATGCATCGGGGGCTTTTTCATTCCCCTCCCTCCCCAAATCACCATGTTTTTATGCTCTAAAACATAAAAAAGTCATTTTCTTTAAAATTTCTCGCTTTTTTTTTGGCGGTTCCAATTATTCTTCGTACTTTTGCCATCGCTTATAAGATAGTAGTAATCTACTCAGCGATGGCGACTGTTTCGCCTAGGCTTCACGCCGTGGGCTTTTTTTATGCCTATAAAGTATCATTTTCCCGGCAGCGGGAAAAAGGTCTTTACAATATGGCGGTTGCATGATCCGTAAGATACTTGCCCTTCGCTGGGAAAGCTACCATCTTATAAGCAGCGGTGAATGTGACCGCCACCATTGTATTTATACATCAAGGTCGGTCTATAATGCTTATAAGATGGCAATTATGCAGAATTCAATTTTATTAAGTGATGCGCAGGTAAGACCTGCAGGCATCAGCGTTGAGGAGGGTATCAATACCCTCAAGTGTGAAATCAAGAAGCTCGCCAAGACCAAGAGCGAGACCTTCTCCTGCCTTTGCGAGGAGACCGTGACCTATGGTGAGGTTGTGCTCACCATGGTTGGTTTCGCAGCTGTGATGGCGATGGTCATGATTGGTGGTTTCATTTTCGGAGGGGAGGTAGCGTGATGGAGAACAAGATGACTACAGAGCAGTTTCTTGCCGATTTGGTTGCCAATACCGTTAAACTGAATAAGGCTCGCCTTGATTACGCTCAAAAATTATCCGAGCTCCGTGATAACTATGACGAAGAATTAGATTCCATACAGGCACGGGAGCGTCAGGCTTTAGATGAACTCCATGATGCCAGAGAGGAATTTGAAAGCTCAGAGGAGAAGTACAAAATTGATTGTCAGGGACTGAGAAGAGAGCGCAACGAGGTAGGGCGCGAGTACAACGAGGAAAAGGCGAAAGCAAAAACGACTGGCTACCAAGAACCAGGATATCCAGAACGAGCGCCATCGGATATTCGAGAAATACCGAGATTCGGGTGGTATACTCTCGGGAATAGAAGAAGGACTCCTGCACCCAGGCTGGATGAATGACAAGACAGACAAGAAAGGAGGATTGAGTGATGAATTCAGAGAACTCGCATTAAACGAGAATGTTCCGACAAATCTCATTGAGGATTTTAGTAGCAAGTTAAAAGCTTTAGCTGCTAAGGCTGAAAAATTGAATTCTGCAATGAGAGAGGCACTCCCCTTTAGTGTAAAGCTTAGTTATGCGGAGCAAATGCGTCAGATTCTAGTAGATAGAGCAAAAGCTGAAGAAGACTTCAAAAATAAAGCCCAAAAGTATGTAAAGATAGGAGGCGCGGGCGATGAAAAAGAATAGAAACAGCAGAAGACGCACAGCTAAGCTGAATATCAAGGATATCTTCAACATCAATTTCTTCATTACTGAAGGCAAGCAGATGAACGCCCATAAGGTGGAACTCAAATTTCAGAGAGACAACAAAGTTGTCGCACTCAGTTGTTTACATCGATGATGCGCCACACAAGCAGACTATTATCCGATGGTATGATCATCGCTACTATGCTCTTCCATATGGAGCTAAGGAGGCTAAGCAACTCAATATGACTTTGGCCAAGTTGAAAACCATAAACAAAGATTAGGCATGAACGAAAATAATTCAACCAACCTGCACATGACAGCAGACGTCTGGAATGCGCTAGTAGATATGATGAACGTTGGCCAGCTGGACAACTTCATCGAGACTCTTGAGTTTGCTCAAGACAAGTTTATCTCAAACGAGGTAATAACCAATGCCGTGGATGATTTCGGCGGTGCCGGACAGGTTCTCCTGATGCTCAATGCATTCAAGCGCATGGAGAACCTCTTCAAGACCATCAACCAGGCTCTGAAGGCGAAAGGAGGTGTGGCATGAAAGAGCGCAAGCACATCATAGGCTTCGGCACATACCAAGCCCCACCACCTCCACCAGAGCCAGACAAGGAGACTGAGGATAATCTAGTGGAGCAAGCCCTAGATCAATATCTCATCGACTACAAGCCATACGACCCAGACGATGAGGTTGATCCACAAGAGTTCAAGACCTCACGAGAGATACAAGAGGCACTCTCCGATATGGTGACAATCTCTATCTCTACCATCACAAAGTACATGAACTCGCATGGCTATGACATGGTAAATGTCGAGGGCGGCGGTCTCACCTGGCACCTGCAGCGAGATGACCCCTTCTAAAACAACAAGATCATTTTTTTCATTTTTAATAAACAATAAAACGACGGATGGAGCCTTAGGCACATGGCATAGCAGCTCTATCCCCCAGTACCCGGTAGTCGCGAGACTATCGGGTATTTTTATTTTCCTCCTTTCCTTCCTAACTTTGCAGTGTTTTAATGAGACAACAATATGATCACTGCAACAAAACCAACTTCGCCATTGTTACATCGTCGCTCGATACCTTTACATTTAAGATATCGGGGCGACACCGCTACCGTCACCATCAAGTGCAACGGCATGGAGCTGCTCAGCGAGACCTACTACCCAGTCTCTGGCTCCATCACCATCTACGACCTCGGCACACTCATCGCCGATGCCGTGCGACCAACAGTGACAGCTTCCTTCACCATCGACATCACAGAGCACCAGGGGCGAGATCGATATCGCCACATGGTCGAGCGGTGCCATCACCGCCTACTACGCCACCGTTGACATCGACATGTCGTGCTCATCATTCATAGACCGATACTTCCTCACCCTCCTCGATGGCACCAAGCTCACTCGACTGGGGCATCGTGAATATCTCCATGCCGCTGGCATCAACAGCTCCACCCCTACCGTGGTGGCACAGTTCTTCAAAGACAACCAGGTCACCACCGTTCAGGTCCATCCTCAGCCACACCTACCCACACCGCCAACGGCATCACCTCATTCGATGTCTCACCAGACCGATACTGCGACGCATCAGAGGGCGACCTCTTCGCCTACACCGTCACCGTGGGAGACCGCACCCAGCAATATCAGATAGACCACACAGGCTCCATTGCCGACCCAGTGCTCCTCTTCACCAACAGCTTCGGCTGCCAAGAGATTTTCTATTGCCTGGGCAAGAAGAAAATCGCACCGGTTTTCGAGCGCAAGAGTGCCGTCATCGGGGGCAAAAAGATAAATTACCAAGTCAAAGAGACACGCACTTTCGAGGGCGACACGGGCATCATCCCACCATCCATGGCACACTTCGCCGAAGACCTGCTGCGCTCCGATGAGGTTTACCTGTTCCGTGACTATGCCCAGGATAAGCAAATCACCCTCACAGACTCCAAGAGCGAGCGCACCAACGAGGCTGACGACCTCGCTGAGTTCACCTTCTCATACCAGTACTCTCAGCGCATCCAGAATGTCGTGTTCAAAAACATCGACACCTCTTCAGGCAAGATCTTCGACCGTTCCTTCGACGATACGTTCAATTAAACTCCTTCAGATATGGCAAACAACACAGACAACAAGACCGCCAAGGCCATCCACATCAACGAGCTGCGCCGTGCCCTCGACATCTCGCGCATCGACCGCACGCCCGTTGACCTAGACTGTTGGAAGGCTGGCGATGGTTCCATCATCACTATAGGGCTGGCTCGTCAAGAGTTCCTCATGGCAACAGGGCACCCACAACCTCTACAATCCCGTCAACCACCAGATACGCAAGGTGAGAGACATCTTCATCTTCAGATACAACGATCATCCCATCTATTTATAAAAACTTCTTCAGATATGAAAAATCAAGACAACATAGATATCACATACGCAACCGTAGGCGAGGTGATGCCTTACGAGGCATTCAACCCGACAAACGGCTTCGTTGAGTCATCCTCCATCTTCGATGATGACGAGACCACCCCTGTCCTGCAAGTCAAGGCCAACGATGGCAATACCTACGCCGTCATCCCATTCGGCGCAGACAACCTACTGCCATACGAACTCAGCAAAAAGATAGGCGAGTCTTCCGTCATGGCGCAAAACAAACTCTTCAATGTGCTCACCTGCTATGGCATGGGACTGCAATACAACGACATCAAGACCAAGCTCCCCACCAAAGACGAAGACATCAACCTCTTCCGCATGCATAACTCCATGCCACGTTTTGCCCTGGAGCAAATCACCGACATGAAGTATTACTTTTTCTGCGTCTCAGCCATCATTCTCAACAAAAAGGGCGATTCCATCGTGGGTGTGCGCCACAAAGAGGCTTGTTACTGCCGATTTACAAAGAGCAAGGATGGTCGCTCCGAATACGTGCTCTATGCCAACTGGCGCAACTCCGTCGCCCCTGCCAACGTCGAGGTGCTGCCGCTGCTCGATGAGCTAGACCCACTGGGCGACCTCCAAGAGCGCATGGGCATGAAGGGGCAAAACGGACAGACCAAGTCACGACAGGGCGATGGCGGTCCTAAGACCAAAGATCGCATCTTTGCCATCGTGACCCGATTCCCGACGGTGGGATGCCAATACTACCAGTGCCCTACTACAGTGCCATCTTCCGTGACAAGTGGTATGATATTTCCCGACTCATCGCCATTGGCAAGATGGCGAAGCTCAAAAACCATGCTGCCATCCTTACCTGGTCGAGATACACCGTGACTATTGGACGGGCATCTTCAAAGAGGAGCACATAACAGACCCTGTCAAGAAGAAAGAGCGACAGCTTGCTGAAAAGAAGAAAATCCAATCCTTCATATCGGGCATCGAAAACAGCGGCAAACTCTGGATAGCAGCTACTACACCACTCCTGACGGCAAAGAGGTTAAAATGGTGCGCATCACACGCATCGACACCTCTAAAGACGGTGGAGACTACTCTGACGACATCGCCGAAAGCAACAACATGCAGTGTTATGCCGACAACATCCACCCTAACCTCGTGGGTGCCACTCCCGCAAGAGCCAGAGCAACAATTCGGGTTCCGACAAGCGCGAGCTCTTCACGCTGAAGCAGAGCATAGAGAAGGCATTCCACGACCTGATGGAGACGGTTCACTGGGTGATCATCTACTTCAACCACTGGGAGGAGAAGGTTTATCCGGATGTGCCGCTCATCATGCTCACGACCCTTGATGAGAACAAGGATGCCAAGAAAGTGTCTAACAATCCAAATTCAAAGACAGATGATTAATATTACTGCAGAACAGTTTGAGCAGCTCCTTCCGTTCGTGGGGGCTGCCACGGAAGACGTCTTCACGAAGATGCAGCCTGCGCTGGAGAACGTATATTTCGACCTGGTGGCTACGGTCATCGGTTCCGACTTCGAGGATGCCGCCTGTGCAGAAGGCAGCGCCTTACTGGGCAATATCCGCTCATACGTCATCCTGAAGGCATTCATCCTGCGTCTCCGTTCCAACGATCTCATCATGACCGACAACGGTTTCGGTATCGTTTCCAACGAAAACATATCGCCAGCATCCCAAGCCAGGGTGGATGCCCTGCTCAGGGAGCTGACCTACAAGCAGGACCTGCAGCTGCATGGCGTGCTGAACCGCCTGCGCACGGTGGAAGGCTGGAGCGAGACGGTGCAGGCGTGCAACAACATCGCCTCTTTCTTCTGGTCGCCATTGACGCTGAGGCTTACTCGAGTGTACGTGGTTTCGTCACCTTCGACGACCTGGCAGCACACCGGAACGAAATAGGAATGGCAGAACTGGTGCTGCGCAAGCAGTTCTCCGACTCGCTCATCGAGCAGCTGCTTGAGGAAGAGCGCAAGGCACAATATGAGCCATTCCATCGACACGCCATCGTGAAAATGTGCCATTTCATCGGTGCTCATATTTCTACTAAAGAGACTCCTGCCGACCCTCGATACAAGGATCTTGCCTATGCTGCAGCAGCCAACTTCATAGAGGAGAACATCGATAAATTTCCAAAATACAAGGATTCACCGGCCTACAAGGCCAATCATATGCAAGCGTATGAGAACAAAGCTGACGACCCGACCTTCTTCTTTGCAGGATGACGGAACACTGAACCTTCACGTTCCCCACTTCTGGAGTGAACTGACGCAGGACCAGCTGCGCTATGTGCTCATCCTGCTCACCCAGGGATGGGAGGAGTGGCACGTAAGAACCTACCTTTTCGCCCGGTTTGCCGGCATCAGGGTGCTCAACGAGAAGAAGGACGGCTGGCTCTGCGAAACCAAGACGGAGAAGGGCGGAAAGGTGAGATTCTTCCTGGAGCTGTGGCAGGTGCAGAGCTTCTGCGAGGCATTCGACTTCGTGTTTGAAGATACCGGGGCTGAAAACAGGCTCGATTCCATCGGACTCTACAAGGCGGCAGACCTGGAGCTCTACGATTACCCGTTCGAGTATTACATCTGTGCGGACAACTACTTCCAGCAGTATCTGCAGTCGGACAAGACGAGCGATGAGCCGCTGAAGGAACTGGCACGATATCTCTATCTGGACAATGAGGGCAACCAGGCAGCGCACATCAAGTGCTCTACCTATGAGCTGATGGGTGTGTTCCTCTGGTTTATGTGGATAAAGCACAACTTTTCCACAAAGTTCCCCCATCTCTTCAAGCCTGCAGCTGAAGGAGGCGAAGGAGAAAATGACATGGAGGCATCGATGAATGCACAGATCCGGCACTCACGGGCGGGGATATCACCAAGGAGGAGACTATCAGGAAAGCCAATGTGTGGCGGGCACTCACCGAGCTGGATGCCAAGCACGCGAGGCAGAGGAGTTAAACAAGAAACTGAATAAATCATGATCAAGACAGAAATCAATACCCCATCGGTACAGGTGGGCTTCGATGCATTCTCTTACTTCAGAGACCTGGCAAAGCGCAACAAACTATGCTGCGAGCTGGCTTTCATTCCTACCACATGCTCTACACCACAGGCTTTCGAGGGTATGCTGAGCAATATGTCGAAGAAGCAGAAATTTCATCGTTATAGATGATACCAACGACGGTAACGTAGCCATCAATGGTGACGGCAGCTTCCGTAAGGTAGTTACCTATACGGTATGGATCCTGATGCGATATAAACTGAACGACATGAACGACCGGCAGGAAAAGCTCAATACCTGCAGAAAGATATTCCGGCAGTTTCTGAGCAGGATCATCATCGATAAGATGAAATGGGAAAACGACTTCACTTATCTGCTGAGCGACCAGGTGGACAATCGGGAGATAGGTGCTTATTTCATTAACGGGCTTACTGGCGTGGAATTCCATATCGACGTTAGCGAGCCGCTAGACCTGGTATACAACAATGAAGAATGGAATGAATAACGTCAAGACTCCCGTCTCTCAGGAAGATATCTATGCTTATGAGCGTGGATGGGCAGAAGAGATGGTGAAAATCTGGAAGGAGAAAATCATGCACTACCGCATCCGCCATACGGGTGCTCTCTTCAACAGCGTGCAGGCTACTTCCTTCGGAGGTTCCAGCCGCACGATTGCCCATAAGTTCCTGCTCTATGGTCTCTACCAAGAGACGGGCACTGGCAATGGCTATTACCATGGCAACCCAGGTGACCTAGAGTTCCTCGACCCGGAATATCGTGCCAAGCACCATCTGGGTGAGCCACGCCAACGCCGCCCATGGTTCAACCGCAAATACTATGCGTCCATCATGAAGCTCAACGATATGGAGGCTATTTCTATGGCGAGGAGTACAAGGGATTGATGGCTGACCTCTTCAAGCAGATGTTCGGCACACCCTTATAACGTATTTTAATTTGCACCATTCCTTCGTAACTTTGCGAAAAAATAAACAAATACGATGGCAGATAAAATAAATACAGAGATACTGCAGAGGCGTTCGAGTCCATCAGAGACGAGCGTGCCAAGGGTGCCAATACAGCGAGGCGCATTGGCGATGCCTTCCTCTCCCTCCTAGCCTATGCCTCACAAGACAATGGTGCATACCTCTCTCGTGAGCATGACGATGCCGCCATGGGACTTATCACCTTCCTAAAGGGGCTTGTCTCCGAGGGGGTGGCTCACCTCAACCAAGGTGCACAGTTTGGTGGTTTTGTCTCTGGCATGGCCACAGGCAAGGGCGCAGCATCGACGGCGATGGCAATGCTGAGGTCGAGAGCATCAAGGTGCGCTCATACATGCAGGTGCTTGAGCTGATAGTCAACAGACTCTCAGCCTTCGAGGGTGACCAGTTCTTCACCGAGAGCGACACCATCGAGCAGGTCGATGACCTAGGCTCAGGTTGCTACGGTCTCCACCTCCGCTCCAAATACCAGGGCTATTTCACCGCACAGCACGTTAACAACGTCATCAAGGGCATGGTCAACAACCTAGCCACAGCCACCACCTCGTCCACATCTGCCAGCTATTACACCTCATGGATGCGCATCAACAGCGTCAATGCCGTCCAAAACTACATCGAGGTCACCCTATACCCCGACACCGAGGTGCCAGGCGGACAAAACTTTCCACCGTGCGAACTCATGAACATCGCCCGATTCGGCAACCAGACAGACGAGACCCTGCAGAGCTGCTTCTATGTCTCCTCCACCGAGGGGCGCATCGTCAAGCTGACAGGCGTCACGAAGCCGATACTGGATGATTACAACTACGGCATGGCCTTCGGCGACATGCTGAATTCGTTAAGTCGCTCGACCTTCCTATCGTCAAAGGCAGGGATTATCTCTATGCAGCCGGCATCATCACCCAGGATATCATACAGATTGACTATCATGGCAAGCCGATTGTCGATTTTGTAGACCGGGGACCATGGGCAGAGGCGGCAGAATATTTCTGTTCAGCTCTCAATCCGGGAACCGGTAAATACGAAACCTCCGATGTCTGGTATACCGGGTGCAAGTGGCGATGCCAGAAGACTGGTACTCATACCGCACCAAGATGGAACAATACCGATTGGCATGATAGAGGGCAATCCAGCATTCACCATCGATTTCCTCGAAGACGAGACGCTCTATGATTTCGACAACTTCCGAGCTCCGCTGACAGTCGTCGCATCGCTCTACGGACAGGATATCACATCAGATATCCTCGACAGCGACGTAGCCTGGACCAGATACACTGAGAACAGGCTGGTGAGCAGAGAGTCACAAGTGACAACATCTGGTCACTCGAAGTCGGATCCAAGGCAGGAAAGGCTATCGTACTGACCCAGTCTGACCTCTCCATCGACAGCGAGGGAGTTCCGGCTAAGATTAGATTCACGGCAACAGTTACACTTCGTGATGGTCTGGGCGATGAGGTTGCCCAAGATTCCATCACACTGGAATGTGTTTAATAACATATAAGATGAAATACAAAAGATTAGACTTCAAATACACGCCTCTGCAGGTGAACACATCCAAGACAATATCAGGCAGCGTTCCGCTCGAGCAGACTTATGACGCCAACCAGAATGAGTATGCTCCTAATTACGAGTTGACACCATGCGCCTTGCAACCGGTCGTTGGTATAATCGACAGAGATAACATACTCGAGAGTGGTCGTGTCAATAGTGAACTGACAGATATCGCCTGGTACAGAGTCGAGAATGGTGTGGAGGGTAATGCGCTGGTTTCGACACCCAGGAAGCATGTCATCACCTCGACCAGCAATGATGCCGGCAAACTGCTCTGGTATGTCAACGCAGCGCCGCAGAAACCGATTCTGCTCAGATTCAAGGCGAAGTACCTGGACAGCAGAACAAATAAGGTTCACAGAATTATGATGGACTATTCCATCAACTGCAAGAATGCGACCCTCTACAAGCCGACGCTGCTGCTTTCGAGTGGTGACCGATACTATAATCCGCTTCGTGATACAGACAAGCAGGTCATCAATGCATCTCTGCGCCTCGGATCAGAGGAGTGCGCTAAGGAGAAGAGGCTGTTCATCTGGGAGATTCTCCGTGATAGAGGTCAGTTCTCTGCCATTACAGCAGATGACCTCGAAATCAAAGTTTCTGCAGATGGCACATCGGTTATTCTAGACCGCTCGCTCATGGGCAAGCGCATCTGCATCAGATGCAGGGCTAAATTCTCGGCTGATGGCAATCCGGCAAGCGTAGATCTGAGTGATGCTACACCGAACAGAATTGTCAATATCGTCCGCAGGTACCATTCTACGATTACGATATCCTCGACACGGTCGACGAAGTCCTGCCCGACACGAAGGTAGAACCAGACCGGCAACCATCTCTGACAATGTCGGAGAAATTGCGAACCCGACCAGAGAACTGCAGGTCCTCTGGTGGATGGCACCGAATAACTCGATACACTTTGAGAACGCTGTCCTTGTCGGACATGGCATGTCTCCGAGAGTACCTACAGATCTGCTGGATCCGAACAGGGGAGCTATCCTTGCTTTGGAAGTTAAAGACCTCGATCCTTTAGCTCTGGCTATGGATGCCGACGGCAAGGTCTTCGTGGACGCAGATGGCAATCCGTTCATTTTTCACTAATCATCATTTATAATATAATATATGGAAAGATACATCAAGGCAAATCGCAAGGTCGTGGAGTTGCTTCAGCTGACAGAGGACAGAACTGAGCTGCAGGATGGCAATTTCATTCTCTGGTGTCAGGATATCCTACAGCTTGGGGAACCTATCGAGTTCGAGGAGACGCTGTCCAGAATAGGCGCTATCGCTATGGATGGCAAGACCGCCTGCATGGAGCAGGAAGGCAAAGTGTGCAACAAGCTGCCTGTAGCTACAGACAGCAGATTCATCATGACAGAGCAGAGAGAGGAGGCTGAAAATGAGTAGCGCAAGTAAGTCGACAACCATCAACTTCATACCAAAGATGGGTACATTTACTCCGTCAATCCAGTCGCCTGACGGAGATATCTACCAGGAGTACCAGAGAAATGGGGATGTCGTGACTGTCTATCCGGATTTCTCGCAGACGCAGCCGAAGCTGTACTTCGTTGTCATCTCATCGAGAACAGCAGAAGGCATCAGTACACCAACCTCCATGAAGTACTTCTTCAATGATACGGAGATTCCTTTCAATTCTGCAGGCAAGTCTACAGGACTGTTTGACGGTCTCTTTGAAGTTATCAGACCAAGTGCTTCGCAATTATATTGGGGACTGAAAATCTGCAACAACCTGGTTAAGGTTTCCAATTATAGCGGCATTACAATCAGGATGGTCGGTACCATCACAGAGCGTTCTGGGCAGCAGGAGGCTACAGATGAAATTCAGGCTAGCTACGATATTCCCGTTGGCCCTTACACAGGAGTCGCCTATCGTGTGACAATAAAGGCTCCGGCTAATGATACGCACAACTTCGTTCTGGGTAGCAAGGATGACAGCTGCCAGCTCGAAGCCAAAGTCACGCAGGGCAACGAAACTCTGACAGCAGGACTATATTACAAGTGGTATAGAGCAGTCAATAGCATCACAGGTTGGGAGCAGATTGCAGGAGCCAGTGCCAAGATCCTCACCGTTAAGGCATCAGATGTTGATTGCACGAGGGAGTTCATGGTGGAAGTGTACAACGACAAGGCCATGGGCAAGGATAATATGCTGGGTTTCGACTTTCAGACTGTCATCGATGCGTCAGATCCATACGATATTGAGCCCAACCCGACACCGCTGATGAGTCTATCAGCGAGGACGAGACAGGCAATGGTACTGTGACCTATACTCCGAGACTGATTGTCAGGGGAAAGTCTGAAGCTATCGGTAGTAAGTTCTATTTTACGCTGAAGTCAGGTTCTGGTGTTGTCCTCAATACTGAGGCAGCACGCAAGCCTACTGTCCAGCTGAGTTCATTTGCTGTGACCAGGGCAGACTGCGAGCATGCCGGTTACAGCAGCGTGTCATTAACGATTCAATCAGTCAAGTAGTCTATGACAGTAATAACAAGAACTATTAATTTTATCCGGAAGGCTGTCAAGGGTGAGAAGGGCAGCGTCCTTCGAGGTCCGCAGCTGTGGAATACCTGCAGCAATGGATACACATTCGAAGCGGGTGGAGAAGGTGAAGAGTGGAAGGATGTTGTCTTATATAATGGCAATAGCTATTCCTGCATCAAGACGCACGTCAAGACTGCAGATAATTATCCGGGATCTGCAGCTGATCTGAACAACCATTATTGGCGACTGGGTCAGTCTATCGAACTCATCATAGCCCACATCATCCTCGCCCAGTACCAGATGGTGGAGAACCTGGGTGTCCGAACCATCGAGATGAAAGATAAGGACGGCAATGTAGTCTTCAGAGCTAAGGACGGCGATCTCGTTTGCAAGGGAGGAATATTCCAGAATGTCAGGGTCTCTGGAGATGTCTCTGTCGGAAGACTGAGATACAACGTGAATACTGTAACAGATGGTACTAGTGTCATAAATGGCTCTTTCATCCGGGGTGGCGGAACCTATGTCCTACCACACCTGAAAGATGAAGAATTCATGCGCATCGTTGTCTTCAATCCTATCATAACTCGCAGTTCACCGCCAGCGGAACTTAAAGGCGAGGAGAAAATGGACGTATTCATGGAGGCAGGCAGCAGTTTCTCAACGAATAGAGAGACTACCATAAGTGTTGAAGGGTGGTGTGAGCTAATCGGCACGAACCATCTTGGTCATACAATATGGGTATATAATAATGTAGAAAATAATCAAAATTAGAATAGCTGGAAATGGAAGGTAAAAAATTCAATTCCGTGACGAAAGTCACAACCGTCAACAGCAACCAGAGCCTGCTGCTGACAGACCAGAATGGCAATGTCACTAGCATCGGTATGGATGCGCTCAAGCTGACCTCAGCCTGGGCAGCCACACATGGTGCGGCAGAGTGTGGAATACAGCCAACGCCACCCCCAAGGCGGCCATGGTGGTCGGCGACCTCGATGTCCTCCGTGAGCTGCCGCTCACCCTAGGTCTCGGCGCATACCTGGTCAAGAATGACCACAGCCGCCGCAAGCTCGATGCCACAGACCATTACAAGTATGCCACGGGCGAAGCCGCCAAGCTAGACGGTTCACAGGGCCACTACCAGTGGGGATGGGGCAGAGAGTTCTACTTCGTCACCAAGGATGTCGGTGGCCTCCATTACGAGATGATTGGTCTCAAGCCTATCCCTGGCGAGTACAACTACAAGATCCCTATCGGCTCCATCTCCGCCTCAGGCTTCGCCACCATCGAGCGCAGCACAGGCAGACTCGTCAGCTTCATCAACACAGGCTCTGACTACCGAGGAGGCAACAACGATGCCTCCCTTGACGGCACCAAACGCACCCTCTGCGGCAAGCCGGCAAGCTCGCAGACCACAGAATACTTCCGTGCCGCCGCACGCAAGAATGGCAAGGGGTGGCTCTGCACCACCATGCGACACACCACCATCATCGCCGCACTCATCGGGGTCATCATGGGCACACACTACGACCAAGATGCCGTCAACACCGCCAAAGACGCCAACGGTCTCTACCAGGGCGGTCTCGGTGCAGGCACCTCAAACTTCAACTGGGATACCTGGGGCACTTACAACTCCTACCGCCCATTCCTCCCCATGTCCGCAGGCATCGAGCTGGGCGACAGCGTGGGCGAGACTACCTACGCAGTCAAAAATGACGCTGGCACCACGGTCTACACAGCCAAGGTCTCCAGCTTCTTCGGTCTCAAGCACGCACAGGGCGGCTACCTCTGGCGCATGATGGATGACGAGCAGGTCCGCATCAACTCCGATACCACCGCCACACACCTCGTCGCACCATCCATTTATGGCTCATGGACCATCGGCTCAGCCACGGGCATGAAGGCTTACAGCACATCGCCTGCCACAGGCGAGGGCTACATCACCCGACTCTCCATGGAGCATTTGGAGAATTTCGCCACGGCCGTCGGAGGCAGCGAGACCACATACTGGACTAGCTATTTCTGGAATACTTCCAAAGCTACGAGCGGTTTCCGTCTCTGCCTGCGTGGGTGTCGCGCTAACTTTGGCGGTCTATGCGGTTCTTCGACTCTCAGCGTTTACGATGCTGTCTCGTATGCCAGCGGTTACATCGGCGCCGCCCTCTGCGAAGCAGCATCCGAGTGGTCTGTGGAGCCAGAGTATTACGCAGCTGCCTAAAGTCTGCAAAAGCTTGCTGGGTGTCCAAAAGTTTGCTAGGTGTGCATCAGCATACAGGGCAACCGCGGCGTAGCCGCAAGCACCCAGCGAGCGCAGCTCGCACCCTCAGATACCGCCTTTGGCGGTCGGCGACCAAAATTTTAGCCCATATTGGCAAAAAAACGCTCTTTGACTTCTTTCCATCCGATTTTTTTATTAACTTTGCAGTGGTTTTCTAACCAGGGTGTGACCCTTGGTGCTGGTTTCCGTCTCTGCCTGCGTGGGTGTAACGCTAACAATGGCGGTCAATGCGGTTCTTCGACTCTCAACGTTAACAATGATGTCTCGAATGCCAACGGTAACATCGGCGCCGCCCTCAACTTAAACACTAGAGACTCTCTTATACAGGGCTATCGTTTGCTACCCTGTTCGAGATAATAGGGTCAGTCCTCGCCCCATGGCGATACATACACACACCAAGATTAGCTGGTAGATGATGACAATAAGGTCATCCGGTCGAAGGTTATGAACATTAAAAAAGCAGACACCATTTTTCCAGTGCAGGCTATCTGCACAGATACACAGTTTACACAGATTATTACACAGACTTAACACCGCAAGAGTTATGAGAAGGTTTGGCCATATCTCGCCACAGGTCGAGACACTCGACAACTTCAGACGTGCATTCTACGACTATGCACGCCAGAAGATGCATCGCCAGTCGGTGCAGCAGTTCGAGGCAAACCTAGACCATAACCTAGACCGCATGCTCGGGGCATACCAGTCAGAGTCCTGGCACACATCACCCTATGTGGCAAAAGACATCGACTATCCCAAGCATCGACAGGTCAACAAGCTGCCAGTGATCGACACGTGATGCAGCATGCCGCCCTCGCACCTGTCGAGGCAGACCTGCGCCGCACCATCATGGTCACAGCCCAGCTGGCACCAAGGGCAAGGGCACACATTATTTCTATCAGCTTGTCAAGCGAGACATTTTCTCCTCGCCACAAGCCGACACCTTCTATTGCCTGCCCATGGACATCCACCACTATTTTCCGTCTATCGACCACAACCTGCTTAAGGCAGAGTACCGCCGCAAGATCAAAGACCGCAAGCTCCTCGCCTTCATCGACGAGGTGGTGGATAGCTACAATCCCGGCATCGTGCTCGGTGTCAAGCTAGCCCAGCTCTTGGGGCAGCTCTTCCTCGCTCGTTTCGACTACCTCGCCATCCGCTGCTTCGACATCCTCCAAGATGCCGACCGCTTCCGCTATTGGCTGGCTCGCTACGTCAGCGACATGCTCGTTACATGCCGCACACCTGAGCAAGCTAGACTGCTAAGTGGGGGGGGGTGAAATCCCTCAATGACCGCTTCGAGCGGTTCTGCCAACAGGGGCTCCGCCATTATTATCGCTTCATGGACAACATCTACATCCTCCACGAGGATAAGGTGTTCCTCCGCCTCATGGCAGAGCTCTCCGTCATGCACCTCGCCAGAGACTGGCATCTCTCTATCAACAAGTCATGGGGTGTCCATCGCACTTGCGATGGCATCGACTTCTGCGGTCAGATCATCTACGCTGACCACGCCCTTTTGCGCAAGAGATTCAAGCATGATCTCTGCGCACAGGTGGCAAAACTCCGCAAGCAAGGTTACTCTGAGCGTCAGATCCAGCTCAAGGCAGCATCACGCCTAGGCTGGGCATACACGCCAACACAAAAAATCTATATAAGAAAATCGGTATGGAAAGATTTGGTAAACTCGTAAAGGCACGCCGTGCGCGCGTCCCTTTCGAGGGAATGGAGAAATCACAGCAGCAGTCCATCGAGGACATCATCTGCAGTGAGGGTCAGGATGAGAACAAGTTCCTCATCCAAGTCATAGATTACAAGGTCGATGACTCGGTCATTGAGAAGGAGACCGTGCAGGTCGAGGAGACTGCCGCAGACGGCAGCACCCACCTCGTCACCAAGGAGGTGCCCAAGAAGCGCCTCACCCTGCGCTATCGCATCATCGACCACATCGAGGGCACCACAGAGGTCTGGCAAACCACCGACCACTACCTCTATACAGGCTCCAAGATCCTGATAGACCAAGCCCTCAACGACTTCTGTCGTGACGAGCTACCATTCTCAACCGTTGTCAAGGAGCTTCACAACAAGTTCAAAAAGAAGTTCTATAAATTCACATAAACGGTTATGAAAAAGATTTATCCAGCTCGCAAGAGCTTCGTCAAATATGACGATGATCACTTCTTGCTCTACCTCGGTGAGCAAAAAATAGAAGACTATCACCCGGAGACAAACACTCCAGGTTCTTCTTCAGACGACAAGTCCAAGGCAGCGGACAAGGGCATCACCGCCTTCAGCTACGAGGCACAGAGCCAGACGGCTCCACCAAGATTGCAGCCCAGTCAGCAACCTACGATGACTTTGCCGCAGGTTTGGTTCGCACCAAATACAGCCAAAACCAGGTCGAGGCCATCCTGTGCAACCATGGCGATGGCAATGAGGAGCACCAAAAGGAGTATGACACCTTCCAGGCTTGGCGCATCCAAGCCAAGGAGATGGCTCATGAGGTGCTTGAGAGAGCGGTCTAATTGATAAATACCCGATAGCGAGGTGGCTATCGGGTATTTTTATTTTTCCACCTATCTAATTACCTTTGCATAATAAAAAGCAAAAATATCATGCAGAGAAATACTAAAGAATGGATACAATACGGCTCAGCCATCGTAGTGCTCACCTCTGGCATCGTACTGGCATACGTCAGCTATTTCACATCACAGATGCGAGATGTCACTGACAACGTGCTCTGGTACTTTGCTCAGACACTCATGTATGCTGGCTCCATCTTTGGCGTGGCTATCGCCATCGATGCCAAGTTCGAGAATATCAAAAACAAATTTTTAAATCATAAAAACAATGAGACAGATTAAACGCATTTTCGTTCACTGCACAGCAGGTTCACAGCGTCAGACCATCGATGACCTCAAGGCTGAGTTCCACCGAAAAGGCTGGTCCAATCCTGGTTATCATTATGTCATCGACACCAATGGTGGTGTCCACCAACTCCTCGCCATCGAGCATGTCAGCAATGGTGTCCAGGCTACAACTCCACCGCCATCAACGTGGCCTATATCGGTGGCATCGATGCCGACGGCAAACCTATCGATAACCGCACACCAGCGCAAAAAGACGCTCTTATGCTCCTACTCCACAAGCTCAAACAAAAGTTCCCAACGGCTCAGATCATGGGCCACCGTGACATCTGGGGCACAGACAGGTCCAACTGGCGCAAAATGTGCCCATGCTTCAACGCTATCCAAGAATATAAAGACATCGCATAAATTATGAAATCTCCAAAGACCATCATTTCACTCCTGGCAATCATGCTCATCACGACCATGGTTGCTTCATCAGTTCGGCTAACAAAAACGAGGCTCTGCAGAGAGACCTCGACCGCATGACGCAAAATGTGGCAAACGTCAACTATGACATTCAGTATGACAAAGTCCAAGACTCCCTGCCTGTGGCTCAAAACAATGCACTGCAGGTGAAATATGACGAGCTTCAAAAACTCCACCTCACCGACGCCCAGCTCATCAAAGACCTCAAGGTTCGACTCAAAGATGCACAGACCATCCATACAGTCTCATCTGCCACGACCGACACAGTGCCCATCTCACCAGTCCCAGAGACTGCCGATTCCGTCTTCTCATACAGAGACCGATGGCTACAGCTTAACATCGACATCCCTGCCAGACAATGCCAATATACCGCCTACGATAGCCTCACGACCATCGTCAGCCGCACCTACAAGCACAAGTTTCTGTGGTGGCGCTGGGGGACAAAAGGCTATAAGGTCAAATCGTCAACTTCAACCCTCATTCCAGGATCAACTACTCGAGATACATAGAAGTAGTTAAATAACAGGGTTAAAGCAAAGATTTAACATAAAAAACTTGCATATTCTGATTTTTATTATTATATTTGCAACAAAGATAATAACAAACTTTAGAATTATGGTAGGTATAATTGTATATTCTCAGCTATTGCAGCTTTCA
>ENA-OQBJ01000223-OQBJ01000223.1-human-gut-metagenome-genome-assembly--contig:-NODE-223-length-30859-cov-7.986822_pt1 | contig 30859 bp, 42 predicted proteins | sample MGYA00242743_ERZ504545 | MGnify/ENA primary metagenome ERZ504545 (study PRJEB26092, sample SAMD00036252) | human gut metagenome | host: Homo sapiens | study: EMG produced TPA metagenomics assembly of... | reverse complement strand
TCTACCAGCAGGGTATCCGTACCATGGCGCCGAGGACATTGCCCAGGCCCGCGAGCTCGGCTACACCATCAAGCTGCTGGGCATCGCACGCAACACCGACGCCGGCGTCGACGTCCGCGTGCATCCCACGCTCATCCCGCAGACCATATGCTCGCCAAGGTTAACGGCGCCATGAACGCCGTCTACGTGGTGGGTGACGCCGTGGGCGAAACCATGTTCTACGGTGCCGGCGCAGGCTCCTTCCCCACCGCGAGTGCCGTCGTGGGCGACATCCTGTCGCTCTCCGAGCAGATCAGCCGCGGCGTGGCTCCGCTGCCCGAGATTGAGCCTATGGCCACAACCTCGCCTTTAAGCCCATGGACGAGCTCCAGACCAAGTACTATGTGCGCCTGAAGGTCGCCGACCGCGTGGGCGCCCTGTCCGAGACGGTCGACATCTTTGCCAAGCACAACATCTCGATCTCGCTCATCAACCAGGTCGAGGACGGCAAGTCGGGTGTCAGCGATGCCTGCTCGGTCATCTTCCTGACGCACCGCGCACTCGAGAAGGACGTCCAGGCTGCCGCCGCCGAGCTTGCCAGCGTCGACTGCGTGGCCGAAGTCGCCAACGTCCTGCGCATCGAGGACGTCGAGGCCTGGACCGAAGGCGTCATGGCGAACTAGCCCAACGCTCGCCTAGCAATACGCGCCTTGAGGGCTCCCGTCCGATGTGGGACGGGAGCCCTTTTGTCGCCTGCCCTAAGCACAACGGCAAAGCATATTTGCGCGAGCCGCTCATCGGTAACGCGGGCTACGTTCACCGATATGCAAACGCGGCCGATTCCGACTACCGCTACGCTGTGCTGCGAATGTCCGCCCGCGATGAGAGGAAGCACCATGTTGCTCGAGGGCAAGAAAGCAATCATCACCGGAGGCACACGCGTATCGGCTATGCCATCGCCTGCCGTTTTATCGAGGAAGGCGCTGCCGTCACCGTCTTTGGCTCGCGCCAGGAGACTGCCGACACGGCCGTTGAGAAGCTGGCAGCCGCCTATCCCGACGCCAAGGTCTGGGGCCGCTCCTGCGACCTCACCTCGCTCGAAGCCGTGACCGAGGCCTTTACCCAGGCCGCAGCCGATATGGGCGGCTTGGATACAGTCGTCAACAATGCCGGCATCTCCCAGCGCTCGCCCCTTTTGGACTACACGGCCGAGGAGTTCGCCAAAGTTATGGACCTCAACGTCGTCGCCGTCTTTAATGGCCACCAGGCAGCCGCCAAGATCATGACCAAGGCCGGCCATGGCGGCACCATCACCACCACGAGCTCGATGGTCGCCAAGTACGGTCAGCCCTCCGGTGTCGGCTACCCCACGTCCAAGTTTGCCGTCAACGGTATGGTCCAGTCGCTCTCGCGCGAGCTCGCCCCCATGGCATTCGCGTCAATGCCGTCGCACCCGGCGTGACCAAGACCGATATGGTCGCCAACCTGCCCGAAGAGGTCATCAAGCCCATCATCGCCACCATTCCGCTGGGTCGCATGGGCGAGCCCGAGGATGTCGCCAACGCCTTTGTTTTCCTGGCGAGCGACATGTCCTCCTACGTCACGGGCGCCGTGCTCCCCGTCGACGGAGCCGCCCGCTCCTAAGGAGCCACAAGCTTTGGCTTCAAGCTTCAACATAGCTCAACCAAAAAGGCGCGCCGTCTGAATCAACTGCAGACAGCGCGCCTTCTCCTGTTATGAAAGGGAAACTATGTCCCAGTATTTCGGATCAGAACGGGGCACGGTTTCCCCCAGGACCTCCTTGCGGAAACTGCATCCCACTCTGAGCGCCATTCCGGGACACAGCCTCCCAACGACCCCCGTTTCGGAAACCACATCCCGTTCCGAGCCTTCAAAGCGGGACGCGGCTTCCCCGAGAAAGCATCGACTACTTGCCGTCGTCGTCTTCGGCTTCTTCGCGCGCATAGAGCTCCAGCATGCGGCGGCGGTATTCGCGCACAGCGAGCTTGGCGCGCTCCAGGCGGCGGCGCTCACGCGGAGTCAGCTCGGACGGGTCGACCTCGTCTCCATAGGTCTTATCGGCAAGCAGGTGCGCCGCGTCCACGATGCGGGCATCGATGTGGCCGCTCGCCGCCTCGGCGGAAAGACGCTCGGCAATCGTATCGAGCGTAGGCAGGCCCTCGAATACGCGACCATGGCCATGCGAGGTCAGCAGTTCGTGCTCGCGCGCGAGCAAGCTCGCTAGGTCGTGGTGGGCGCGCAAGATGTCGAGCGCATCGGATGGATGCTCGGCAACCTCTGCCACGGCGGCGACCGGTGCGGCATCCACCACGCGGTAGAAGAGCTGCGCGAGCAATGGCATCAAGAACACCGTGATGGCACCGGCGGCAACCATGACCGACGCAATATCTTGCGACAGCGCGCCCGCGTTGACGGCAACGCTCGTCACGGCAACGATGATCGGCAGCGCCGTGGTGCAGTACAGGGCCACGGTAATGCGACCATACGCCGACACATCGCGCGTCGCAGGACAAATGCTCATGGAAATAAGAATGGGCACGGCACGAATAATCAACAACGCCACGATAAAGCCCACGAGCAGACCCGGGCGCGACGCCACGGCCGTCAGATCGATCTTTGCGCCCGATACGGTAAAGAACACCGGAATCAAAAAACCGTAGGCCAGACCGTCGAGCTTGGTCTCGAGCGTATGGTTGCCCTCGGGGATGATATAGCGCAGGACAAAGCCGGCGGCAAAAGAACCCAACACGATGTCGAGATCAAAGACGGCCGAGAACGCCACGAGCGTGACCAGGATGAGCACCGTCAGGCGCACGAAGGTCTGCGACGTGGTATCGGCGCGTTCCTCGACAAACGCAAAGAAGCGGCTGCCGACGCGCTTGGAGCGGCTTGGGACCACGGCCAGCAACACGCAAACCACCGCAAACAAGCCAAGGATTACGAGCGTTTGGATGCCAGTGCGGGCAGACAACAGCACCGACATGGCGAGCACGGGACCGAGCTCGCCCCAAGTGCCATACGCGAGAATCGAGTCGCCCACGCGCGTGCCGGTGAGCGAGCGCTCGCGCATGATGGGCACAAGCGTACCGAGCGCCGTCGAAGTGAGGGCAAGCGTCACGGCGATACCGTCGAAATGACTGACTGAGAACCACGGGGTAAAGCGCACGGCAAGCCAGGCGATACCAAACGTGACGACCCACGTCGCCAAGCCGTAGCGCCCCTCGACGCCCGTGATGCTCTTGGGGTCGATCTCAAAGCCGGCAAGCAGGAACAAAAAGGCCAGGCCCAGCTCGGACACAAGCGAGACCTCAGCATCTACATGGATGACGCCGAGCATATGGGGTCCCAGTACCGCGCCGAGCACGAGCAAAAAGACCGTCTCGGGAACGGGTTTTCCGGGAATCGCCGAGGCGATAAAAGGACTCGCAAAGGCCACGAGTGCGATGATGGCGAGCGAAACGAATGCCATGTGATGCCTTTCTCTTGTTTGCGCTTCACTGTAGCACCCTCGCCGTCCTCAACGCGCCGCGAGCTGTCGTATCATAGTGAGGTTTACAAACATGTGGCTCAAGGCGACCGCAGGGCAGACCCCGCAAACCGACCGCTGCCGCATACCGTACCGTACGCCCAACCGATCAGGAAGGCAGGAACCAATGGTCTCTCGTATCTACGTGGAGAAGAAACCCGGGTTCGACGTCGAGGCTCAGCAGCTCAAGGGCGAGCTGACCGAAATTCTCGGCATCAAGGCATCGAGGCCCTGAGGATTATCAACCGCTACGACGTCGAGGGCATCGACAAGGAGCTTTTCCGGTCCTGCGTGCCGACCGTCTTTAGCGAGCCCCAGGTCGATGTGACCTACGACGAGCTCCCCGCAAGCGATGGCGCCGTCTTTGCCGTCGAATTCCTGCCTGGCCAGTTTGACCAGCGCGCCGACTCCGCCAGCGAGTGCGTGCAGCTCATCAGCCAGGGCGAGCGCCCCGCCGTGCGCTCCGCCAAGGTCTATATGATCTCGGGCGCTCTGGACGAAGCCGCCGTCGAGGCCATCAAGCACTACGTGGTGAACCCCGTCGAGGCGCGCATCGCCTCGCTCGACCTGCCCAAGACGCTGTACATGGAGACCCCCGAGCCTGCGCCCGTCGAGGTGCTCGACGCTTCCGCGAGCTCGACGAGGCCGGCCTTGCCGCCTTTATCTCCGAGCGCGGTCTTGCCATGGACGAGGCGGACATCGCCTTCTGCCAGCAGTACTTCCGCGATGAGGATCGCGACCCCACCATCACCGAGATCCGCGTGATTGACACCTACTGGTCCGATCACTGCCGCCACACCACCTTCGGCACCGTCCTGGATGACGTGACGATCGACGACGCCGTGGTGCAGCAGGCCTTCGACCGCTACATGGAAATGCGCCACGAGCTCGGTCGCGACGCCAAGCCCGTCTGCCTCATGGACATGGGCACCATCGGCGCCAAGTACCTCAAGAAGACCGGCGTCATGACCGATGTCGACGAGTCCGAGGAGATCAACGCCTGCACCGTCAAGGTGAAGGTCGATGTCGACGGCGAGGACCAGGACTGGCTGTTCCTCTTTAAGAACGAGACCCACAACCACCCGACCGAGATCGAGCCCTTCGGTGGTGCCGCCACCTGCGTGGCGGTGCCATCCGCGACCCGCTGTCGGGCCGCAGCTACGTGTACCAGGCCATGCGTGTCACCGGCGCCGGCGACCCCACCGTCCCCGTGTCCGAGACGCTCGAGGGCAAGCTGCCGCAGCGTAAGCTCGTGACCACTGCTGCCGCCGGCTACTCCAGCTACGGCAACCAGATCGGCCTTGCCACCGGTCAGGTCAACGAGCTCTATCACCCCCGGCTACGTGGCCAAGCGCATGGAGGTCGGTGCCGTCGTGGGCGCTACCCCGGCAAACCACGTGCGTCGCGAGTGCCCCGCCCCCACCGACAAGATCATCCTGCTGGGCGCCGCACCGGCCGTGACGGCATCGGCGGCGCCACCGGCTCCTCCAAGACCCAGAACACCGAGTCCATCGAGACCTCGGGCGCCGAGGTCCAGAAGGGCAACGCCCCGGTCGAGCGCAAGCTGCAGCGTCTGTTCCGCCGCGGCGACGCCTGCCGCCTGATCAAGCGCTGCAACGACTTTGGCGCCGGCGGCGTCTCGGTCGCCGTAGGCGAACTTGCCGACGGCCTGTATGTCGACCTGGACACCGTGACCAAGAAGTACGACGGCCTGGACGGCACCGAGCTTGCCATCTCCGAGTCCCAGGAGCGTATGGCCTGCGCCGTCGCCGACGGTGACGTCGAGGAGTTCATGGGCTACGCCGCCGAGGAGAACCTGGAGGCGACCGTAATCGCCGAGGTTACCGCCGAGCCGCGCATGCGCATGGCCTGGAACGGCGTCGCCATCGTCGACCTGTCCCGCGAGTTCCTCAACTCCAACGGTGCACCCAAGCACCAGGTCGCCCACGTCTGCGCCCGTAGCGTGTGGCAGCCCAGCTGGGCCGGCACCACGCTTGCCGAGCGCATGACCTCGCTGGTCACCGACCTCAACGTCGCCTCCAACAAGGGCCTTTCCGAGCGCTTTGACTCCACCATCGGTGCCGCGACCGTGCTCATGCCCTTTGGCGGCAAGACGCAGCTCACCCCCAGCTCGGCCATGGTCGCCAAGTTCCCCGTGGACGGCGAGACCACCACGGCGAGCGCTATGGCATGGGGCTTCAACCCCTACCTGATGGAGGCCGACCAGTTTGCGGGCGCCTACCTGTCCGTAGTCGAGTCCATCGCCAAGCTCGTTGCCGCCGGCTTTGAGCACAAGCGCGCCTACCTCTCCTTCCAGGAGTACTTCGAGCGCCTGCGCACCGAGGCCGAGCGTTGGGGCAAGCCCATGGCAGCCGTCCTGGGTGCCCTTATGGCCCAGGTCGATCTGGGTGCCGGCGCCATCGGCGGCAAGGACTCCATGAGCGGCTCCTTTGAGGACGAGGCCGGCGAGCTCAACGTTCCGCCGACCCTGATCAGCTTCGCTGTGGCCGTGGGCCGCGCGGCGCGCGCTGTCTCCCCTGAGTTCAAGGGTCTGACGCACCGCGTCGTCCGCATCGCCCCCGCCACCTACGGCGAGGACTACCGTCCGATGCCCAGCAGCTGCTCGCCGCATTTGACGCCGTCGAGGCGCTCACTGCTACCGGCAACGCCCTGGCCATCTCCACGCCCGGCTACGGCTGCGGCGCCGAGAGCCTCTTTAAGATGTGCGTCGGCAACCAGATCGGTATCGAGCTTGCCGAGGATGTGGACGTGGAGAGCTTCTTCACCCCGCTCTACGGCAGCTTTATCGTCGAGCTCGCCGATGATGCCGAGCTGCCCGAGGTCGCCGACGGCGTTGTCGTCGAGCCCCTGGGCACCACCGTCGAGGGCTATGTCATCGACACCGGTTCCGAAGTCATCGAGCTCTCCGAGCTCCAGGAGGCCTGGGAGAGCGGCATCGAGGGCGTCTTCGCCTACCGCAGCGCCGGCGAGACCCCCGAGGTCGAGACCATCGACTTCCGCGCCAAGGATATCCACGTGTACGGCGGCGCAAGATCGCCGCCCGCGCGTGATCATCCCCGTGTTCCCCGGCAACAACTGCGAGTACGACAGCGCCCGCGCCTTCCGTGCCGCCGGTGCCGAGGCCAACACCTTCGTGATCAACAACCTCACGCCCGAGGCCGTCGCCGAGAGCACCCACGAGCTTGCCCGCCGCATCCGTGCAAGCCAGATCGTTATGATCCCCGGCGGCTTCTCGGGCGGTGACGAGCCCGACGGCTCCGCCAAGTTCATCACGGCGTTCTTCCGCGCTCCCGAGGTCACCGAGGCAGTCCGCGACCTGCTCAAGGCCCGCGACGGCCTGATGCTGGGCATCTGTAACGGCTTCCAGGCCTGATCAAGCTCGGTCTGGTGCCCTACGGCGACATCGTCGACGCCACACCCGATGCGCCCACGCTGACCTTTAACACCATCGGTCGTCACCAGAGCCGTCTGGTGCGCACTCGCATCTCGTCCAATCTGTCCCCGTGGCTGTCGCAGTGCAGCCTCGACGACCCCTACACCGTCGCCATCAGCCACGGCGAGGGCCGCTTTGTCGCCAACGAGAGGTACTCGCCCAGCTGATCGCCAACGGCCAGGTCGCCACGCAGTACGTGGGCGAGAACGGCAAGCCCAGCATGGATCTCTCCGTCAACCCCAACGGCTCCGCACTCGCCATCGAGGGCATCACGAGCCCCGACGGCCGCGTCCTGGGCAAGATGGGCCATGCCGAGCGTCGCGGCGACAACCTGTACCGCAACGTGCCCGAGCATGTCCCCGGCGATAAGTTCATGCCGATCTTTGAGAGCGGCGTGGCCTACTTCGCTTAAACCTTTCCCATCGTACAATCCCCTCGGGTAACAACACCCGCCACCGACACATCCGGTGGCGGGTTCTTTTTTGCTTCGCGCATGCAGGAAGGACATCATGGAAAGCCGCAAGCCGTATCTCGCCACCCTACCCGGACTCATCCTGGGCTGCCTTGTTTGTTGCGCGCTCTGGGGGTCGGCTTTCCCCTGCATCAAAATCGGCTATGCGCTCTTTGGCATCCCCGCGCACGATAACGCCTCGCAGCTGCTCTTCGCGGGTCTGCGCTTCACCCTTGCCGGCGCCCTGGTTGTCGTTGGGATGAGTGCGGCCCAACGCCGCCCCCTCATTCCGCAGGCTCGCGACATCAAGCCCATCTTTGTCTTGTCGCTCTTCCAGACTATCGGGCAGTACTTCTTTTTCTATCTGGGCCTCTCGCGCGCCAGCGCCATGTCGAGCTCCATCATCGAGGCCAGCGCCAACTTCCTCGCAATCCTCTTTGCCGCCCTGGCATTTCACACCGAGAAGCTCGATACGGCCAAGGTGCTTGGCTGTGCGCTGGGCTTTGCCGGCGTCGCGCTCGTCAACCTCTCGGGCGCAGATGGCACCTTTGGCTTCAGGCTCGATGGCGAGGGCTTTATCCTAGCTCCACTGTCGCGGGTGCTCTTTCGACCTGCCTGATCGGCATCTTCTCGCGCAAGCACGACGGCGTCTTGCTTGCCGGGTGGCAGTTCTTGGTCGGCGGCCTGGTCCTCACCGCCATCGGCTTTTTGATGGGTGGCGCGCTCTCCCCCACGGCGATTGTCCCCGCCATCGTGCTCATCATCTACATGGCGCTTATCTCCGCGGTCGCTACTCGCTGTGGTCGCGCCTGCTTGCCGTCAACCCCGTCAGCCGCGTCTCGGTCTTTGGTTTATGAACCCGGTCTTTGGCGTACTGCTGAGCGCGCTGCTGCTCGGCGAGGGTGCTGGCACGAGCCCCGTCACCGTCATGGTGGCTCTGCTCTTGGTCTGCGGCGGCATCATCATTGTCAACAGGCCCAAAAAGGTCTAACGAACTACCCCCATTTAGCAGAGGGGGTTCACATGCTTTAGCTTAATGGAGTACATCGGAGAGCCGAGGGCCGCCACGCCCGCCAGCGTGCGCCCTTTTTCTAGCGTATCTGGGCGCCGGCTTTCTTCTTCTCGCGCTTTACGCGGTAGAGCTCCGCGTCGGCAGCACGAAGCAAGTCTTGCCAGGTATCGACGCCATCACCGACCCGTGCGTAGCCGATGGACATCCGCAACAGATACGGAACCTCGGCGCGCGCGAGCTCATCGTTGATTGTCGCGCACAGATGCATGATATCCTGTTCCGCCACTGCCTTTTGGAGCACCACGAACTCATCGCCACCATAACGTGCGATAAAGCCGCCAGACGCCGAGCAGACTTCTTTGAGCGCAGCGGATATGACCTGAAGAGCGTGGTCGCCCTCCACATGCCCATAGCGATCGTTAATCTGCTTAAAGCCGTCGGCGTCCATCATAAGCAGATATACATCTTCGGCCTGATCCACATTTGAGAAGAGCGACAGCATATAGGTCTCAAAACGGTTGCGATTGTTAAGTCCAGTCAACGGGTCGGTCGAGATGAGCTGCTCCTGGTAGATGATGTAGAGCAGCAACATGCTAATCATTATGCCGACACAAAGGCCGGGCACCGAGTATACGACCTGAAAGGTACCGCCCACCAGGGCCGGAATGGCGAAAAACGCCAAGGTTCGATAGATGGCCTTCGTCTGCAGGCTCTCGACCCTGCGAGATTGCACAAATGCATGCAGGGACGTATGTATAACGTAACAGTAGCTGACGATGGGCTGGATCATATAGGCAAAGCCGCGACGATACACGCCCTGCGAATCGATATAGAACAGGGCGTGCGTCCAGTAACTGGTAAACGCCAGCACGACCACCAGAGCCGTAGGCAACGCTACAAGCACCACCCTATAGCGCGAGGTCAAAAGGCGAGAACCCTGCACCGTCTCGGAATAGATAAACCAAATGAGACACGCGATAGCAAAGAGCGAAAACGAAACCGCGTTGGAAATCCAGTTGGCAGCAATGCCCAACGTGCCGTCCACACCGTCCGAAAGCGTCCAGATCATATCGAATAATATGTACGCGGCAGAGGTGTAGCCAAGCATGCTAAACAATAGCTGCTGGGTGCTCGAGAACAAGGAGCGACGACTTCGCACGGCAAGCCCGATAAGAACAATCATGCATAGCACGAATATCTCAATCTTGAGTGCCTTAACCACTAGCGCCATCCCTTCAATACCCAAGTGGTCAGAATCGCCCAATTCGAATCAGGGCAATAAACACCCCTTTACTCCACAGGGGTAAAGGGGATAATAGCAGAGCGCCCGAACATCACTGCAAAACAGTTTCTGTTCGGGCGCCCATACGGCGCGAATTGCACACGCCGGCATCATTGATGGGTATCGATTGCTACTCGCCATCGATGTCAGTCGCGACGGCCTCCTCTATGGCCTCGACACCGACAGGCGACAGATCCTCCTTGCCTTGGCAGAACTTCTTGTCGACCCAGCCAGTCAGAATCGGAGCCATGATCGCCGTGATGATAACGGCGGTGGCGATCTGAGCGTACGCGATGGGCGCAAGCTCGGCGTAGCGCGGTGCGACCTCGGCGAGGGCAACCGGTGTGGTCATAGCCGTGCCGGCAATGGTGGAGCAAGCCACAGCGGCCTTGCCATTGCCGCCGCACAGACGCTCGAACGCAAAGGTGATGGGACCGACGACAAACAGCGTGACAAGGCCCAGCAAGATGCCGGAAATACCGCCGGTGATAAAGCTCGACAGGCTCATGGACGCACCGAGCTGAAATCCGATGACGGCAATCGCGGGATTGGCACCGGGAACCAGCAGGTTCTTGATAAACGGGAACAGGTTGCCCAGAACCATGCCGATAACGAGTGGCAAGATGGAGCCGATAATGGTGCCAATGGGAATGTTGGCGAGGCCGGAAACACCGAGGATGATCATCGTGACGGCGGGGCCAGCCGTAAAGAACAGGATACCGACGGCGCCCTGCTCGGACTCATCGCCGAACTCGCCCATGATGCCCGTATAGAGCGCCATGTTGCAAAACGTGATGCCGCCGATGATAGACACGGAGCTCAGACCCAGGAAGTTGTCGTTAAAGAAATATGCCACGCCCAGGCCGAGAGCCGCTGCGACGACCAGCTTGGGGATCAGCACGACGATGCCGGTCTTGATAGCGCCCGGCGTGGACTTAAAGCTGATGCCGGCGCCCACAAACAGCAGGATCGCGGCGACGATGGTATTGGAGCCACCGCGGCAGGCAGCCGTAAAGAATCCGCCGATCTCAAAAACCTGCGGGCAGAAGGTGTTGAGCAAAAGACCGACGATCATCGGATAAATCATGATGTCGCCCGGGATGCGCGGGACCTTGAATTTCTTTTGCTCGTTGGCGGTTGCTTCCTGTGCCATGAAACCCCCATTTCCGCTGACGGGGTACAAAAGCCCACGTCACGCTTTGCTACAGTAAAGTTTGACCATGGTACCAGAAGAAATAGACCAGCTCGGTGAAAAATTCGACAAGTTGGGATGGAACGAGATTCGGCGCCCGCGACGCCACCCCTATATAAGGCTCAAGACGATATAGAGTACGATGCCCGAGACGCAGCACCAAAGCATCGATTTTGTCTTGACCGCCACGACCACGACGCCGGCAGCCGCAATCCAGGGAACCAAGGCAGGCCAGGTCCCGCGTCGAACGCGCCGGGGCTCACCAAGTCGTTGGCGACCAGCGCGGCAAAGGCAGCGGGCGGGATATAACCCAGGGCCTCGGTAATGCGGGGCGACAGGGTCCGCCCGCGCAAGGCAAACGCCGGCGCGATGCGAAAGAACGCGATAGCAGCCCACGACGACAGCCACAGAACCAAGAACTCGTTAACGGGCATCGCGGGCACCTCTTCCGTCTAATACAGCATCGCACGCCAGCGCAATGGCAATGCCGACCACGACGCTTGCCGGCACGGCAATATTCGTGAGGCCCAAGAACTTGCATACGGCGACGGACACCGCGCCCGAAACCGCCGCGACAACGTTGCCGCGCGACAGCCGCTGCGAAAAGAGTAGACAGATAAAGAGTGACGTGCAGACGAAACTAGCAATAGCGGTGGGAACATCGACAACGGCACCGACGATGGCACCCATCGTACACGAAACGCCCCATGTTGCGATGAGAATCACGTTGAGCACGAAGGACTCGCGCGGGCCCCAATCCTCCCCTTCAACCAACTTGGCAAGCGAGATGCCATATGCCTCCTCGGTAAGTGTCGCGGCAACAGCCAGCGTCTGACGCTTCGAGGCACCCGTCAGATGCGGCGCGATCGATGCCGAGTAAAGCGCAAAGCGCGAGGAGATGGCAGCAACGCTCGCGACGATCGATGCTGCAGGCACGCCCGCCAGCCACAGGTTGCAGATCATAAACTGGCCGCTGCCCGTCACAAACGTGCTGCTCAGGGCAAAGACCATCCAGGGTTCCATTCCCGTCTGCCCCATGATCATTCCGCACGGCGCGCCTATTGCAACATAGGTAAGCATCACCGGCCAGACGGTTTTAAAGATCCTAAGGACCATGCCACTCCCATTCTGGTAAGTCGTCTGCAGCGCACCTCGCAACGCAGCAGAAATATCAACCGTGGCAATAAAGTTCGCCTACAATTGCCACCGGATCGAAAGACACAACTTTTTAGGAAGTCATTATGACAGCTATCGATCGAGACCGGGCGCGCGCAGCCTTCAAAAGCTACACCGATGCCTACGACGCCACCAACCACGCATCGCGCTCAAAATCGAGCATACGTACACGTGGCCGAGGCATGCGATGCCGTAGCGCGCGAGCAGGGCTGGTCGTCAGAAGATATTGACCTGGCTTGGCTTTGCGGCCTGCTACACGATATGGGCCGCTTTGAGCAGTTGCGGCGCTGGGACACCTTTAAGGACGCCGAGAGCATGAGCCATGCAGCGCTGGGCATCGAGGTCCTCTTTGGCGAGAATCCCGCCGATGCACCCGCCGTAACAAGCATCCGCGACTTTATCGATGACCCGGCAGAAGATGAGCTCATCCGAGCGAGCATTGCCTATCACAGCGATTTCCGTCTACCCGCGCAGCTCGACGTGCGCACGCGAAGCTTCTGCGATATCGTGCGCGATGGTGACAAGATCGACATTATGCGCACCATCGCCGACAGCACCGTCGACACCATCCTCAAGGTGGATGAGGACGCGTTTCTAGCCAGTCGCTTCTCGGCACCGACGCTTGCCGCCTTTGACGAGCACCGTTGCGTCGCACGCGATGAACGCGACGAGCCCGCAGACTACTTGGTGGGACTCATCTGCTTTATGTTTGAGCTCGTCTATCCAGCGAGCCGCGCGCTGCGCGCGAACAGGGCGATATCCACCGCCTGCTCGACGCGCCCTTTGGCATTACGCGGCCCTTTACCGACCCCGCCACGCAGGCAACCTGGAGCCGCCTAAAGGACGAGATGCGCGACTGGCTGACGCGCGCCTAGCGCTCAAGCTGGGCCAGCAGCTCCTCGACGACCTCGACGGCGTCCCCAACAACCTTGTACTGGGCGGCACCAAAGATGGGGGCATCCGGGTCCTCATTGATGGCGACAATGCACTCCGCCCCACCGATGCCGGCGAGATGCTGGATAGCGCCCGAGACACCGATGCTCACGAGGAGCTTGGGCGAGACCGATACACCCGTCTGGCCAATTTGGTGGCGATACTCCAGCCAGCCGGCCTCCACCACGGGGCGCGTGCAGCCAAGCTCGGCACCCAGAGCCTCGGCAAGCTTTCGCATCAGCGGTAGGTTTTTCTTGGAGCCGATGCCGCGGCCCACCACGACCAGACGCTCGGCATCGGCAATTGAGGCCTGCTGTCCCCACTCCTCGGCGGGAATCGAGATCTCGACACGGCCTTAACGTCATCCGCTAGCACTACCTGGGCAATCGTGCCGGAGCGACTATAGTCAAACTCGGGTGCCTTAAAGATGCCGGGGCGCACCGTTGCCATCTGAGGACGGTGGTTGGGGCAGATAATGGTGGCCATCAGGTTGCCGCCAAACGCCGGGCGCGTCTGCTGCAGCAGACCCGTCTCCGTATCCATCGAAAGCACCGTGCAATCGGCCGTAAGGCCCGTCTGCAAGCGCACGGCCACACCGGGCGCCAGCTCGCGACCAAAGGCAGTCGCGCCGTACAGAATGGCCTCGGGCTTGCGCTCGGCTACCAAATCGCAGATCAAGCGGGCGTAGACCTCCGCGTCGTTCTGACGCAGGCGCTCGTCACGACAGACCAGAACTTCGTCCGCACCGGCACAAATCAGATGCTCCAGGTCCCCGAGTGAGCCCTCGGGGCTCATGCCGACCAGTGCCACCAGACGGCAGCCGCGGGCATCGGCAAGCTCGCGCCCCTTGCCCATGAGCTCGAAGGCCACGGATGCAACGGCATCGTGCTCGTCAGTCTGCACGAAGATCCAGATGTCTCGATATGCGTCAAGGTCTGCCGCGCCGGCGGCCTCGTCGCGCTCAATCGAGATGGCATTGACGGGGCAGGCGTCGACGCACCCACCGCACAGGATACAGCCGTCGGTTACGCGGGCACAGCGATTGGGGCGCTCACCCTCCACCACAATGCCGCCCGAGGCGCAGGCGCGAACGCAGCGACCGCAGCGATACAGGCTTCGCTATCGATAATCAGCCCGCTCATCTATGCCATCCCCTCGATAATCTTGGCAAGTTTTACCGCCTGCTCGGACGCCGTTCCCTCGACGGCCTCGCACGTTTGGTCACGGTCGGGCACAAACGAGCGCACGACCTGCGTCGGTGATCCGGCAAGGCCGCAACGCGAGGGGTCGGCGTTTACGTCGCAGCGCTGGCCACGCGCACGTCTGCATCCTCGGCCGCGCGCATACCGGCAATACTCGCATGCGCAGCTGGCCAATCTCCTTGCAGTCGTCATCGCACACGGCATCTCCAAGTACACCGTCTCCTCGCCGGCATCGCAGCCGTGAACGAGCGCCAGCGAGCCACACGTCGTAAATCCCGCGCTCTGCACACAGCTCACGTCGGCCACGCAGGGGACCCCAAAGGCGCCGGCCAGCTCGGGGCCGATCTGGGCCGTATCACCGTCCACTGCCATCTTGCCGCAGATGAGCAGGTCAAAGTCCTCATCGAGTGCCTCGATGCCGCATTTGAGGGCATAGGTGGTGGCTAGGGTATCGGCGCCCGCAAAGGCTCGGTCGGTCAGCAGCAGCGCGTCGTCGGCACCGCGGGCGATGCAGTCGCGCAGCAGCGATTCGGTCGCGGGGATGCCCATCGACACCACCGTCACACGCACGTCCATGCCAAAGCCGATAAAGTCGTCCTTCAGCGCTAGCGCACATTCGAGGGCACTTGCATCGAAGGGATTAATGACCGCCTGTTTGCCATCACGCACGATAGTATTGGTCTTGGGGTCCATCTTGACCTCGGTGCTTCCGGGCACCGCCTTGACGCACACCACCATATGGAAACCACTCATCTTCACGCGCCCCCTTTCTGGACGAGTTCATCCAAGAGCTTCTCCGTAAACAGGTTGCCGCGACCCAGCTGGCCGGCAGGATCGAGCTGGAGTTTGAGGCGCGCCGACTCGACCATGGCCTCGTGGCCGTACATCGTCTCCAAGAAGTCCGCCTTGATCTTGCCGACGCCGTGCTCGGCAGAAACGGCACCGCCCATGGCCGTGACCTCGGAAGCCCACTGGGCAAAGAGTTCTCCACCACGACGGTAGTCTTGCGCATCGCGCGGCAGGATGTTCACATGCAGATGGTTGTTCCGATGTGTCCCCAGGCAGCAGACTCAAGCCCGCTTTCGGCCAGCGTGCGGCGATAGAGGGCCACGACATCGGCAAGGCGTGCATTGGGCACCGACATATCCGATCCCAGCTTGGTAATGGTGGGGTCGGTGCGGCGACGCTCGTCAATGAGCATGTTGACGCTCTCGGGCACCGCGTGGCGGAAGAACCGCTGGCACTCGCGATCGACTTCGGTGCGGGCGACCCATGTCGCATCGTCGCGGCCGCCCGCAAACTCCAGCACCCATCCCAGGTGGTACAGCTCCTCGGTCGCCTGCGCCTCGTCATCGCAGTCGAGCTCCACGTAGACACAGACCTTTGCCTCGTCGTCGAGCGCCGGCAGCGAGGCAACGCTGTCGACTGCTCGCGCTGGCGACGCAGGATATCCAGGGCGCCAGCATCGAAATACTCAATAGCGGCGGCATGGGACAGCACGGGACGCACGGAATCGGTAAAGGACACGGCCTTGTCTTCGCTATCGAAAAAGCAACTCACACCCCATACGACCGAAGGTGCCGCCTGCAGGGCGATCTCGAGCTCGGTAATGACGCCGAGCGTGCCGCACGCACCGATAAAAAGATCGATGGCGTCCATATCGTCCGCAACAAAATACCCCGAGGCATTTTTGGTCTTGGGCATGGTGTAGTCAGGAAGAACAAGCTCGAATGTATGACCCTCTGCCGTCACGAGCGACAGGTGGCGGCCCTGGGCAAAAGCCTCGCCGCGCTGAAGCTCAAGCAAATCGCCATCAGCCAGCGCGACGTGGAGTCCCGTGATATGCGGGCGCATGGGGCCGTAAGCGTAGCTGCGGGCGCCGGAGGCGTTGCATGCCGCCATGCCGCCCAGACAGGCAGATGCCTCAGTGGGATCGGTGGGAAAGAACTGCTCGGGGGACTCTTGGAACTCCTCGTAGGCCTCAAGCGATGCCTGGTCCCAACCAGCGGTCGGCAGTACCTTCTTGCTCAGCTGCTTACGCAGCTCCGAGAGCACAACGCCCGGCTCCACGCGCAGCAGAAATTGGCCTTGTTCATCGCGGCGAAGGCCCAAGTAGCGATTCATACGGGAAGTATTGAGGATATGCCCACCGTGGGGCACGGCACCGGCGGCAAGGCCGGTTCGGGCGCCCTGAACCGTTACCGGGACACGCTCGGCATGGAGCGTTTCCAAAATGGCACGGACCTCGTCTTCCGTTGTCGGAAACGAGATGCTCGATGCTTCGCCCGATGCGCGAGATTCATCGCGGCCATACTCCTCGAACTCGTCGGTGAAGGGTTTAATGGTTGCAGACACGCGAACTCCCCCTTTAGCTAACTACAGTGTTTGCAGGGAGATGTTACCGCATCGTTTCGTCGACGTGTTCGAGACCGTCTCCATAATTGGCGTTTTTTACGTTCGTGCAATTCGGCGAACGGCAAGGCTTCCTCGGCAGACGATGCTTTTGACACATATCGCCCCGCCGTCGCCGACCGCTCGATTGTCGCTCGAAAAAAGTTGAAGTAATTTTTCCCACCTTTTACCTGCGGAGATGTCAATCCGTCAAGCAATTGGTCAGAAATTGGTCAAGTAGCGGCTGATACGGTCGGCATCGACAGCCAAAACCGATAGAAGTTTGGCCCCAGAAGCAGGGAGGTTCCCATGGCATATTACTGGCCCCAGTACGGCGTCGCCATCGAGGTCGACGACGATCCCTATCTCCTGCCTTTCGACGAAGAGGCGTTCCCCGATACGGCGGTCTACCACGTCACCACCGATGTTATCTGCGACCCCGAGTCGTTCTCGCGCTCGCCCACCACATCGCGCGTATCCACGACATCGAGCTCCCTCACGACTTTGACGAGCTCATCTACTCGCGCCGCCTGATGCTTCACATGCTCTTTGGAGCGGACCCGTCCACGTTCGCACGTGTCTACACCACCAAGGACGCCGCATGAGTGCGAAGAAGCCGCCCCGCCTGGCAGGACTGGGGCGTCGCAAGAAACTCGTCGTTGTCTGCCTGGCTATCGTCTGCGCCCTCATCGCCGTAGGGCTATACGCCTGGCAGTCGCAGCCCGTGCCCGAAGCGGGCGCCTCAGTCACGACGGCAGAGGGTAAATCGCGACAAGAAATCCAAGATGAGCTCGATGCCATCGTCCGCGACAACATGATGACGATTTCGGTCGCGCCGGTCGCTCAGCTACAGGAGGACGGCAAGCTGCGCGTCAACGTGCAAAACGTCCAAGACAATAAATTTCCCCAGCGATTCCGCGTCATCCAAAACGACGAGACCATGTACGAATCCGGTGTGGTCGAGACCGGCAAGACAATCGAGACGTGCCCCGCCGGCGACATCAAAGAAGGCGAGGCATACATCGAGATCCAGGCACTCGATGCCAAGACCCTCGACAGCCACGGCAATCCGACACGTGTCAAGGTACGGGTTGAGCAAGCCGAGAACTAGCTTTTTCGGCCGACGCGGCACCGCACGCAATTCACCAGCATTCGTCCAATCATCGCGGGGACGGCCCGCGGCGAATAGAAAGGAACGACCATGGACATCACCAGGAACATGAACGGAGCCAGAGCGCTCGTCGTGGGCGCAGGGCTCGCGCTCGCGCTCGCAATGGGCGCCGCCCCGACGCCAGCTCTGGCAGCCGGGCGCGTTGGAACCACGAAAGTAATGGTCAGGACCGAAATCGACAACGTAGAGTTCAAAGTTCCGACGGTTATTCCTTCGTCGCCAAGGCCGACGGCACGCTTCAGGGCCCCTCAGAAGACGCGACCACCATCGACAATCATTCGCCTACGGCATCCATGTCACCAACATGAAGATCGACGCCATGAACACCTGGACCATTGCCGCCGACGCCAAGGCCGGAACCGCGCAGAATTCCATCGACTTTAAGGTCGGCCCCGACGGCGCACTCCAGAACGCCAGCGCCGCAATGCAAGAGACGGGCCTCGATCTTTCCAAGAATGCACCTTCGACATGGGCTACCAGGCATTGCCGGCGGCACGGACAAAATTAAGCTCAAGACAAGCGGAAACGTCGCCCGCGTCACGCGCGACATCTTCCGCGTAACCGGCGAAGGCGATCAGGTTGCAACGATCACCTGGACGGTCGAGCCGGTGCGCACACGGCATAAGGCCGTCGCCCTGGCCGCCGCCGTCAGTATCCTAGCGTTTGGGCCAGCCATGGCCTTTGCCCAGCAAGAACAGGCGCAGGCCGCCACGCAAGTGACGGTCGACCTCTCGGAGCTCGACCGCGGCAACTGCAAGGAACCGTTGGCACAGACAGACGACAGACGATGGCTCTTGGCAGCAGGCGCCACGGCAGCAGGCGCGGGAACCGCCGGCCTCGGTCTGCACATCAAACGCAGCCAGAAACGAAACACGGACAGGCCGCACTAAATTAGCTAAGGAGACCCCATGGCATCGAAGAACCTTTTGCCCGTCGTCGCACTCTGCGGCGCGCTCGCAACCGGAACGCCTGTCGCCGCTTGGGCGACTCCCGTCATGGCAGACTCCTTACCAGCAGCCCTAAGCTCCGCACCAAATCCGTCGAGCGCCATTGCGTGCAAGCGTTTTTCGTTCGCACAGGCCGCAATCTCAACCTCGGGATGCCTTCGTCGTAATACGGACGGCTCGATAGTCGTGGATATCAATCGTTCGAACAAGGCAAACGGCTCCCAGGCGGGGTGCGCCGTCTGCACGTGGCGCTCGATTGCGCTCGATGCAGATGGCGATCCGTGCGATTTGGGGTTGCGCATCGATATCGCTTCGGTCGATGACTCGGCGAACGGAGCGAAGGTCGCCTTCGACGGTGCGTTTTTCGAGAAAGGAGGCAGTATATGTCTGGGCTGCGCCGCCGCGAATGCAGACGATGTGCAGCCCACCCTCTCATTCACGGCATCGCTGCGGCTGACCAAGGCGGGCACCGATGCCATCGCGGCGGGAGAAGCATCCCTGCTGTTCTACGCCGTCAGCACCAAAGACACAGACGCTCATTTCGAGAAGTCAGCCGGATCACTCAGCCTTACACGAGGGATAGAGGCAGGCCCTATTGAAATCGATGCCCACGCGCAAAGCAGGCAACGCATTCTTGCCGACCCGGCGCTTCTCGAAATGGAGTGGAACGGATCCGGAGCCATCGGGATTGTCCCCTCCGCGCTTGACGCCAAGACGCTCCCCTCAAACGACGAACCCATCAACGCAACCATACAAGAAGAGAGCACGGACAAAGAAGCAGGTGCGGGCGACACGCCGTCGCCGACAAACAGCGTCCCAGCTTCTTTCGAAGCACCGAATGAGCCCGCTACCGGTCCAAACGATCCCGAGCTCGCGGACAGTCTGGGACTTGCTGATCCTCAGGAGATCGATGAAGGTAACTGCTGCGTGCTTGCCGCCCTCGACCACACAGAGGTCATCGATGCTGCAAACATCGAAGTTGCCGCCGCCAATCAGCCCGTCCGCAAGTCGGCCATCATCGCATTTCCCGAATCCATCGAAGTCGTCTTTTTGCCATCGGGCGAGGTCGTGGCCCCAACACTGCTCACCTTGTTGGGCGCCAAGAATACTCGAAACGAAATTAAAAAGGTCACGGTTGTCGACCCTGCAACCGCCGCTAAACTGCGTCTATACGCCGTTGCCCCAGACGGAGGCAAGACCTTGGAATTCGATGGCGACACACTTCTAGCCTGGCGACGTCTGGACATTATGCAAGACGTCTCGTATCAGATCGAACTCGAAGGGTTTGATCGTGCCCGCGATGCCAATATCATCGCCGCGGCTATTGAATCCCCGCAGCGGCTTATGACACTGCGCTTTGACTACTACCCCTATGTCCCGACAACCACCTGAGGCTTAAATGCTGCGCATCATTCCTAATACCACTTATATAACGTATTAGATGAGTCGCGATGTGCCTCGCATTTCGTTCTGCTACGATTGCCACGTTGGCATCAATACAGGAGGCTCATGCCGGGCTTGGGAACAATCATCAACGTTGCGCTTTTAGTTGCGGGCGGTCTTTTGGGATTAGCGGGCGGCCGCTTCATTACACCGCACATCCAAGACACGCTCATGAAAGCATCGGGGCTGTGCGTCCTGTTTATCGGTCTGGGCGGCACCATGCAAAAGATGCTCATCATCGATGGAAAGGCGCTAGCGACCACCGGTACCACCATGCTCATCGTCTCATTTGCGCTCGGTTCGCTCATCGGCGAGGCCATCAACTTGGAGGCCGCCATCGAGAACCTTGGCGAATGGCTCAAGCGCAAGACTGGCAGTGAGGGCGATAACAAGTTCACCAACGCTTTTGTCTCGACTTCACTCACCGTGTGCATCGGCGCCATGGCCATTGTGGGATCGATCCAGGACGGCCTGCTCGGCGACTGGTCAACGCTTGCCCTCAAGGGCGCACTGGACTGCATCATCGTCTGCACCATGACGGCCTCGCTTGGCCGCGGCTGCATCTTCTCCGCCCTGCCCGTCGCCGTGTTCCAGGGGACGATCACGTTGTTTGCCGGCGCGCTCTCCCCCATCATGACCACAGCTGCCCTCAACAGCCTTTCGCTCGTAGGTTCCATGCTCATCTTCTGTGTCGGCGTCAACCTCATCCGTCCTCAGACCTTCCGCACGGCCAATATGCTTCCCTCCGTCGTCATCGCCGTCATCTACGCCCTCCTGTTCTAAATCTATCAACGCATCGGTATCTCGAACATCTGTTTGATGCTGTGCTATGATATGAGGTCACCGTAGCTGCGTTCGAGAGGAGGAGCGGTGGCCGACCAGGACATCAAGATGCTCATCGAGCGCATTATGGCCGAGGCTCGGACCCGTCAGTCCGCCCGCTTCTCAAACGAAATCTACGCAGACGAGCCGATTCTCAAGACCGGCCGACAGATGCAGAACTTCCTCCCCGACCAATACCGCAAGATGCGTGAGATATCGCGTTGGCAAGAAGACCCAAAGGGCGGCGCGGGCCGTTGGCTTTCGGAAGCCGAACTTTTCTACCGCCAAGGCCTGCTGATGGCCGACTTTGAGGACGACTGTCCCTACAACGGCACCTTTAAGTCGTACTTTCCCACCTACAACGCCATGAGCGACCGGCAGTTGCGCGGCTACTTTACCTGGCGTGCCAAGTGCGCCGCGGGAATATCGAGGAGACATCGACTCGTTTGCCTTCTTGTATCTCTACGAGCTGATCTGCGGCATTGGCGTAGATGACCCGCTCGATGGTTTTAACAAGATCAAGGCTTTTTGGGATGTCTATCGCGCCTTCGAGCCCGGCATCGACCGGTTTGCGCGCGTGTGGCTGCAGGACTACGCCGTGTTCCACGGGCTCGACCCCAAGCTGCTTCGTGACTCTAAAACCGTCATGTTCGATAACGCCCTTATCGAGCTGCGGCGCGCGGCACGAGACCTTGTACCAGCACCGGCACCGTCCGGCCAGCCCCCTAAGCGTCGCAAAACCTCCGAGCCCACGCTCCCCCTTCCGCCCGACGAGGCGCGCGAGGAGCGACTCATGGCCGCTATCAATGCCCTCTCCACGTATAACCTAAGTAACTCGCGGCTCGACCGCAGCCACCACCGCGATCTGCGCCACGTGGCGTGCGCCGTGTATGTCCGCATGGCGCGCTACTATGACACGCACCGAAAGACCGGTATCGTGGCGAGCTTGTTTGGGGAGGAGACGGCCATGCCCTACACCATGTTTGCATCGGCCGTGTTCTTTGCGCCCGAGCGCCACGAGGACTGCGAATACCGCCTAGATCCTATCCATATCTACCGTTCCCAAAACGGCTTTTGGGAATGCATGCGCATCCACGGTAGTAGGCAAAAGAGTAGCAAGCTCGGTGAAATGATGCGCGCCTGCGACCAACGCCTGCGCCTGGCGCTGGACCCTGCCCATCCCCTTAAGGAAGAAAAGGTCCCCAAATATCTGGCCAAGATTATCGATGACGAGATTGTGGCATGGCTTTCGTGGGACGCCGCACACCAGCCCGTCAAGATCGATATCGATCTGAGTCAGCTGGGGTACATTCGGAGCGCCGCCGCGCAAACGCGCGAGGCGCTTTTGATCGACGAGGAGCGCGAGGACGGCCCGCTTGCGGATGCCGAGGTGGCAGTTGCCGAACGACCGGAAGCCGAGCCGTGGCCGACACGATCGCCGAACCAGTCGCGACGACCATACAGCAGGACGAGGCTAGCGAGCCGACCATCTCCACTGAGCAGTTTGGCGTCGTAGCCCCGCTCCTCGCACCAGCGCCCACGCCCGCCGACACCGCGTCCGCACTCGATCCCGCCGCAGAAGCCTATCTTCGAGCGCTCCTCGAGCAAAACGCAGCTCAGACGGCATCGGCGGTGGCACAGTCGGGCAAGAGTGAGGACATGCTCGTCGATAGCATCAACGAAGCGCTCTTTGACCTCGTGGGCGACACCGTTATTGAATTTAGCGCGGAAGGGCCGCAGATTATCGAGGACTACGAAGCAGACGTGAGAGGATACCTAGACCATGAGTGATACCGCATCCGCAGCACCCCGCGTGCCAAGCGCGTCGCCGCCGTCATTCTCAACTCGCTCAAGGGCGGTGTGGTCCCGCGCATCGGCCTTCCTTACATCACCGTAGGGCGCGAGGTCGAGATCCGCGCCCTGCTCACCGATCTGAGTCTCATCGCCGACGGTGGCGCGAGCTTCCGTTTCCTGGTCGGTCGTTACGGCGCCGGCAAGAGTTTTTTGCTCCAGACCATCCGCACGCACGCCATGGGCGAGGGATTCGTCGTCGCCGATGCCGACCTATCCCCCGAGCGCCGCCTGCAGGGCGGTCAGGGACAGGGCCTTGCCACCTACCGCGAGCTCATCCGCAATATATCGACTAAAACGCGCCCCGAGGGCGGTGCGCTCAACCTTATCCTGGATCGTTGGGTCGCCTCGTGTGCCGACGTCGATGAGTCGGTCGTCAATGCCCAACTGGCCCCGCTCGAGGAGATGGTCCACGGCTTCGACTTCACCCGCATGCTTCGCCGCTATCGCACGGCCGTATCCGAGGGCGACGAAGAGGCCATGAGCCGCGTGACCAAATGGATCCGCGGCGAATACCGCACCAAGAGCGAGGCTCGCGCCGAGCTGGGCTCCTCGACCATCATCAGCGATGACGACTGGTACGACTACGTCAAACTCATTGCGCGCTTTTTGGTCTGCAGCGGCTACAAGGGCATGCTGGTGCTCATCGACGAGCTCGTAAATTTGTACAAGATTCCCAACGCCATCACGCGACAGTACAACTACGAGAAAATCCTAACGATGTACAACGACACGCTGCAGGGCAAAGCGCAGTACCTGGGCGTGATCATGGGCGGCACGCCGACCTCTATCGAGGACCGCCGCCGTGGCGTATTCTCCTACGAGCCTTGCGCAGTCGACTCGCTCAGGGCCGCTTTGCGCGCGAAGACCTTAAGGACATGCTCGCGCCCATCATCCGCCTGCAGCCACTCACCTATGAGGAGCTGCTGGTGCTGATCGAAAAACTCATGCAAATTCACGCCGGCTACTTTGGCTGGACGCCACACTCACCGAGAACGACTTGGTTGACTTCCTCAAGATCGAGTTCGGTCGTGTGGGAGCCGACACGCATCTGACGCCGCGTGAGGTCATTCGTGACTTTATCGAGCTGCTCGACATCCTGTGTCAGAACCCCGATGCAAATGTGGCCGAACTGCTGCAAAGCGTCGGTGGCGACGCGCTGGCGCCGGCAGCAGCAACAGGCGACACCGGCACCGCAAGCGGCGACCGCAACTTCGCCGAATTCACCATCTAACCTGCCAAAAAGGGACAGGTTTATTTTGGTAGGTTTTATCTGGGCAACGCCGATGTTGCAAGATATCGAGCCGTTGCCCGTTGCGTTGATCAGCCCGTTGTTGAGAGGAGGCCCCGTGAACGCCTTTGACCGATATGCCCCGTTTATCCAAGACTTCATCTACTCCCACGATTGGGAGAGCTTGCGCTCTATCCAGGTTGCAGCGGCAGACGCCATCTTTAACACGCAAGACAACGTGCTCCTGACGGCATCCACAGCTTCCGGCAAAACCGAGGCGGCCTTCTTTCCCATCCTGACCGAGTTTTGGGAAAACCCGCCCGCAAGCGTGGGCGCCTCTACATTGGCCCCCTCAAGGCGCTCATCAATGATCAGTTCGTCCGCCTCAACGACCTCTGTGAAGAGGCAGATATCCCCGTCTGGCACTGGCATGGCGATGTCTCTCAGTCGCACAAGGCAAAGCTCATTAAAAAGCCGAGCGGCATCTTGCAGATTACGCCCGAATCGCTCGAGGCGCTCCTGATCCATAAGCACATGGCGATCCCGCGCATGTTTTGCGACCTGCGCTATGTGGTCATCGATGAGGTTCACTCGCTCATGCGTGGCGACCGCGGCGGGCAGACGCTCTGCCTTATCGAGCGCCTCTCGCGCATGGCAGGCGTGCAGCCCCGACGCATTGGCCTTTCGGCTACCATCGGTGACCCCGAGCGCACGGGCGCCTTTCTCTCGCAGGGAACGGGACGCGACTGCGTTATCCCCCGTTTTGAGGAACCGCGTCGCGTGTGGCGCATCTCCATGGAGCACTTCTACAACTCGGGCCCCCAGGCTCAGCAACGAGGATTCGTAGGCACAGGTCCACAAGAAGCCGAGGTGCTTGCTTGCGAGCGTATTGAGACGGCGGCGCCCGCGGCGCTGCCCGCATCCGGACAAGACATGTGCCACAGCGGACAGCTTACACAGGAAGAACACCGTCAACGTCGTGAGCAGGCGCGGGACAAGGCCGCTCCCAAAGACCGTCGCACTTCCTCGGCCCCCGAGGGCGAAGTCGACATCCCACGAGCGACCGAGCAGGCGCTTCTCAACCCCACCGACACGGCGCCCGACAACGCCGACCCCGGCATGGGCTATATCTTTGAGCATACGCGCGGCCGCAAATGCCTGGTCTTTGCCAACTCGCGCGAGGAGGCAGAGGCCGTGTGCTCCATGCTGCGCAGCTACTGCGAGAGCCGGCACGAGCCCGACCGTTTTCTCATCCATCACGGCAATCTTTCGGCATCGCTACGCGAGACGGCCGAGGAGCTCATGCGCGACGAGGAGCAAACGCAGACAACCGTCACCACCTCTACGTTGGAGCTCGGTATCGATATCGGCCGCCTGGAGCGCGCCTTCCAGATTGACGCGCCGTTTACCGTCAGCTCCTTTTTGCAGCGCATGGGGCGCACAGGCCGTCGCGATCTTCCGCCCGAGATGTGGTTTGTCATGCGCGAGGAAGAGCCCGAGCCGCGCACGATGATGCCCGAAACCATTCCCTGGAAGCTCCTGCAGGGTATCGCGCTCGTACAACTCTATCGCGAGGAAAAGTGGGTCGAGCCACCCGAGCTCGATCGTCTCCCCTACAGCCTGCTCTATCACCAGACTATGTCGACCCTCGCCAGCACCGGCGAGCTCACGCCGGCCGAACTTGCCCAGCGCGTGCTCACGCTCAGCTATTTCCACCGTGTCTCGGCAGACGATTACCGTGTGCTGCTACGTCACCTCATTAAGATCGACCATATCCAGGTCACCGAAGGTGGCGGGCTCATCGTGGGTCTCGCGGGCGAGCGCATCATCAACAACTTTAAGTTCTACGCCGTGTTCCAGGAAAACGAGGAGTTTACCGTCCGGAGCGAATCGGCTGAGCTGGGCACGATCGTTAATCCGCCCCCGCCCGGTGAGCGCATCGCCATCGCCGGACACTGCTGGATTGTCGAGGAAGTGGACTGGAAGCGCCACACTGTCTTTGCCACGCAGGTCAAGGGCCGGGTGCCGGCCTACTTTGGCGACTGCCCCGGCGACATTAACACGCATGTGCTCGAGCGCATGCGCCAAGCGCTCACTGAGCACGCAGCATATCCGTACCTTATGGGTAACGCACGGGCTCGCTTGGCGCAGGCTCGTCATACCGCCGAGATTTCGGGCGCGGGAACTAAGCCGCTCATCAACCTGGGTGGCGACACCTGGGTGCTCTTCCCCTGGTTGGGCAGCTACGCCTTCCTAGCACTCGAGCGCATGCTTAAAATCAAATGCGCCGCTGAGCTGGGCCTTCGCGGACTCGACCCGTCACGCCCGTACTTTATGCAGTTTAAGATGAAGGCCGACGAGGAGACGTTCTTTGAGGTGCTCGCCGCCGAGGCCGAAAAGGACTTCGATCCCATCGAGCTCGTCTATCCTGGCGAGGTGCCTTACTTTGACCGCTACGACGAGTTTGTTCCCGAAGAGCTTGTGCGCAAGGCTTTGCCGAAGGCGTGCTCGACATAGAGGGCATGAAGCAGCGCGTTCACGGCTGGCGCGACCACGCCTAAGACCAGTCTTTTTTGGGACGGGGAGACTTACTTGTCGTGAAGGACGGCGCCGAGGAAGTCGGTGTCGAAGGGCACGGCTTCGGCAAAGGCGTAGTCGCCGTCGCTGGCGATGAGCAGGTAGTTTTCCTCGCCGCTGAACTTCGCATCGCCACATGGGACACCCAGGCGTGGACGAATACCTCGAGTGCCGCGGCAGCGCAGTCGCGAAGGAACGTCACATCGCTCCCCTCGTTTGCGCTCACGATATTGGCCACGTAGATACCCCCGGGGTTCAGGCTGCCCCGCACCAGGCGCAGCGCCTCAACGGTCGCCAGCTCGCGCACGGGCTCGGCACCGCCAAAGCAATCGCTCACGACCACGTCGTAGCGACGATGGCCCACGCTCGTCACACCCAGATACGAGCGAGCCTCAGCGGTAATCACCCGCAGGCGATCGCCCACCGCGTGCTCCAGTTCATCCAGATAGAACCAACGGCGCGCCAAGCGCGTTATCTCTCCGTCATACTCGATGACGTCCATGCGCAGGCCCTCGTGCGACATCAGCGCAAACTTGGGATAGGCAAACCCGCCGCCGCCCAGCATGAGCATACGGTCGATACCATGCCCGTAAGCATCACGCATTGCGTCCTCGGCCTCAAACACATCGTCAAATGCACGATAGTACGCAAAGACTGGCTCCGCCCAACGATCGCCAACATAGCTCGCGCTTTGGTAGACGCCGCCTTGCACCAATACGCGAACTTCGTCGCCGCCCTCATCGTGCACGCGCTTCACACGTGCCAGCCATTGCGGGTCCTCGCGACCTGCAGACAGGCAGCACGAACAGCGACAGCGGCCGCACCAAGCGCCGCGGCTCCCAGAGCAACGCCGGCAACGACGCCGGCAGAAACACTCGGCTTGTTCATCTAGAGCTCCTTTTGCAGATAAAGGCCATGGTCATAAAATCCAAGATGGCGATAGTACTCGCGCGTACCGATCGCGCTGATCACGTTGATGTACGTATAGCCAGCGTCCCGAGCTATCTGGCACGCACGCTCCACGAGCAAACGTCCCAATCCATGGTGCTGCGCTGCCTGGCCTGATCGCCCACGCGCGCCGCCATGCCATACACGTGCACCTCACGAATCATCGCCTCGTCCGGCATCGTCGGCAGCTCGTCCGCATGTGCGGCAACAAAAGCGCGATCGGGCAGCGACAACCGCAAAAAGCCCGCGATCTTGCCCCGCGGCGTCACCCACTGCAAAAAGCGCTCGTAAGTCACCGGCGTCTCGTACGCTACTTCCTCATCAAGAGATAGCTCATCCAGGTCGGCACCCGCCGTGCTGATCTCGCGATAGCGAATCTCACGCACCGTCGCACCGTCACCCCGAGCAGCCAGGCGGTTCTCGACGAGCTGACGCAGGTTGGGCTTCTTGTTGCCCACCATGATGTCATCGGAACTAAAGTCGCGAATCATGCGGCTGATGCGGCAGAATGCCGGCGTCACCACGATGTCATCGGCCAGCACATCGAGCAGTTCTTCCTCGGTATAGGGGCGCCACTCGCCGCGCTCGTAGCAGCCCACCAGGCGCGAGCCCTCGATGAGCGCACACGGGTAGACTTTGACCTCGTCGGGCATAAAGGCCCCCTCGGTCATAAAGCGCTCGTAGTCGCGCTTGTCCCCCTCGGGTGTGGCGCCCAACAAGTTGAGCATAAAATGAGCGTGGATCTTAAAGCCAAACAGGCGCGCGAGCGAAAACGCCCGCTCGATCTGTGTCACCGAAATGCGGCGCTCGTTGATATCGAGCAAATGCTGGTCAAGGCTTTGGATGCCCATCTGTATCTTGGTGCAGCCCAGGCGGCGGATGAGCATGAGGCCTGCGGCGTTACAGCATCGGGGCGCGTCTCGATAACGAGTCCCACCACGCGATGCATCGCCGTCTCGTTGATGCGCTGCTGACGCTCGAGCTCCTCCATCGTTGCCGTCTGCCACTCGGTGACCTCGCCCCACGGCGTACCAGGGCCGTACAGACAACGCACTGCGCGGTTATAGCCGCCCACGGCAGCATCCACACGCTCCTGCTCGTCGGCAACGCCGGCAGCAAGCTCAGCCTCGTCAGCCGCAATGCCGGCAGCCCGATAGCGCTCGCGGCGCTCTGTTACCACCGGCGGCAGGGCATCGGCGGGCGCGTCATCGAGCAGGCGCCCCGCTCGGCACGGCTGATGCCCGGACGCGCCAACATGGGGTTAGCCGCCACACCAGCCACGGCATCGTCATTGAGCGCACGGAAAAGCTCGGACATAAACCACGTCTGATACCCTTGCGGATAGTCGCTCCAGGTGCCACCGAGCACGATAAGCTCGATCTTGTCGGTCGCATGCCCCATCTGCGAAAGCGCGGTCAGGCGAGCGCTCACCTGCAAATACGGGTCAAAGAAGTTTTGCTCCGCACGGGCGCATGCCGGCTCGGCATGCAGATAGCTTTTGGGCATGCGCAGATCGTTGGGGCAAAACAGGCAATCGCCCGAACAGGGCCACGGCTTGGCGATGACGGTAATGGTCGCCACGCCCGAAGCCGTGCGGCGCGGCTTCATGCGCAGCACCTGCAGCAGCTGACGCTCCAGCTCGGCATCGACATTCCATCCAGCCCAACGAGCCGGCTTCTCACGTTTAACCCGCTGGTAGAACGGCAGCAGACGGCGCTTGGCCAGATCTCGTTTGTCGGCACCCTCACGGCGCGCTCGGCATGTATCAGTTTGACGAGCGCTTTGTCGTCCACGGTCTCGCCGCGACGCAGAGCCTCAAGTATGTTCAAGATAATCTGTTCCATGCCCCCATTGTAAAGGCAAAGGCGCGAAGCCCGTCACGGCTCCGGCGCCTCCATCAAACAGCGCGTCTAAGCATCTATGCTTGCGGACCAGCCCGCAGCCATCACTCCGGATCAAACGACATGTCGCCCGAACCGACCTCAAAACGATACGTGGCAGACTTGTCACCGTTATCGAATTCAAGATTCAAAATGGTCTCGCCGTCATAGCCAAGCGGAAGGAAATCGCTCTCGAAGTCGCCGCTGCCCAAGGTGAGGCTCGCCTTAAAGCCCGTCGAGTTCGGAACCGTCATCTCCACATCGCCCGAGCCCACACTCACGTCCATCGACTTCGCGGGGGCCTGGTAAAGCTCGAACGTCACATCGCCCGAACCGACCTCAGCGCTGAGCGCATCAGTCACGCTGCCCGTAAACTCTACATCTCCCGCACCCAGGAAAAGGTCGAAACCATCACAGATGACACCGGCAATCTGCAGATCGCCCGAGCCCACGTGCGCGTTGACTCCCTTCAGATGTTCGGCAACACGGCGCGGCAGCTCGACCGTAACTGAGCGATCGATTGCCTTACCGTCGTAACTTCCAAACTGGGAAACCTTGAGCGTCGAGTCCTCGACGGATGCGATGTTTTGCGTCGCGGCCTTGGAGGCATCCATACCCTCGGCAACGCGCCCCCGCTCGATAACGCGAGCCTTGTTGCCATCAACAACCTTGACGTCCACCGAAGCCGCATTGATATCGAAATCGAGGTAGCGGAACTCATCGGCATCAAAAGTCGTGCTCGAAAGCTGCTGAGGCCGAGCGGAATAGTTACCGCTATCCAAGAGATCATCGTCGTCAAACATATCGTCAAAATCAGACAAATTGCCAGATAGAATACCGGTCGTACGCACAGTATCGGAATGAGCCAATAGCCGCGAAGTGCCAAAGACAAGTCCGATGATGAGCACAAACGCTCCGATACCAACACCCAGGCGCACCTTCGATTCATGCGAGAGCTTCATCATTCATCACCCTCTTTGGCAATCGGCTCAGCGGTAGTCGCGGTAGCCACGTCAGCATCAACCGAAGCGGAAACATTCTGAGCCCTAGCTGTCACCGGCGCCGGACCAACCTGGATATCCCCACGCGCCCAATCGCCATCGAGCGCACGTGCCACCCAGTGATAGATGGGGATCGTAAAGAAAATCAGCGCGGCAAAGGGGCCGGCACCAAACGGGAACATCAGCAAAAAGAACAGCAGCCAACACACAGCCCAATACGGGAACGACTGGAACGGGCCCTTCACCGGAGTCGAGCCAACCGCACCGCCACTCGTCGCCTGCGCCGTAGCGGCATTGGCGGCCTGCGCGCTCCAACTTGCCGCTTGCGCCGCCTTGGCCGCAGCGTCACTTGCCTGCGTTGCCGCCTCG
>ENA-OQBJ01000222-OQBJ01000222.1-human-gut-metagenome-genome-assembly--contig:-NODE-222-length-30954-cov-2.745386_pt1 | contig 30954 bp, 29 predicted proteins | sample MGYA00242743_ERZ504545 | MGnify/ENA primary metagenome ERZ504545 (study PRJEB26092, sample SAMD00036252) | human gut metagenome | host: Homo sapiens | study: EMG produced TPA metagenomics assembly of... | reverse complement strand
TTTGATTGGGATTGTAAGAACGAAAATGTATCTTTGCCATATTACTTTGCTTATGTTTAAAGATACAAAATCTTTAGGTAATAACAAAAGCCTCGGCTTGGGAAAGTCGGGGCTTTGTCATAAAAAAAAGAGGGTATGCATTTTGACACACCCTCATTTATTTTTTATTCTCCACTTTTCTTTTCTCCTTTGTATTTTTCCGGCAAACCTTTTTCAATGGCCTGATAGGATTCTTCCATCAGCATGGTTTGGTTTTCTTGTCCTTTTCCTTGCGGATAGATGGCTGATGGATGGTCAGCTTCAACGGATGCCAGGAGAGCAGTTTACCCGTGCGCGGTAAAATATCAAAAGAACCGCTAATACTCATCGGTACGACCGGAAGCTGCAACTGGTCAGCTAGCAGGAAAGCCCCTTTCTTAAACTCGTTCATGCGACCAGTAAAGGTTCTTCTGCCTTCCGGAAATACCACGAGTGAAGTACCTCCTTGTAAGATTTTTTCTGCACGCTTGATGGTTTCATACACTTTGCGTGGACTGGATTTATCTACAAAAATGAAACCGGCCGATTCGCAGGCTTTTCCGACGAAAGGAATGCTGCGCAGGCTTTTCTTCATCATCCATTTAAAGTTTCTTCCCAAGAATCCGTAGATAAGGAATATGTCGAACGCTCCCTGATGGTTGGCTACGAATACATACGATGTTTTGTGGTCAATGTTTTTGTGTCCTTCCACTTTCACCGGAAGCAAAAACAGAAAACAAGTGAGTTGTGACCATATTTTCCCCGGGTAATATCCCAGAAGTGTCCGTTGCCCAGCCAGCATCCCAGCATGGTGGTCAGTGCGGTCAGAATGGTCAGCACAAGAAAAATGGGAAGCCCGATACAGATTTGATAAATGATGTATAAGAATCTCATAAGTGTGATAGATTTTATTGGATTGATTTGTTATTTCCTTTTTTTAGTGTGAGGACGGTAATTTCCGGCCAGGCACCCAGCCGCATGGGGAAAAGCACATAGCCTAACCCAATGTTGACGTATAGTCCCCGGTTGCCTTCCAGATACATACCTCTGTGTTCCGGATAGATAAACTTGGACACTGAAAAGCCGAACAGGCTGATTTGCATGTCGTGGGTATGACCTGACAAGGTAAGCTGTACCGAGGTCTCCGGAAGCACTTTCCGACGCCAATGTGTCGGGTCATGACTTAGCAGCACCTTGAACATGCCGTCTGTGCCTTGCAGAGCCTTGGGCAAGTCGCCTCTGTCAGGGAAAGGTGGTTTCCCGCTGTTTTCCACACCAACTATAGCAATGGAATCAGTACCTTTATATATAATACGGTGGTCATTTTGCAGCATGAACCATCCCATACGGTTTTCGCGTGCAATCAGGCTGTCTACGTTAGCCAGACGGGCCTGCTCGTTTTCCCATTTTACGTAGGAGCCATAGTCGTGATTACCCAATACGGAATACACTCCGTCGCGCGCTTTCAGTTGTGAGAACACAGGCATAAATTCCAGCAATTCGTCAGCGCGACTGTTCACGAGGTCGCCAGTGAATACAGCCAGGTCTGCATCTTGCCGGTTGCAAATATCGATGGCTTCCTGAAGTGCCTTTCCATTTCCTTTCCAGCTTCCAGAGTGGATGTCCGACAATTGCAGAATGCGATAGCCATCGAATGCATCCGGAAGGTTGGGCGAGTAGAATGTAACTTCTTTTACTTGAAAATTTTCCTTTCCCTTAATGGCTCCAAACAATACATATCCGAAAGCAAACAATGCGGGTGCCAGTGAAATCCATCCATGAGGAATAGGGCGCTTTATCAATCTTCTGATCAGTTTCAGCAGAATACTGGTCAGCATGAATATCATTTTAGGAATAGTGAAGCATAGAGCAACAATCAGGTAAGTCCCGAAATATTCATGTAAACTGTCATGTCCAACAAGGAAAACTACTAATGCGAGCAATAGTAATAAGGTGGGCAGCCAGTAGGCACGTTTCCACTTCTTATCGTGCAGGCTGGTCAAATAGGTCTTGTATATATACCAGTCTGGTAGCAGAAACAAGGCCAAAAATATCAGTGACACTCTTAGTAGAATCATATTTGCTATTCATTTTAGGGTTGCAGATTGGCTGCGAGGTATTTTCGCAGTACGTCGGCATCTATATTCCGGCGGGAAGCGTAGTCCATGAGTTGTTCCTCGTCTATTTTTCCAACCGAAAAATAGCGTGAAGCCGGATGGGCAAACATCAGTCCGCATACCGAGGCATGAGGTTGCATCATTCCGTTCTCTGTCAGATGTATGCCGATGCGTTTCATGTCAATAAGCTTGTCGAGCAGAAAACTGACTGATATGTCGGGCAGGGAAGGATAGCCTACAGCAGGACGTATGCCTGATAGTCTTCGTTGAGCAACTGTTTCATGGTCAGCTTTTCGTCCTTGGCGTATCCCCATACCTCTTTGCGCAGGGTTTCGTGTATCTTTTCAGCAGCGGCTTCTGCCAGTCTTTCCCCAAGTGTTTTGATGAGCAAGGACTGGTAGTCGTCATGGCTGAATTCTTCTTCCATGGCCGGATCGATGGTCGTGGCGAATCCTCCTACCGTATCCTTGATACTGGAAGAAAGGGGACGGACAAAGTCACTCAGGCAGAGAAACGGGTCGTCGGGGCGGACGCGGGTCTGCTGGCGGAGCAGAGGAAATAATGTGCCCTCTAACCATAGGTTGTCGCCCTCGGCATTGGCTTCCATCAGGCGATAAATGGCATAGACCTTGTATTTCCCGTCGATTTTGTTCAGCATGCGTACTGCTTCTTTGTGCAGTTGCATGGCTTCGGCAGCTTTGGCGCGTTCAGCTTCGGGAAATGAAGCCAGCCACCCGGCGCGGCAGGCATCACAGCCATGAATGTCGGCAATGGCTGCATAGCGTGGCTGAAACCCCCATGCGTGGAAAAAATAAATCCAGTTGATGTATTCAGCCAGGTCGTGTATGTCGTAACGGACGGTCGTGATGTCTGTTTTCATTCGCTTTCTTTTAACGTTCAAACCGAAGGGCTTGTCCACGGTGTGCTTTGTTTACTTTTCCATTCTCGTAAACTGCCGTACCGTTGACAAATGTCTTTTCTACCTGTGCATGGAAGGTGCGGCCTTCCATCGGACTCCATCCACACTTGCTTTCAATGCAGTCGGTTGTTACAGTCCATTCCTTGTGCGGATTCAACAGTACCAGGTCGGCCTGATACCCCGGTCGGATAAATCCTCTTTTACTAATCTGGAAAAGTTGGGCCGGTGCGTGACACATTTTTTGAACTAACTGTTCGATAGACAGGACACCTTTGTGTACCAGTTCGTAGATGCTGACCAATGAGAACTGCAGGGTCGGCATGCCTGATACGGCTTTCAGTGCTCCTCCTTCTTTTTCACTCAACAGGTGAGGTGCATGGTCGGTAGCGATGACGTCGATCAGGTTAGTGCTCAGAGCCTTTCTCAGCGCATCACGGTCGGCTTTTGTCTTGATGCTGGGATTGCACTTGATGCGTGCCCCTAGTTGCGCATAGTCTTCATCGCAGAACATAAGGTGCGATACGCAGCTTCTGCCGTAATTTTCTTTTTCTTGGAGCGGGCGGTCTTCTAACAGGCCCAATTCACGTGCCGTGCTGATGTGAAGTATGTGCAGGCGGGCACCTGTTTCTTTCGCCAACTGTACGGCGAGTGCCGAAGAATGGTAACAGGCTTCCTCGCTGCGTATCAGCGGATGGAAAGAAATGTCCAGATCTTCGCCATATTGCTGTTTGAAACGTTCGGTATTTTCGCGGATAATCTGCTGGTCTTCACAGTGAGTCGCAATCAGCATACCTGCCTCAGAGAATATTTTTTTCAAGGCTTCCATGCGGTCGACCAGCATATTCCCGGTGCTGGCTCCCATAAACAGTTTCACACCGCATACGTGTGTTTTGTCCAATGCTTTCAGTTGGTCGGCATTGTTGTTCGTAGCCCCAAAATAGAAAGAATAGTTGACAATGCATTTAGTGGCTGCATCCTGGAATTTATTGTCCAGTGCTTCGAGTGTGGTAGTCTGAGGGTTGCAGTTCGGCATATCCATGAACGAAGTTACTCCTCCAGCCGCAGCCGCAGCTGTTTCGGTAGCCATGTCTGCTTTGTGAGTAAGTCCCGGATCGCGGAAATGCACATGGTCATCTATCACTCCTGGCAGCAGAAAGCATCCTTGTGCATCAATTTCTTCTTCACAGTCGGTAGCGGGTTTGCCGTCTCCTTCAATGACCTCTTGTATCTTTTCTCCTTCAATCACCACAGAACCGGCAAAACGGCGTCCTTCATTTACGATGATTGCATGATGTATCCACGTACGTTTCATAAGTACTTTTTAATTAGCATGTTTGGGATATTTCTTGAGCCAGCTGTCCCATTTCAGTTGGATGACACCGAATACGGCCTCCCCAAAGATGCTGCTGTTCATTTTGGAAGTACCTAATTCGCGGTTGATAAAGATAACAGGTACTTCTGTAATATGGAAACCGCATTTGTAAGCGGTAAATTTCATTTCAATTTGGAAAGCATACCCTTTGAAGCGGATATGGTCCAGGTGGATGGTCTCAAGTACTTTACGGCGGTAACATACAAAGCGGCAGTGGTGTCATGAATGGGCAGTCCGGTAATGAACCGCACATATTTAGAAGCAAAGTAGGACATCAGTACTCTTCCCATGGGCCAGTTGACCACATTTACTCCACTTACGTAGCGTGAACCGATGGATACATCAGCTCCCTCTTCATGGCAAGCCTTGTAAAGTCTTGGCAGGTCATTGGGGTTATGGCTGAAGTCGGCATCCATTTCAAAGATGTAGTCGTATCCCTTTTCGATAGACCATTTGAAGCCGGTAATATAAGCAGTACCCAGCCGAGTTTGCCTTTTCGTTCAATCATAAACAAACGTTCGGGGAAATCTTTTTGGAGACGGCGTACGATGTCGGCTGTTCCGTCGGGAGAGTTGTCTTCGATGACTAGAATGTGGAATGTTTTCTCAAGTCCGAATACCGCCCGGATTATATTTTCGATGTTTTCCTTCTCATTGTAAGTAGGAATAATCACAATACTGTCACTTGTCTGCATGGTGTTTCATTTATATCTTTGCAAAGATAGAAATAAAAATGTGATTCCTTTTCGTGCTCCGAATTTTTCTTTCCAAAAACGCAAGTGCGTTTAAGAGCAAACGCCTAAGTGTTTTAGTTGAAACATAAGTACATTTTGAATCAAGCGTAAGTGCGTTTGATTCAACGCTTGGACGTTTGGGAACATGCGTTTAAGTGCTCTTGAAAAGTCTTGAAAATAAGCGTTTTTCTTTTCGGAACTTTGCAAAAAAAGCAAAGTGTCTTTTCATTCGAAAGTGGGCTACATAGGGAAAGGCTTTCAAATTTTTATAAAAAAGTAACAGAAGTGTCTGCTTTCCCGAAAAAAGTTTGTAGACTTGCGCCCATATTGTAAAAATAGCAAAATCTTTTAAGTTATGATAATAGGAATAGATGTGGGAGGAAGTACCACCAAGATTGTCGGGGTGAAAGACGGTGAAATAAAGCATCCGATGTTTGTGACTGCCAAGGACCCTGTCACTTCGTTGTTTGGTGCATTCGGAAAATATATATACGACCATTCCATCCAGCTTTCGGAGATGGAGCAGGTAATGCTGACCGGAGTGGGAAGTTCATACATTCAGCAGCCCTTGTACGGTCTGCCTACGGCTCGTACGGATGAATTTATCGCCAACGGCTGAGTGCCCAGAATGCCACGGGGCTGGACCGGCTCATGGTGGTGAGTATGGGAACGGGTACTTCCTTTGTGAAAGTGGAACACGATGTGATTCGTCATGTGGGCGGAATTGGTATCGGGGGAGGTACACTGATGGGATTGTCGCGTCTGTTGTTGCATACGCAGGACATTCTGTGGGTGTCAGAACTGGCTGGAAAAGGTAATTTGCAGAACGTGGACTTACAGATTCAAGATATTTGCCAGACTTCCTTGCCCGGATTGCCGCTTGATGCCACGGCTTCCTTGTTGGGAAAATTAGATAACAATGTATCTCCCGAAGATTTGGCTTTGGGCTTGATGCACATGGTATTGCAGTCCATCGGGCAGGCAGCCGTACTTTCAGCATTGGAAATGGGAATCCGTGATTTTGTGCTGATTGGCAATCTGACACAATTGCCTCAATGCCGTCCGGTTTTCGATACCATTGCGCAGATGTATGATGTGCGTTTTATCATTCCAGCAAATGCGGAATATCAGACGGCCATAGGAGCTGCATTGGCTTATATCAAAAAAATAGAAACAAGTCCGGTAGGGTGATAAGCTTTATCGGACTTGTTTCTATTGGTATATCTTATGTGCTGTTATTTCTGGCGCAGGATATCGGCCATCAGGTAAACCTGACTTTCTGACAGACCCTGTGCTGTCAGCGCATCTTTGTCGGCCAGAAACTGTGAGATGAACTCCTCGTCCGATTTGCAGGCTGTTTCCGCTTTCCGGTAGTGAATTAGTGCCTGAGGTATATTCCCCATAGCCAGATACACGTGGCCTGAGTTTAGCCAGTCATTGGCTTGTGGGTTTTCCAGAGCGAGCAACTTTTCATACATCCGGACAGCTTCTTCGTACTTCCCGGACATGAAGTAGCACCATCCGATGGCACGCCGTGCCTTTTCCGGATGTGTTTCCAGAAATTCCACCTTATAGAAAACCTTAATGGCCTCCGGATAATTCTTCAGTGCCGCAAGGCATTGTCCGGTTTGCATCAGGATGTGCAGGTTGTCTGGATCGAACTCAAGCACTTTCTGAAAGCAGAAAGCAGCTTGAGAGTAATTACCCGACAGTTTGTGACACTGTGCCAGATGCTTGAGTGTCCATAAATGGTTGGCCTTTAGTGCGTCTGCCTGCACGTATGCTTTTACCGCTTTATCATAAAGCTTGTTTTTCTGGTAGGCGAATCCTAGTTTTTGCCAGGTTTCTGCATTCGCCGGATCTTGTTGAGCCAGACTTTCATAAAGTTCGGCAGCTTCTTGCATGTATCCTTTTGAAAAAAGATATCCGGCAATCTGGTTATGATACGTTCCTTTCAGTATCAAGGGGCGGAGCAAGGTGTTGTTCCAGAAGTCCAGTTTTTCACGGAAAATGTCTTGCATTTCCTGTTTGAATCTCCATAATTTATAAAACCGGTATAAATTGTGGATATATTGCCGTTGTATGGCATTGATTTTCTGTTCTTCCGGATTTTCACTTGTTTCCAGTTCCTTGGGAATCAATTCTTCTCCTTTCATGTGCGAACGCATGAATGTCTGCTGGTCATGAGGCAACGACTGCATGGCCAGACAGAAAGAGAATTTATCGGAATCGCAGAACATCTGTGAGTTAATCATGAGTCCGAACAACGATTTTTCATTGAATTCCTTGTCTTTGAAAATCTGGTATAAATCGGGCACTTTCATGCTGAACAGGTAAAACCAGTGGGCTGCTTCCTGAAAGAACGGGAAGGTCTTGAGTTGTGAAAAGGCAGTCATGTAGGTATCAGCTCCTTCCATTTGCAGCTCTCCCAATTCACGAATGTGGCTGTTTATTTGTTCCATGTCTTTCTGCCATTCCGGATTGAGGTCTTCGATGTCTTCTATCTCAATGACTTTTGACTCTGAATTTCTGAGATTGGGATTGCGCATCATTTGGGGAATAATCTCCTCCCTCATTTTTTTATCTATTTTCTCCGTTTCGCGTGAAAGAAGGAAAATAATCTGTATATCGTGCAATTGTTTCAATGCTGTAGGGTCATCTTCCATCAGCTTCAAGGCAGAAACCAGTTCCGGATAGAGTTTAATCCGGTCAGTCTGGAAATAGGTGGCAAGAGCAATTCCTGTCAATGCCCGCTGGGTAACAGCCGGTTCTTGGGTTTGCTGATAGGCTGTGAGTAACAGCAGGAATTTTCGGCTGTCAAAGAGCTGAAGCAGATTGAGCGTGACGGCACTCATCATTACTGCTTTGTCGTTGGTGGCCATAGACGGAGAAAGTAGAAGTTCACGGGCTTCCTGATAGTCTTCTTCACTCCATTGTGTAGATACCCATATCTTATTGAATAATTCATCGACTGTATTTTTGTGAAGCGTGTAGCATTGTAATTTTTGAGCTTCTTCTTCCTCTGTGTTTTGGGGAGTGGCAGACGTGTGCTTAGCTGCTTCCAGCATGAAGCCGATTTCCTTGAATGAGTGTGGAGGAGTTTGAGAAAATTTACGGAATTTATCGGCAAAATAGCCATACGCTTTTTCCCAGTCTTTCAGGAAATAAGTCTTGTCAGCCAGTTCATATCCCTTGCAAAGCAACTGGTTATAAATTGTTTCACGTTGTGGGTCTTGTGTGCCCATTGCCATGTATTGAAGCATATATTCATAAGTCGTCTGTTGGGTTTCAACCTGTGACTTTAGTTCCCAGTTATTAAGCGTGTTTGCCGATTCCTTAATTTGGGTAAACGCTTCTTTTAATCTTTTCTCGTTTAACAGTTGAATGATTTCCTTATGCATGATGTCGTTTCAGAAGTCTTATAAAATACAATCAGAAAAATACCTTAGTAAAAAACTTTTTCCTGTAGACAAAAGTAATAATTATTTCTCACTTTTTGTCGGTAGAATATTGATAAATGAAAAAAAGTCAGTTACAGATGTTTTTATTTAAGCTTCATTATCAGGTATTTAATGGAATGTGGAGATTTTTTTCAAAAAAAATGATTTTTCGGATAGGGGTTTTACCTAAGAACTGCGTTATGAAGACAAAACCACCAGGCCGGGTGAAACAACAGAGAATTAAACGTAAGACTTTTTAAAGCTAAAAAAACTAGACATTATGAAAATTCAATTGATTGCTTTATTCTTTGTGTATGTTGGCAAGTACAAATCTGGTAAAAGGACAGGGTTTTACTCCTTCTGAAAATAAACACGAAATACGTTTGTCTGTCAGTGACGGGTTGACTCAGGGTACGGTAGATATACTGGGAATGGGATTAGTTGATGCAGTGACAGGAAGCAAGCGGACCGATGAAAATTACAGTCTGGTATATGGCTTTGGCTATCGCTATTCTTTAGGGCGTTTCAAGGTAGGAACTGATTTGGGCTTTTCTACTTCCAGCAGTAAGTTGGCATTGGCGGGTGAGCAGACTCCTTCAATTGAAAGAAAGCAATGTAAACTTCCTGGTTCTTCCTGCTGCTGAATTTGTATATTATAAAAGAGGCTTGTTTGAATTATATGGAACAGCGGCAGCCGGTGTAAACCTGAGTCGTCACAAAGAAACAGTTTTGACGGAAACAGGAAAAAAGCCGCAAAGAAAGCCGATTTGAGCACTTCTTTTGCCTACCAGGTAAATCCGATAGCCTTGCGAGTAGGAAATGACCGGATTGGTGGTTTTGTAGAAGCAGGATTAGGAAATAAAGGCTTCTTGACAGCAGGTGTAAGTTTGAAATTCTGATTATCTGTATTGACAGAATCATGATAATGAGTGCCGATAGAAAGGACATATTCAAATCTCGGTTTCAGGAACATTATTCAAGGCTGTGCTGTATAGCCTATGGATATGTTTCTGACCAGGATGATGCGGAAGATATTGTGCAGGAACTGTTTATCAGCGTATGGAACAAGCGTTTGGATAGTATGCCTGAAAAGGAGTTTGCTGCTTATATGACGACTTCCGTGAGAAACAGTTGTGTATCCTTTCTGCGGAAGCGTAGGGATGATACGGTGTCGATAGACGCATATCCGGCTTCTGCCAGTTGCATGCCGGACGAAGGTCCTGAAGAAGGTAAAACCCTTCAGGATATAATGGAATCGGCGCCAGATACTCTACCTGCCAGATGCCGGGAAGTTTTTTTGCTGGCTAAACTCCATGGACTGAAATATCGTGAAATTGCTGAAAAACTGGAAGTGTCAGAGCATGGAGCACTGCTGGTGACAGTGGCTGTCATTTCATCCTGTCAAATTTAAATTTATAAAAAGAGCATGGAGCACTGCTGGTGACAGTGGCTGTCATTATATTGTCCATTATTATAAATTGTGAATAAGACTATGAGTAACAAGGAAGATATCAACCAACTACTGGCCCGCTATTTTACGGGTGAAACGCTGAGTCTTGTTCAGCAACAGGAACTGGATGCATGGATTGCGTCGCATCAACAGGAATTTGAGCAGATGCGCAGATTGATGAATACTCCGATGGAGACTTCTGCAGAAATTCATTTTGATGCGGGTAAGGCCTGGCAAAAAAATGAGCCGCGCCTGGAAAACCGGACATAGCCGGAGAACTGGCTTTTCTTTGTGGATGTAAATGCGAGACATTGGTGAAAGGAAAACATTACAGATTATATGAAAAGTAAATGGCTGTTCCTCTTGCTGTGGATGTGCGTGATAGTACGGCCGGAAGCATGGGGACAGGAAGTCAAATCAGCGAATACGGTAGCGGAAGAGTGGATACAGGTGAGCTCCTCTTCCGCTACCGTATTGCAGTGGTTTGAATGGATTGAAAAAAGTACGGGAATCGTATTGTCATATAATCCGGCACAGATGGAACTGGGGGATGTATGCCGGATAGAGCATGGAGGAAAAATGACTGTGGAGACACTTGTGCGTCGCATTCTCTCCGGTTATCAGATGAAAATTGCTGTAGTACCTCCTCGGAAGCTGGTGATTCATGCACGGAAGATTGAAAGTTATGATGTCAGCGGTACGGTGTCCGAAGAGGACAGCGAAGAACGTTTGTATGGGGCGGTCGTTACATTGGAGGATAAAGATGGAAAGCAATGGAATACTATTTCGAACGGGAAAGGTATTTTCCGTTTGCATGTACCCGAAGGAACATACACGTTGAAAACTTCTTATATGGGCTATGCTCCGCAGTCACAGTCGGTTAGGGTAACGAGAGATTGCTTTGTGCGTACTTGTCTGAAACCGTTGTTGTTTGAGATAGAAGAAGTTACCGTGGAGTCGGGTAAACGGGAAAATGAATTGGGAGAACTGACTCCATCCAACTTGCTGGCTTTTAGTGGAGGTGATTTGTTTTCACAGATATGGATTCTGCCGGGGGGGGGACTTCTTCCTTGGCTGGCCAGAATTTTATGGTTGATGGAGGAGGATATGATGAAAATCAGCTACTGCTGGATGGCGTGCCGGTTTTTCATCCCGGACATTTCAGTTCGCTTTTACCTGTGTTCAATGGAGATGCCGTGAAGAATATGGTCTTTCATAAAGGTTTTTTCCCGACTCCTCTGGAGGGGCGTATTTCGTCGGTCACGGAAGTCAATTTGAAAGAAGGAAATAAAAAGGAGCATGTACGTACATTGACGTTGGACATGCCGGCTGCCTCCGTCATGCTTGAGGAACCGATTATCAAGAATAAACTATCGTACATGGTTGGTGCACGTAGAAGCTGGCTGGATTTCTTTGACAGTCTTTTGTCGGAGGAAAATCGTTTGAATCACTCTGCTTATGATTATAATGCCAAGTTATCGTATAACTTGTCTCCTGTTACCATGATGAATTTTCTGGCCTACGGTGCCCGGGATGATTTTCATTTACCCATCGAGGAAAACGGAGAAAATGTGTCAGTGTTGCGTTGGGACAATCAGGCCTATCAGCTCTCGTTTGCCACGCAGAAGGGAAGACTGGGAAATAACGTGACGACGGATTTTAGCTATTCGCTGGAGAATCTTTATCATGCGCGCTGGGGAGTGAAATATGCGTATGAAGTCTACGATTTGGTGTCGCAAGGTGAAGAGATGCGGGTACGGCATGAGCCGGTGAATCAGGTGTCGGCTTATTATGACAACCTGTTGCGCATTTCTCCAGAATTCTCAGTGCAGGTGGGGGTGCATGGAGTGGCCTATTGCCCACAGCACCACCGGTCGTACTATAGTATTCAGCCACGTCTGTCGGTGAAATACTTCCCGTCGGAAAGAAATCTGCTTTATCTGAACTTTTCGAAGATGGAGCAGTTTTATCATTTCCTTCGTTTCGACAGCTTCTCTTTACCCACAGATTTCAGAATGCCCAGCATTGACGGTTTCAAGCCTCGCTCTTCCGAGCATTATGAGATGGGTTGGAAACATTTTATGGATTCGGGATAGTGTGAAGTCTCTGTGTACTATAAGACAAGACGGAATGTGCTGGCCTTGCGCCAGGACACGTGGGTTGAAGATGAGAGCTGGCAGAAATACTTGATGGTAGGAAATGGAGACAGTTATGGGGTAAAGGGATATTTGTATCAGCACTGGAAGCGTTGGAGCCTGCAACTGTCGTATGCTTACTCTCGAAGCCGGGAGTGGTTTGGTGAATTGCCGGAAAAAGGAAGGTGCCCTCTTTGTACGATGTACCTCATCAGTTGGGAGGAGCTTTGTCGTATCAGCTGACGACTCGTTCTTCTTTCTCTGTTGGAGGGATGTTGCGTTCCGGAAAAGTCCGGTTCTTGAATGAAGATTATGAGCCTTTGTCGGTGGACGATTTTCGTGAAAAGCGTGAGCCGCTGAACTACCGGGTAGATGTGGGCTATTCTTACCGGAAATCATTCGGTGAGAAATTGCTGTTGCTTCGTCTGGGCGTGTATAATGTCGTGGGAAACCCTTCCGAAGAGGATATTTTGAGTTTTTATTCCGTGCACTGGAGAGGAAATTGTTTGCCGTACGGAAGCATCTGCTTCAAATTTTAAGGAAGAGTTGCTGCGGTATTCTTTGTTTTTTGTGCGCATATTTAAACGAGATTGTTTATTTTTGCAGCATCTATTGATGAGACAATGAGTATAAAAGAGCTTCAAGAGGTATATGCCAAGCATCCTAATGTGGCAGGCTTGGCTTCTTTACGTAAAAATAAGGATATAAAGACTGTTTATTTGGAAGGTATGCACGGCTCGTGTGCTTCCTTGTTTGCTTCGGTATCGGTCAAGACGATGCCGGGAATTCATGTGTTTATACTGAATGATTTGGAGGAAGCCGGGTATTTTTATCATGACCTGGTGCAGGTGGACGGAGAGGCTGATATTCTATTTTTCCCGTCTTCTTACCGTCGTGCCATCAAATACGGACAGAAAGATGCAGCCAATGAAATTCTTCGCACGGAAGTGCTGAGCAGACTGGAGCAGAAGAAGCCGGTCACGGTAGTCACTTATCCGGAAGCTTTGGCAGAGAAAGTGGTTTCACGGAAACGACTCTCGGATGCGATGCTGACTTTGAAAGTGGGACAGCAGGAAGATACGGTCAAACTGATGGAGACGCTTTCCAAGTATGGGTTTGAGCATGTGGACTATGTCTATGAGCCGGGGCAGTTCGCCTTACGCGGCAGCATTCTTGATGTGTATTCTTTTGCATCGGAATATCCGTACCGAATTGACTTTTTCGGAGATGAAATTGATAGTTTGCGTACGTTTGAAGTAGAGACTCAGTTGTCAAAAGAAAAGAAAGATTCTATCTGTATTGTACCTGAACTTTCAGGAACGGAAGGAGCGGATATTTGTTTTCTGGATTTCGTGGATAAAGACGCTACGCTGTGGGTAAAAGATTTGCTTTGGGTGCGTGAACGCATTCAGACCGTACACGATGAGGCGGTTTCTCCTCAGGCACTGAAAGCATATGAAGGCGAGCAGACGGAACTGATGAATTTGTCCAAAAAACTGATTGACGGAGCCGAGTTCACGGTGCGTGCCTTGATTTCTTCCGGGTAGATTTCGGACATAAAGCCTTAGGAACTCCGCAGGCACGCTTGTCGTTCGAGACCTCCGTACAACCAATTTTCCACAAGAATTTTGATTTGGTAGCAAGTTCTTTCACCGATTTCCTGCAACGGAAATATCGTCTGTATATTTGTTCAGACAGCATGAAGCAAACGGAACGTCTGAAAGATATATTCAAGGAAAGAGGCGATGACATTACCTTTGAACCAGTAGACCGTACGTTGCATGAAGGGTTTGTGGACCATGCGTTGCGGGTTTGTGTGTTCACGGACCATCAGATATTCGACCGTTTCCATAAATACAACCTTCGCAGTGACAAGGCACGTAGTGGAAAAGTGGCATTGTCGCTCAAGGAACTGAATATGTTTGAACCGGGCGATTATGTGGTACATATCGACCACGGTATCGGACGGTTTGCAGGACTGGTGCGTATTCCGAACGGAAACACTACGCAAGAAGTCATCAAACTGGTATACCAGAATGAGGATGTGGTGTTTGTGTCCATTCATTCATTACATAAAATCTCCAAGTACAAAGGAAAAGAAGGAGAACAGCCCCGTATCAGTAAGCTGGGCACAGGAGCCTGGGAAAAAATCAAGGAACGGACGAAGACTAAAATCAAGGATATTGCCCGTGATTTGATTAAACTTTATTCTCAGCGTAAACAGGAGAAAGGGTTTAAATATAGTCCGGACAGCTTTTTGCAGCACGAACTGGAGGCCAGTTTCTTGTATGAAGATACTCCGGATCAGTTAAAGGCTACTCAGGAAGTAAAGGCGGACATGGAAAGTGATAAGCCGATGGACCGTCTTGTCTGTGGTGACGTGGGTTTTGGTAAGACAGAGGTCGCTATCCGTGCCGCATTTAAGGCAGTGACTGACAACAAGCAAGTAGCGGTGCTGGTGCCGACTACGGTACTGGCTTATCAGCACTTCCAGACTTTCAAGAAACGTCTGGAGGATATGCCTTGTAAGGTGGAATACCTGAGCCGGGCACGTACGGCAAAGGATACAAGCCGTATTCTGAAAGAGTTGGCCGACGGTAAAATCAATATCCTTATCGGTACGCATAAGATTATTGGCAAAAGTGTCAAATTCAAGGATTTGGGTCTGCTTATCATTGACGAGGAGCAGAAGTTTGGCGTAAGTGTGAAGGAAAAGCTTCGCCAGTTGAAGGTCAATGTAGATACGCTGACACTGACGGCGACTCCTATTCCGCGTACGCTTCAGTTCTCTTTGATGGGGGCCAGAGACTTGTCTGTCATCCAGACGCCTCCTCCCAACCGTTACCCTATTCAGACAGAAGTGCATACATTCAATGAAGAAATTATATCCGAAGCTATCAATTTTGAGATGAGCCGCAACGGGCAGGTTTTCTTTGTGAACAACCGCATTCAGAATCTGGTGGAGCTGAAGGCGATGATTCTGCGAAATATACCGGATTGCCGAGTATGTATCGGGCACGGACAGATGCAGCCGGAAGAACTGGAGAAGATTATTTTCGACTTTGTCAATTATGATTATGATGTCTTGTTGGCCACAACGATTATTGAGAGTGGAATTGACATACCTAATGCCAACACCATCATTATCAATCAGGCGCAGAATTTTGGATTGAGCGACTTGCATCAGATGCGCGGACGAGTGGGACGAGGCAACAAGAAAGCATTCTGTTATTTGCTGGCACCACCTTTGTCGTCGCTTACACTGGAAGCCAGACGCCGCTTGCAGGCCATTGAGAATTTCAGCGATTTGGGTAGTGGCATTCACATTGCCATGCAGGATTTGGACATCCGTGGAGCTGGAAATATGTTGGGTGCAGAACAGAGTGGTTTTATTGCAGACTTGGGATATGAAACTTATCAGAAGATTCTGAATGAAGCGGTTACTGAACTGAAGAATGAGGAATTTGCCGATTTGTATGCTGAGGAAATCAAAGCGGGTGAAGAAAAAATCAGCGGAGAGGAGTTTGTGGATGAATGTACGGTGGAAAGTGACCTGGAGTTGCTCTTCCCGAATGAGTACATTCCAAGCAGTAGTGAGCGAATGTTGCTGTATCGTGAACTGGATAAACTTGAACTGGATAAGGATGTGGAAACCTTTAAGGCCAAGCTGGTTGACCGATTCGGGAAAATACCGCCAGAAGGGGAAGAGTTGTTGCGTATTGTTCCGTTGAGACGTTTGGCCAAGCGTTTGGGGGTGGAAAAAGTGGTATTAAAGGCAGAACGGATGACGCTCTACTTCGTCAGCAACTTGGATAGTCCGTATTATCAGAGTATGGCTTTCGGCAAGTTTATTGATTACATGGCCAAGAATCCTCGTTATTGCAATCTGAGAGAGCAGAACGGACGGCGCAGCATGGTGGTATCGAAAGTGACAGATGTGAAGAGTGCGGTAAGCATCTTGCAGGAAATTGTCAGTATAGAAGCAAAGTAGCCGTTTTCTCAAAGTAGTGACAAGAGGATTTCATTTCTGTTTCATGGGAAGTGTTTTCATGATTTTCCAAGTTGCATAAGAGAGGATTAAGTGGAGTAATGGTGTAACTTCACGCCTAAAATTTGGAAAATATATGAAGAAAAGAGGATGGATTGTGCTGTTCCTGGCTTTTCCTTTGTGGGGGCAGGGACAAAGTGCACGTGAGGAGATTGGAAAGAATCCGGCATTGGCTGCAGGAAAATATTATGCTTATCAGACTCCGGAGGAGAAGTTGACTCCGGCTCCTGCTGGATATGAACCTTTTTATATATCCATGTTTGCCCGGCATGGCTCCCGGTATCTTACAAAAGAGAAGAAATATGCTGCGCCGTTGTCACTCCTTCTTGAGGCAGACGAGGAGGGAGTGTTGACCCCAGATGGAAAGCGTGTGCTGAAGGTGGTGGCTTCTCTGGCCAGGAGGCAGAGGGACGTTATGGAGAGTTGACTCCGAAGGGAGCACAGCAGCATCGGGAGTTGATAGACCGGATGTTCCACCGTTACCCTGAGGTGTTCAGTGACGGTACACATGTGGATGCACGCTCCACATACAAGACCCGTGCTTTTCTTTCCATGGCTGCCGGATGCGTGGAATTGAAAGGTTTGAACCCTAACTAAATGTTACGACACAGACCAGTGAAGCGGATGCTTATTATATAAAGTATAAGAATCCTTTGTATGAAGCACAGCATTTGGAGAATGTGGATTCTGTGTATCGTGCTGCAGATAGTGTTTATGTACATCCGGAACGATTGATGAAACAGATTTTCCGTGACTCTGTTTACGTGGAAAAGCATGTGGATGCCGCAAAACTGATGATGGACTTGTTCGAACTTCATGGCATCAGTCAAAGTAGTTACAAGCAACCGGATCTTTCTTTTTTATTTACTTCCGAAGAACAATATGATTTGTGGCAGCGGAATAATTTTGAATGGTATTACGAAAAAGGGCCTTCTCCGTTGAGCGATGCGTGCATGTATAAGCTGGAAAGAAATCTGCTGAATAATTTCATAGAAACAGCCGATACGGTAATTGCTTCCCGGAAAAATGCAGTGACATTACGTTACGGGCATGACACGAATCTGGCTCCATTGGCCACGCTGATGGGAATGAACGCACTGCAAAAGGAAACTGCCGATTGGAATAAAATAGCGGATACATATCGCACTTATCGCCTGATTCCGATGTGTGGTAATGTTCAGCTTATTTTCTATCGAAAACGAGGCAGTCAGGATATTTTGGTGAAATTGCTGCTGAATGAGCGTGAAGTCGCACTCCCTTTGCAGACAGATGTCTCACCTTATTATCATTGGAACGATGTAAGGGAATACTGGAAGCGGGTTGTAAAAGGAATTTCCCTTCCAGAAAGTAAGGATAAATAATCGTATTTGTAATATGTTTGTAAAAAGAGGTATTTGCGGGCTGGACCTGAAAGTACCTCTTTTTTATTGTAAAGGATATTGGGTGTAAATGTAACACAATAGAAATCTCTATGCAATACCTATGAAAATCATACGGGATACTTTTGCGGCAAATAAGGAAAGCAAATGAAATCTAAGATTGTATTGGTATTGTTATCACTGATGTCGGCTGGAGTTCAAGCTGGTGTGATAAAAGGTAAAATTAAGGATGCACAGACTGGAGAGGAGATTATAGGTGCATCGGTGATTGTAAAGGAAGACCCAGGAAAAGGAACGGTAACCGGATTGGACGGAAGTTTTAATCTGTCGGTGAACCGAGACAAATATACGCTGGTCTGTTCTTATGTGGGCTATAAAAAATATGAAGTCAGCATAGCAGCAGATAAGAAAGAAATTGTAATTCCTTTGAAAAGTGACGATGTCGCTTTGGATGAAGTGGTGGTGGTAGCTTCTAATCCGGGAAGAACGGAAGCTGGTGCAAGAGGTATTGAACGTCAGGCTATGAACGTGGTGAATGTGATGAGTGCGAAGGCGATAGAGCTTTCTCCGGATATTACGGTAGCCAACGTGATTCAGCGAATGTCTGGTGTGACAATTGAACGTAACAGTAGCGGTGAGGGACAGTATGCGATTCTTCGTGGTATGGATAAGCGCTACAACTATACCTTGGTAAACGGAGTAAAAATTCCGAGTCCGGACAACAAGAACCGTTTTGTGCCACTGGATATTTTCCCGTCAGAAATGTTGGACCGTCTGGAAGTGACCAAATCTTTGACTGCCAACATGGAGGGTGACGGAATCGGTGGAGCTGTTAATCTGATTATGAAGGATGCGCCTTCTGAACGTCAGTTTACAGCGAATCTGTCAACCGGTTACAATGCAATGTATTTTGACCGCGATTTCCAGTCGTTCAATCATGGAGCGATTGTGAAGAAATCTCCTTACGAGCAGATGGGCATGCCGGAAGACAGCCGTGTGACAATGGATAACTTTACGACAGATAATCTGCGGATGAAATGGAACAAACCATTGCCCGATTTGACTGCCGGATTATCTTACGGTGACCGCTTCTTTAACAATAAATTGGGTGTGATGCTGGCAGGTAGTTACCTGAATACGTATAGAGGAAAAGAAAGCCAGCTGTATTATCAGCCGGGAACAGCCCATAATGGTATCGAATACCGAAATTATTCTTCGCAACAGACTCGTATCGGGGCACATGCCAAGCTGGATTATCATATCAATGCCAATCATAAACTGACCTGGTATAATGGATATATGGATATGAGAGAAACAGAAGTACGTGACGGGCATGACGATAAGGAAGGAGCTGTACGTATGAAGTGGAATCATCAGTATATTATCAATTCCACGCTGAAAGGTGAGCATGCCTTTCTGGAAGGCGGTGTGCTTCGTTTGAATTGGTCGGCTGTACTTTCAAAGGCATACAGTGAAACACCGGATAATGCGGAAATCTTTTTTCTGGGTAATCATGTACAGACTTCTGGAGCAGCAATCCGCCGTTGGGAACATAACTCCGATAAGGACAAGGCAGGATACCTTGATTTGATGTATAAGTTGAAACTGGATGGAGGTTCTGTATTCGACTTCTCAGTAGGAGGTATGTACGTGATAAGAAACGTGACAGCTTTTTCAATGAATATACTTTTAACTCTGCTACGGGAGTGAAAGATCCGCAGTATCAGGGAGAGGACTGGAATAACTACGATGAAATCTTGTTTACCCCGCTTAAATACGGTAACATCAGTGACCCGTTAAACTATGATGCCACTGAAAAGATTGGTGCAGGGTATGGAATGGTGAAATACACATACCAGAAATGGGAATTTATTGCCGGAGTTCGTGTGGAACATACCAATCAAGGTTACACTTTGAAGTTCCCTACAGAAAATACAGATCCTGAAGGATACCAGAAATATACGGATGTATTGCCGAGCTTCCATGTAAAATATGGAGTACATAAAAATGCGAATCTGCGTTTCTCGTATGCCCGTTCCATCAATCGTCCCAGCTTCTTTGAGATTGTTCCTTACAGCATTATCAATGAAGATTATAAAGAAAAAGGAAATCCGGATTTGAAGCATACGGTAGCCGATAACCTCGATTTGCGTTATGAATTCTTCCCGAAATCATCCGAGCAGTTCATGGTGGGTATGTTTTACAAGAAACTGAAGAATCCGATTGAATACGGATTGCTGAACGAAGGACAGGATACCTATTATAAGCCGATGAATTTTGGTAATGCTACCAACTTGGGAGTAGAAGTGGATGTAATGAAATATTTTAACTGGTTTGGAATAAAAGCCAATTATACTTACACGCATTCTTCCATTACGACCGAAAAGCGAATTATGGATGGAAATGATGTGAAGGCATGCACTCAGACACGTCCGTTGTTTGGTCAGGCTGCCCATGTAGCTAACCTGTCATTGCTGTTCAAAAGCACCAAATATGGCTGGGAAGGACAGATTGCCGGAAGTTATACCGGAAAGCGCTTGAGCGATATTTCTAACTGGTATGATGACGATATATGGGAAGATGGCTATATGCAGTTGGATGCTTCTGTAGAGAAAAGTTTTAAGAACGGTATCAGCCTTTTTGCCAAGGCATCTAACTTGCTGGATACTCCTTTGATTCGCTTTATTCAAAGTGGCCCTCGTACGGAGAATGTCAATTCCGAACGTAATAATGGCAATGTGATAGAACGAAAGGAATGGCACGGACAGTCATTCATGCTGGGAATCAGATACAAACTATAATAAAGAGATAAAGAACTATATTGACTAACATTTCTAAATTATTACAAAATGAAACTGAAGAATTATTTGTTGGCCGGAACGGCTCTGATAGCATTGTCTTTTATGGCTGCTTGTACAGAAGAAGACCCGATTGCAAATGGGGATGGAACTGAGACTCCCGGAAACGATGATGATGGAAATAACGATGAAAATACCGATGGTGGAAATGGAGAGACAACTGGCGACATCATTGTCTGGCCTGCAGATACTACAGTAAATCTGACTAACCATTACACAGTACCCAAAGGTAAAAGCCTTGTAATCAAAGAAGGTGTGAAAATTATTGTAAGTACAGCGGGAGTAGGAGCTAATCATGTTCCGGTAGAATTTACCGTAAACGGAAACTTGTATTGTGAAGGTACTGCTGAAAAGCCTATCTTGTTCTCTGTTCCGGAAGATGAACGTACAGAAGAAAATATTTTTGCAGGTCTTTGGGGAGGTATTGTGGCTTCATCCACTTGTGAGGAAATGTTGATTGACCATACAATCATTGAGTATACAGGTGGTCAGGTTGTAGAAGGTTCTCCTGCTGCTGCAACTGAAGTATATACCGCTGGAGATGATGCATATCCGCAGATTACAACCAATAACATCAATGGACATTATGTCATTACCAACTCTGTATTGCGCAACGGATGGTCAGATGGTATTTATCTGATGGGTGGAAATGCCATTATTGCTAACAATGTGTTTGCTGCAAATGGATATGATGGTGCAGAAGCTGTAAACGTAAAAGCTGGATGTGTGGTCGATGTAGCTGGAAACGTAATGTTTAGCCCGAACACCAACGGCTTGAAACTTTCCAGCTCAGGTCAGAGTGAAACACGTGATATGGCAAAAATCCAGGCATACAACAATACCATTATTAATGCAGGATGGCGTCGTGACGGTGAAAAAGGTGGTGGCGTGTATGTAGAAAAGAATGCATTGGCTAATGTGTTCAATAACCTGATGGTGAACTGTAAGTTCAGAGCCATGACTCCTAGCTTCAATATTCCGAATGATCCGGAAGAAGGATACAATGATAAGTCGGTTATTGACTATAACTACTATGCTTCAGGTACACAGAAGAGTGACGTCGTGTTTGCTGATGAGTCAGGTGTGGCTTACTCTTGGGAAGGATATGCTTATGCGCATGAAGATTATAATGAAGGAGTGGTAGATGCACACAGTATAATTACGAAGACACAGGAGGCATGCGCTACTAATGATCCGAAATTCGTAAACTATCCGATTAATGAAGTTGGTTTAACTGATTATGTATATCAGGATGCGTGGGACTTCCATGTACAGGCTGGTTCACCGGTACTGACTGGTGCTTACAATGGTAATGATGAAGCTATGCAGCCTTATTTCGCAGCAGGTCTGGAAGTAAATGGAGTGACTTATACCTCTCCGAAAGTGGAAGCTCGCTTCGGAGCATACGGTACAAAATAATAACATCCTTTTCTAGGTTTTGTTAAGGCAGTTGTGAAACTGCATTTTTCCTTAGACGAATAAGTCCGGACAGTTGTGTTTCGGACTTATTTTTTGAAAATTTTCTGCAGAGGAGTTTTCCTGATTTTATTCAGAATAGGGATTTACCTTTGCAACAACAAATAAATAATTGATAAAACTAAAATGATTATGATCTCATTAAAAAGAATTTTCTGTACATGTTGTCTGCTTTTATCGGTATGGGCAGTTTTTGCACAAGGTCCTTCTGAGTGGAAAGTATTAGAGAAGCCCTTGAATTTTTATCTGGCAAATGATTTGAATTGATGGGGCAGATGGCAGAGAATGTAGATATTGAAGCTGTAGTAGCTGCTGGCGATGTGCATCACTTTGAAGGCGTACGCAGTGTAAACGACCCGTTGTGGATGACCAACTATGAATTGGTGTACAGCCATCCGGAACTGATGATTCCATGGTATCCTATATTGGGTAATCATGAATATCGTGGTAATACGCAGGCTGTATTGGATTATAGTCAGGTGAGTGCGTTGGGAGATGCCGGCACGTTATTACACAAAGGTGCTGGAGAACGATGATATTACGGTGCGCCTGGTAATGATTGACACAGCTCCTCTGTTGGATAAATACCGTGAGGATACGGAGAAATATCCGGATGCATGCAAGCAAGATATGGACAAGCAGTTGGCATGGCTGGATTCTGTACTGACATCTGCCAAAGAAGACTGGGTGCTGGTCGTAGGTCATCATCCTATTTATGCGGATACAGACAAGAATGATTCGGAACGCTTGGATATGGAAAAACGAGTAGACAGCATTTTGCGCAAGCATAACAATGTAAACATGTACTTATGCGGACATATCCATAACTTCCAGCATATTCGCAAAGCAGGAAGCAAGATCGATTATGTAGTGAACACTTCCGCATCTTTAAGCCGCAAGGTAAAAGCTGTAGAAGGCACTGTGTTCTGTAGCGGAGAGACAGGTTTCTCTTTGATTTCTGCCGATAAGAAAGAATTGTGCCTGTATATGATTAATAAGGAAGGCAAAGTGTTGCATACAGTAAGACAGGCCCGTTAATGCGGCTTTCTGTTTGTTTTCATTGTTTTGTAAACTCGACTTTGCGTTATTGTTTTTAAATAGATAATCTTCTCCTCATTTTTAGGTATTTTAGAGGGAAAGAGTAGCAATTTGGCAAAAAAGAGACATTCGTTGGAACGGTGTCTCTTTTTTTGCTATTTTTGCACAGTTTTTGGGGCATTTGTGCCGAATCGACTATGAGGGGCATGCAGATACCCAGCTTATTGGACTATATGAGAATAGTCCTGCATCAAAAGAAATCATTATTAAAACATAAAGCATGATACACAAAGTATTAATCGCTAATCGTGGTGAAATTGCTGTGCGCGTGATGCGTTCTTGCCGTGAAATGGGTATCCGTACCGTAGCAGTTTTTTCCGAAGCCGACAGAACGGCTCGCCACGTACTTTATGCAGATGAGGCTTGCCTGATAGGTCCGGCAGCATCTCGCGAAAGTTATCTGAACATAGATAAAATTATCATGGCTGCAAAACGTCATGGAGTGGATGCTATTCATCCGGGATATGGCTTCTTGTCTGAAAATTCAGAATTTGCACGCCGTTGCCGTCAGGAAGGTATTATCTTCATTGGTCCGGATCCTGAAACGATGGATGCGATGGGTGACAAGATTTCTGCCCGTAAACACATGATTGCAGCTGGAGTGCCGGTAGTTCCGGGTACAGAACAGCCGCTGCAGAGTGTAGAAGAGGCAAAGGAAATCTGTAATAAAATCGGTTATCCGGTCATGCTGAAAGCTTCTATGGGAGGCGGTGGTAAGGGTATGCGTCTGATTCATAGCGAAGATGAAGTAGAAGAAGCATATAATACTGCCCGTTCAGAATCTATGTCTTCATTTGGTGACGACACCGTTTATCTGGAAAAATTTGTGGAAGAACCGCATCATATCGAATTCCAGATTTTGGGAGATAATTTCGGAAATGCCGTACACCTGTTCGAGCGCGAATGTTCTATCCAGCGTCGTAACCAGAAAATCGTAGAAGAAACTCCTTCTCCTTTTGTAACTCCTGAATTGCGTCAGAAAATGGGTGAGGCAGCTGTAGCAGCAGCCAAGGCTGTACACTATAAAGGAGCTGGTACAATTGAATTCCTGGTCGATAAGCACCGCAATTTCTACTTCCTGGAAATGAATACCCGTTTACAGGTAGAACATCCTATTACAGAAGAAGTAGTAGGTGTAGACCTGGTAAAAGAACAGCTTCGTGTTGCCAATAACGAGCCGTTGCACTTCAAGCAGGAAGATTTGAAACAGCGCGGACATGCCATCGAATGCCGTATTTGTGCAGAAGATTCAGAAAACAACTTCATGCCTTCACCGGGTGTCATCCGTCAGCTGATGGAACCGAACGGTATCGGTGTGCGTATCGATAGCTATGTGTATGAAAGCTACGAAATTCCTATCTACTATGACCCGATGATTGGTAAACTGATTGTATGGGCTACTACTCGTGAGTTTGCTATCGAACGTATGCGCCGCGTGTTGTACGAATACAAGATTACCGGTTTGAAGACCAATATCGGTTACCTGCGTCACATCATGAACGTGCCCGATTTTGTAGAAGGACATTACAACACATTGTTCATCCCGAAACATCAGGACATGCTGCGTGAGTGGGCCGGACAGAAAGAAGAGGAAACTGAAAACATCGCCATGATTGCGGCTTACATTGACTACCTGATGAACCTGGAAGAAAACAAGTCGGCATCAAGCGACAACCGTCCTATCAGCCGCTGGCGTGAGTTTGGCCTGAAAAAAGGTGTGCTGAGAATCTAAGTATTTTGAATTAAAGTAGAAGATTATGGAAATACATATAGGAGACAGAGTTGCGGATGTGACATTGGTCAGCAAAGAAGGCAACAAGGTACAGTTGACCATTGACGGAGTTCCATACGATGTAGACATCGTGATGGCCGAAAATGGTAGCTGCTCCATTCTGCACGAAGGAAAGTCGTACAATGCCGAACTGATTCGTAAGGAAGGTGGAAAAAGCTATACTGTAAATGCACATTATCAGTCATATAACATTGACATCATCGATTCACAGGCTAAATACCTGCGCATGCGCAAGGGCGGTGACGAGAAACAGCAGGATAAGATTGTTTCTCCGATGCCGGGTAGGGTAGTCAAGATTCCGGTGAAAGCAGGCGACCGTCTGCAGGCTGGCGACATCGTAGTAGTGATTGAAGCCATGAAGATGCAGAGCAACTACAAGGTAAACAGCGAATGCGTAGTGAAGGAAATCCTGGTGAACGAAGGAGATTCTGTCAACAGCAATCAGGTGATAATGACTTTGGATGTAATTAAAGAAGACGAACAATGACAACAGCAGAACAATATAAGAAATTTGAGGAGCTGGATAAGTTTGCTTCTCAGGGTGGTGGCGTAGAACGCGTGGAAAGACAGCACGCCAACGGTCACATGACAGCCCGCGAACGTATCGACATGTTGCTCGATAAGGGTACGTTCAATGAAATGGACAAGTTTGTAATCCATCACTGTACAGACTTCGGAATGGATAAGAATCACATTCCGGGTGACGGTATCGTATGTGGTTACGGTAAGATTGACGGACGTCTGGTGTACGTATATGCATACGATTTCACCGTATATGGCGGTACACTGAGTACAACGGGTGCACAGAAGATTGTGAAAGTGCAGGAACTGGCATTGAAGAACGGTGCTCCGGTGATTGCCTTGAACGACTCAGGTGGTGCACGTATTCAGGAAGGTGTAGGCAGTATCTCAGGTTACGCTTCTATCTTCTACCAGAATACCATCGCTTCAGGTGTGATTCCACAGATTTCGGCCATCTTAGGTCCTTGTGCAGGTGGTGCCTGCTACTCTCCGGCACTGACCGACTTCATCTTCATGGTGAAGGAAAAGAGCCACATGTTCATCACAGGTCCGGACGTAGTGAAGGCCGTGACACACGAAGAAGTGGACAAGGAAGAACTGGGCGGTGCTTATACCCACAGCAGCAAGAGCGGTGTAACTCACTTCCTTTGCGATACAGAAGAAGAAACTTTGATGAGTATCCGTGAACTGTTGAGCTTCCTTCCGTCTAACAACATGGAAGATGCGCCGATGATTCCTTGCACTGACGACATCCGCCGTGCAGAAGAATCACTGATGACAGTCATTCCGGATGACCCGAACATGCCGTACGACATCAAGAACATCATCGAACCGGTAGTCGACAACCACTACTTCTTTGAAGTGATGCCTCACTTTGCCAAGAACATCGTGGTAGGATTTGCTCGCCTGGGCGGACGTTCTGTAGGTATCGTAGCCAACCAGCCTGCTTACCTGGCCGGTGTGCTCGACATCGATGCTTCTGACAAGGCTTCTCGCTTTATCCGTTTCTGCGACTGCTTCAATATTCCTATCGTTACTTTCGAAGACGTACCAGGCTTCTTGCCGGGATGCACACAGGAACACAACGGTATCATCCGTCACGGAGCGAAGATTGTGTATGCGTACGCAGAAGCTACAGTGCCTAAGATTACCGTAATTACCCGTAAGGCTTACGGTGGTGCTTACATCGTAATGAACAGTAAGCCTATAGGTGCCGATGTAAACTTCTCTTACCCGACTGCAGAAATCGCCGTAATGGGTGCCGACGGTGCCGTAAATATCCTGTACCGCAAGGCTACTCCGGAAGAAAAGGCGAAGGCAGTAGAAGAATACAAGGAAAAATTCTCTAATCCTTACCGTGCAGCCGAACAGGGTTATATTGATGAAATCATCCTTCCGAAGGATACTCGCTATAAACTGATTCAGGCATTGGAAATGACTCAGAACAAGAGCCAGAGCAATCCGCCGAAGAAACACGGTAACATGCCGCTGTAATCGGGTAGCGATTGTATAGATAATAAAATAAGAAGAAGCGAAGAATTCCGCCGGTCATATGTGAGGAGTTCTTCGCTTTCTTGTATCGTGTTCACATTAGATTCTTTTTATATGAAGGAAGCATTCATAAAACTGCATCTTTCCATTCTCATCGCCGGAGGAACGGGGATTTTCGGAAAACTGATTTCCCTGAATGAAGGCCTGCTTGTGTGGTACCGTATGATGTTCGCCTCCGTGATGTTTTTCCTGTTGCTTTCGTTTCTGAAAAAGCTGCGGAAAGTGACCTTGGGCGATGTAACCAAGATTGGCTCAGTGGGATTGCTGTTGGCCTTGCACTGGATATTCTTCTATGGAAGTATCAAAGCCTCCAATGTATCCATCGGCGTGGTTTGTCTTTCGCTGATGAGCATCTTTACCGCCATCTTTGAGCCCCTCATCAATCGTCACCGCATTTCCTTGCGGGAGATTCTGTTCAGTCTGGTGGTCGTGCTGGGCATTGTGCTGATATTCCATTTTGACACCCGCTATCGGGTGGGTATCTGCATGGGAGTCATTTCGTCGGCTTTAGCTTCTCTGTTTACCATTGTCAACAAGAAGGTAGCCGTGAACTACACCTCCAGCACTATGCTGATTTACGAGATGCTGGGCGGTTTCTTAGGCATCTCCTGCATCCTGCCTTTCTATCTGCACCATTTCCCGGTGTCCTCTATTCTGCCCGGTGCGCAGGATTTGATTTACCTGCTTTGCCTGGCTTCGGTATGTACCGTGGGACTTTATATCCTCCAGATTCAGGTGCTGAAAGTGATTTCCGCCTTTACGGTCAACTTGAGCTATAACCTGGAGCCGATATACAGCATCATCGGTGCCATGCTGATATTTCAGGAAGCCAAAGACCTGAACTTCAGCTTCTATTTAGGACTGGGGCTGATTGTCCTGTCCGTCGTGCTCCAGACCCTCAATGTCTTGTCGCAGCACCGTAAGTTTACTCCTTCATTTTTTGTAAAATGGAAACGTTGAAAAACCGTATCGTGAAACTGCTGGACATCCTTAATGAGCGGGTGTACGGCAAAGAAGAAGTCATGGCCCTGGCGCTGCTTTCGGCTGTGGCAGGAGAGAGCATCTTCCTGTTAGGCCCTCCGGGAGTGGCCAAGAGTATGGTAGCCCGCCGGTTGAAACTGATGTTCCGTGGAGGAACAGCTTTCGAGTACCTCATGTCGCGGTTCAGTACCCCCGACGAAATATTCGGTCCCGTATCCATCGCCCGGCTGAAAAACGAAGACACCTACGAACGCATGACAGAAGGCTATCTGCCCACCGCCACCGTCGTCTTCCTGGATGAAATATGGAAAGCTGGTCCCGCCATACAGAATGCCCTTCTGACCGTCATCAATGAGAAAATTTTCCGCAACGGACAGTTCTCGGTACGAGTCCCCATGAAAGGACTGATTGCCGCATCGAACGAACTTCCGGCTTCAGGACAAGGGCTGGAAGCACTGTACGACCGCTTCCTGGTGCGTAAGTTAGTGGGCGGTATTGAAGACCTGTCCGATTTCGACCGGATGATTTCCACGGCCGACGAAAGCGAGCCGGAAATGGACGAAAGTCTGGCAGTGAGCGACGAAGAATACCGCCAGTGGCAGGAACAGATGAAATCCGTCGGCCTGCACTATTCCGTGCTGGAAGTCATCCATTCCCTTAAAGACAAGCTGGAAGATTATAACCGCCAACTGGAGAATGCCGATTCACCTTCCGATGTAGCACTTTATGTGTCCGACCGTCGCTGGAAGAAAATCGTCCGTTTGCTGCGGGCCGCTGCCTTTTTGCAAGGAAACACTGAGGTACGCCTGTCCGACTGCCTGCTGATGGTACACTGTCTGTGGAATGAGACCAGCCAGACAGACTGGGTACGCGATGCCGTGCTGACGGCAGTAGGCGAGAGCGTGCGTGGCTACGTGCTGAACCTGTCGGGCATTGAAACCGATTTGCAGGCCTTGAAGAAAGAACTCGACTCGGCAGGAGCCTTGCGCGAACGGGCCGATGCCGGACTGCAACTGGTCGATGCATACTACTATCAGGTGGAGCGCGTACGCCTGGCCGGACGATTACTCCTCTTTGCATCCGACTACCAGCAGCTGGACGACACCGGCAAACAGTTCTATCTGCATAAAGACAAGTACAAGACCGATTGCTATGTACTGAAGAAGTACGACCCCTCCATGCGCAACAAGGTATCCCCATCCAAAGTCTATACCCTGCGCCGTGGCCGTCGTTCAGTATTTATCAACGACTATGAATACCCTTTGCTGTGCACTCCCAACTGTACGGCCCTGCCCGCCATGGAAGTACAGGCACAGGAAGACATCCCCGCACGCTTCAGTCAGCTGGAGCAACGGCTCAGCCATGCAGAAGCCCATTGCGGCGACTGGGTAAAAGAAGAAGCCGACTACTGCGCAAACCACTTGTTTGTCGGGAAAAGAGAGAAAGAAGCCATGAGCCGGATACTGGGCGAACCGTCGAAAGCCCTGTTCCGCTATCGGAACGAGTTGGAGGAAATGAAACATGCATACCGGAAAGAGAACGAGGAATATCCGTCTGAAAGACCTGAAGACAGCCTATTTGGAGCAACTTCGTGAGCGAAGCCGGGCGCGGATGGAAGAATACCTTCAGCACCACACCGTGCTGGAAAGCGAACTGGAAGAGTGCATCTGGGAATATTATCGCCAGACGGCCCCTTCCTTGCAGGAATTCTATTCCCGCTACACCCCCGAATGGGAAGTCTTCTACGAGCACGAAACCCTGCCGCCGACCGATTTCCTGGTATTCCTGCAACGGATGGAAACCGCCTTCCGAAAACGCTATACCCTGGCCGAACTCGACGTATCCTATTACATCGGTCGCCTGTCCCGGCTTCCCGAACGGAGCGAAGAACGGGCAGCCTTGCAGGAACTTTTCCTCGACAAGTGGCACCATCTGCTCACGGTCAAGGAATATGACTACCAGTACCAGCACCTCTTCCGCCTGTGCGAAGGATTTCAGATTCTGGATAAATCGTTCGGCCTGAAAACGGAAGGCAATCTTCGGGGCTCGCGCGTGAAATGGCTGTTGCGGAACCATCCGGAACTCTACCAGAAAGTAGTCCCCTACGAAAAAGCTATGGAGCAGAGCCGTCAGATACGCGAGCTGGTGCGCTGCCTGGGAAAGAACGCAGGCGGACGGAAAGAAAGCTTCGATTCCCTGTCGGGCCTGCGGGCCGACAGCCTCATTCGTCATGCCTCACAGAGTGATGTGGAAGGCGTGACCCTGGGCGACGACCTCAACAGCCTGCTGCCTGTGGAATACTGCTACCTCACCGACGAAGTACTGCATCCCTTCTTCATGCAGCGTTATGTAGAAAAACGCCTGCAGCAGTTTGATTCCTATTCGCATGAAGATACCTCCGCTCCTTCACCGGAGAAAAAGAAAGTCAGTTCGCAGGGACCTTACATTATATGTATAGATACCTCCGGCTCCATGCGCGAAGGCCGCGAACGCCTGGCCAAATCGGCCGTGCTGGCCATTGCCCGCCTGACGGAGGCCACCTCACGAAAGTGTTACGTTATCAACTTTTTCAGAAGATATACAAACCTTGCTGATTCGTGACCTCAAAGCTGATTTTCCGATGCTGGTGGACTTCCTGCAACGTCGTTTCGACGGAGGAACCGATGTGCGTCCGGCTTTTTCCGAAGCCTGATGATGCTGCGCACCCACGGCTGGCATCGTTCTGACGTGGTGCTGATTTCCGATTTCGAGATGCCGCCCCCTGCGGACGACCTGCTGGCCGAGATTCATCGTGCCCGTTTGCGGGGCACTTCCTTCTATGCGCTGGTGTTCGGTTCTCATCCGGAAACGGACTACCTTCACGAGTGCGAAAAGTACTGGGATATGTATTAGTTTGAAAAATTATTTTGCTTTTATTTAACGGTTATTCCCGGATAAAAGATTTAAAATGCGAGATTCTGCTTTCACTCTGAATGTCAGAATTTCGCATTTTTTTTGCCGTAGATTTTGTCACCCCTCTCAGGAGCCTTCTGGAAAGGGTGACTTTTGTGTAAAAATGAAGGTTT
>ENA-OQBJ01000221-OQBJ01000221.1-human-gut-metagenome-genome-assembly--contig:-NODE-221-length-30965-cov-5.833031_pt1 | contig 30965 bp, 30 predicted proteins | sample MGYA00242743_ERZ504545 | MGnify/ENA primary metagenome ERZ504545 (study PRJEB26092, sample SAMD00036252) | human gut metagenome | host: Homo sapiens | study: EMG produced TPA metagenomics assembly of... | reverse complement strand
CTGCAGAGACTTATGGACTACAAGGAGCGGTTAGTCTTAGAGTGATTCAAAATGTTTTTGGTGTTGTGTTTGCTTTAGCATTTTGTGTTATATTTTATTGGTTTATGTCTAAAAAAAAGGAAAGTGAGGTGACCGTACATGCAGAGTGAAGTGAATCAGGAAGAAAATTTGAATAGAATTATTACGGTTCCTAATCTTCTTTCTTTTTTTCGGCTTTGTCTGATTCCGGTAATTATATGGAGTTATTGTGTAAAGAAAAATCCTCTGTTAGCTGGTGAAATCTTATTGCTGTCTGGTCTTACGGATCTTGCTGATGGATATATCGCAAGAAGATTCCATAGAATTAGTAATTTAGGAAAAATACTTGATCCGGTGGCTGATAAGCTGACACAGGCAGCGATGTTAATCTGTCTGTTTACTCGTTTTCCGCATGTGCTTCTTTTAATCGTAATAATGGCAGGTAAGGAGCTGTATATGGTAGTCAGTGGATGTCTTGTGATACAAAAGACAGGAAAAGTACATGGTGCAGACTGGCATGGAAAGATAGTAACCTTTTTATTATATGGAACTGCAGCGGTGCATATTATATGGTTCCACATTACACCGATGATATCAGATCTGTTGATTGGTTTGTGCGCTATAATGATGGTCATATCGGTCGCTCTGTATATTATCCAGAATACCAGGATCTTAAGGGAGAGACTGTATAAGCAATTTTATATTGCAATGACTAGAAAAATATTTAGGAGAATATTGATGAGATAAAGAAGGATAAAAACTTAACCTGGATAGAATCAGAACAGATAATTTTTGCATGGCTGGATAAAGACAATCAGGTTACTCCGTTAACGGACGAGCAATTAAATCCGGTATGGAAAATACTAAATTACGAAACAGGGAAATATGAATCTGTTCAGAAACACTTCCGAGTATTTGAAGTGTAGAAGTTTTGTGATACAAAGTGTAAACGTAAGAAAAAATAATACATTTGCGGTCAATTTGTTATCGACAGTTGACCGCAAGCACGGTATAATAGACATAGATCTAATAAGAAAACCAAATAATCATTACTGTAAAATGTCAGGTAATGGTAGTCATCATTTATAATTGGAAGGAACAGGTTGGCTTTACCCTAATGGTGGAAAATCCACCATTTTTCCACCCAAACTGTAATTCCTCAGATGAAAACAGGTTTTCTTATCTTTTCTGAAATTGACAGAAAAAGCAGTAAAATCAAGGCTTTGAATGACTTTGATTGACATAGAATGCAAGCTGTTTTCTGTACCAGGATGAACTCCTAAGCGAGGGGTCGGAGGTTCAAATCCTCTTATGGACGGGCTTCAAAGCGTTCGAAATGTTAGCTGGATTAGCTGACAACGAACGCTTTTGTTATGTTATAGGAAATTACTCCGTAATGTTCCTATAACATAACAAAGCCCTTCGGGCAGGATCGCACTGCGGCGGAATGGAATTATGTCGCTGAAGCGACCCGCCGCAGGCGGAGAATCCTGCAAGCAGGATTCTTTCTTGTTTTCTGATCACGTTCGTGTAATGATTTTTCACAAAAAAGAAGTATTTTTTTGCTAACATTTGGGTTTCGTTCTGGTGTTATCCTTATTCAGAGATGTAAAAATACTCAGAACTGACCGATGAAAGTGTTATAATACGAATTGAGTGCAGGATGTAAAACAATGTATATGAAGAAGAAAGAGTAATCGTAGATTTTTACTTATAAGAGGAGAATCAGCTATGCAGCAGGAATTTATTACAGTAACTTTTAATCGTACTAAGATTGCTATCCGGTGTGCAGACATTCTTTATGTGATCATGTCAGATGATCATTGTACGATTCATATGTTTGATGGAAGTGTTTATCGTTGCCGAATGACACTGAAAGCATTGAAGAAGCAGTTGAATGAAGGGTTTATGGAGGTAAAACGTGGCTGTATGATCGCTGTGTCTGCAATCAGTAATATTGGAGATAAAATTTTACTGTCTAATGGAGAGGAAATCTGCTATACAAAGAGAAAGAAAAAGGCTCTCAGAGAAGAACTGCAGAAAAAACAGGAGCTTATGATTGCAAAGATCAGTAAAAAAAAGCTGCCGCTGACCCCGGAAGAATATGGCAAATATTATAAAATATGTGATAGTCTCCCGTTTGCATTTACGGATATAGAAATGGTATTTAATGAAGAAAAAAAGGCAGTGGACTGGATCTTTCGATATGGGAATGAAGCCTTGGCTACACTGGAAAAGCTGCCGTTGGACAAGATGATCGGGAATTCCTTTTCCAGCCTTTTCTCCAATATGGACGCAAAATGGCTTCATGTTTATGAACGCGCCACCTTGTACGGTGAAACACTGGAAATCATGGACTATAGTCCGGAAATAGATACCAATCTGAAAATTATATGTTTTCCTACATTTCCGGGACACTGTGGATGCATTTTATTTAATGCAGACCAAATGAAATCTATAAGTGAAGAAAATCATCTGGTCAGGTTGGCTGCAGTTGCTTTGAAAAGTAATCCCACTATATAAAGAAATATTATAAAGGAATGTTGTTTTACCGCTTATCGTGTTGATTTACCGCAATAAAAATGTCATTTCGCAACAGCTTGATGATTTCCTGATTGATAATCCTATTGATTGTTACTGCATAAATGACCGTTCCGGTCTGAAAGTGAAAGATGATGATTCCGTTGATGTTATTCTGTCTAAGGATGCACCGGAGGATACCACAAATTGGCTTCCTGTAGGTGACGGAGGTTTCCATCTGTATATGCGTATCTATACGCCTGATATGGAGGCCCTGGAGATCTGGACAGTACCGACCATTACAGAAATTGATCCATCAAAGGCGAATTAAGTATTTTACGCCTAAAAAAATATGAAACAAAAATAAAGCTCCCTGTTTGTGGGGGCTTTATTTTCGTTTTATATTTTTAGAGTTTCTCAGTATTTTGATGTTTTTTACGATTGGCTAATAAGTGCAATTTTATTTTTTATATTCTCACAGGGAAATATGTTATTTATTCTTTATGGAATATTAACATTGACACTTTGCGGAGGAGATGCTTTTCATCTGGTGCCAAGAATTATAAGAGCAGTGCGTGGAATTAATGATAAAATAAAGAGACAGCTGGGAATTGGATTGCAGGTATCGTCAATTACAATGACAGTATTTTATATTATTCTGATGTATATCTGGAAATTTACATTCCCGGAATTTGAAATACCGGTAATAATTAAAGCTATCATATGGATATCCGCAGTTGTCAGAATTGTGATATGTATGTTTCCGCAGAATAACTGGTGTACAGATGAAGGAAATATGAAATTATCTATTATCAGAAATGCAGTCTTTGCAGTTACCGGTATAGGGGTAATTATCCTGTATTTAATTTCAGGAAATTGGATTCAGGTCTAAAAAAGAACTTTTCTCATACAGGTATATGATTTATAATCATAATAAAAGGAAGATACTATAGTAATTCTTGTAAATAATGTATATTGATTCAGCTCATCAGAACATGAAATCCTGTTGAACTGTCTTAAATGCATTAATAAGAGGATTGTTAAACAGTGGCAACCGATGTTTCACGTGAAAACGAAAAGGATGGGATGATTATGAAAAATTACTCAGAAGATGTAAACAGACAGTATCATATTCAAGTGGCAAAAGGTGAAGTGGGCCGTTATGTGATCCTTCCGGGAGATCCGAAAAGATGTGTAAAGATTGCACAGTATTTTGATAATCCTGTGCTGATCGCAGACAACAGGGAATATATCACTTATACAGGAACACTGGATGGAGTGAAGGTCAGTGTAACGTCAACCGGTATTGGTGGCCCATCAGCGTCCATTGCAATGGAAGAGCTGTATCGCTGCGGAGCGGATACTTTTGTCAGAATCGGAACCTGTGGTGGAATGCAGACGGAAATAAAAAGTGGAGACATTGTAATTGCGACAGCAGCAGTACGTATGGAAGGAACAAGCAGAGAATATGCGCCAATTGAATATCCGGCAGTGGCAAATCTGGATGTGACCAATGCTCTTGTTGAAGCTGCGAAGGAGAAAGGATTTATATATCATACAGGTGTGGTACAGTCCAAAGATTCTTTCTATGGACAGCATGAGCCGGAAGCAATGCCGGCAGGTTATGAGTTGATCAATAAATGGGAAGCTTGGAAACGAATGGGATGTCTTGCTTCTGAAATGGAATCTGCGGCACTTTTCATCGTAGCCGGTAAACTCAGGGCGAGGATGGGTTCCTGTCTGTTGGTATTGGCAAATCAGGAGAGAGAGAAGCTGGGTCTTGAGAATCCGGTTGTACATGACACAGACATGGCAATCCGGGTAGCTGTAGAGGCAATCCGCAGAATGATTAAAGAAGATCAGGGACAAGTTCTGTAAGAACGGAGGTGACAGAGAATGCAGAATCTGGAAAAATCAATGATCAGCAAACTGATTGAGACTGCAATGGAACAGCTCAAATTTTCTTATACACCTTATTCAAATTTTAAGGTTGGTGCATCATTACTTACAAAAAACGGACAGATTTATACAGGGTGTAACATTGAAAATGCAGCATATACACCTACGAACTGTGCAGAACGAACCGCAATTTTTAAAGCAGTGAGCGAAGGCGTCAGGGAGTTTGACGCAATTTGTATTGTGGGTGGAAAAGCTGGGATTTTGACAGAGTATACAGCTCCCTGTGGTGTCTGCCGTCAGGTAATGATGGAGTTCTGTGATCCGGAGACATTTCGGATTATTCTGGCAATAGATAAAGAACATTATGATATCTACACACTGAAGGATTTGCTACCGCTGGGATTTGGACTACGAAATCTGATAAATTCCCGAGAAATATAAGGTAGACGCCCATCATTGCAAGTGATTTTTAATTGCGAAAAGTAAAAAAAAGTGAATGACGAATAAAAGGGGAACAGGAAAAGGTCAGCGATTAATAAAATGTAAGAGAAGGAGTAAACATAAATGAAAAATTACGACAGAATTTTTGTAATTGTACTTGATTCTCTGGGAATCGGGGCAATGCCGGATTCAGCAAAATTTGGTGACATCGGGGTGGATACTTTTGGACATATTCTTGAGAAAATGGGTTCTCTGGAGATTCCAAATCTTAGAAAACTGGGAATGCTGAATCTTCATCCGGCAGGAAAAATGGCGGGTGTTGAGAATCCCAAGGGGCGATATACGCATCTGGGTGAAGCTAGCAATGGAAAAGATACCATGACCGGACACTGGGAGATGATGGGAATCAAAACAGAAAAACCATTTAAAACCTTTACAGAAACAGGATTCCCGCCGGAACTGATCGCAGAACTGGAGAAAAGATGCGGAAAAAGAGTGATAGGAAACAAGAGCGCAAGCGGAACGGAGATTATTGAGGAACTGGGCGAAGAGGAGATTCAGACGGGTGCAATGATTGTTTATACTTCAGCAGATTCTGTTCTTCAGATTTGCGGAAATGAAGAAACTTTTGATCTTCAGAATCTGTACCGCTGCTGTGAAATTGCAAGAGAAATTACCATGAAGGATGAATGGAGAGTTGGCAGAGTTATTGCAAGACCGTACATTGGTAAGAAAAAAGGTGAATTTAAACGTACCAGTAACCGTCATGATTATGCATTGAAACCCACCGGACTTACCACGTTAAACGTGTTGAAAGATCATGGATTTGATGTGATCGGTGTTGGAAAGATTCATGATATTTTTTGCGGAGAAGGCATTACAGAAACTCATCATTCAGACAGCTCTGTACATGGAATGGAGCAGACAATTGAAATCTGCGAGAGAGATTTCAGAGGGTTATGTTTTGTTAATCTTGTAGATTTTGATGCATTATGGGGACACAGAAGAAATGTGGAAGGTTACGGAAAAGAGATTGAGAAATTTGACAAAAATCTGGGTGTGTTGTTAGAAGAAATGAGAGAGAATGATCTGCTTATTCTCACTGCAGATCATGGAAATGATCCGACTTATACAGGAACTGACCATACAAGAGAATATGTACCATTCATTGCTTACTCAAAGAGAATGAAAAATGGCGGTGCGATAAAAGACGAAGATACTTTTGCTGTGATCGGTGCTTCTGTGGCGGAGAATTTTGGAGTGCCAATGCCTGAGGGAACAATTGGACATTCTGTTTTAAAAGAGTTAATGTAATAACGATTGTAAAAAAAGACAGGAATATTGAAAACAGGCGTTTTCAATCTCCTGTCTTTTGTGCTAAAATAGGAAAAGAATTTATCTGACTAAATCGTTAAAGAGAGACAAGTGATAAATTGTAAAAAGATAAAATGATATAGAAAGGAAACAGTTTTTATGGAAACAGGAACAATTTTTAAATTTCATAATGACCTGGATACAGACCAGATCATAGCATCACAGTATCTGTTACTTCCTAATCTGGATGAGATGAAAGGTCATGCATTTGAATCTCTGGATCCGGATTTTTCAAAGAAAGTAAAACCGGGAGATTTCGTGGTAGGTGGAGAAAACTTTGGATGTGGTTCTTCCAGAGAGCAGGCGCCTGGTGTTCTGAAAGCGTTGGGAGTACAGGCAGTTGTAGCAAAATCTTTTGCACGAATCTTTTACAGAAACTCTATTAATATTGGTTTGCCGGTAATTGTCTGCAAAGATCTTCCGGACGAAGTAAATACCGGAGATAAGATGGTTCTTCATATGTCAGAGGGAACAGTTGAAGCTAACGGAAAAACATATTCCTGTACAAAGCTTCCGGAATATATGCAGAATATTTTGAATCAGGGTGGTCTGATCGCATCTCTGAACAAGGAGGAGAAGTAAAATGGGAATGACAATTGCAGAAAAGATTATTGCTGCGGCAGCAGGTGTTGACAGCGTAAAACCGGGAGATATCCATACAGTTAAACTTGATCGTCTCATGAGTAATGATGGAACCACACATCTTACGGTTGATATGTATAACAATAAATTGAAAAATCCGCACATTGCAGATACAAGCAAGCTGGTGTTTATCGTGGATCATAATGTACCATCTGACAGCCCGAAAACAGCAGCATCTCAGAAGAAGATGCGAGATTTTGCAAAAGAACATAACATTGATTTCTGGGAAGGAAAAGGTGTCTGCCATCAGGTTATGATCGAGAATTATGTCCGTCCGGGTGAACTGATCTTTGGTGCAGACAGCCATACCTGTTCATACGGTGCATTAGGTGCATTTGGAACAGGCGTAGGATGTACAGATTTCCTTTATGGTATGGTAACAGGTACTTCATGGGTACTGGTTCCTGAGAGCGTAAAATTTAATCTGACAGGTAAACTTCCGGAAGGAGTTTACGCAAGAGATCTGATTCTTACAATCATTGGGGAAATCGGAGCAAATGGATGTAACTATCAGGCAATGGAATTTACAGGCGAGGGTGCGAAAACACTCAGTATCAGTGATCGTATGGCGCTTTGCAACATGGCAGTAGAAGCCGGTGCAAAGACAGGTATCTTTGAAGCAGATGAGAAAGCTATTGAATATCTGAAAGAACATGGACGTGAGCCAAAGGCTGTATATCACAGTGATCCGGATGCAGTTTATGCGAGAGAATATACATTTGATTTATCAAAAGTCCGTCCTGTAGTTGCAAAACCTGATTTTGTAGACAATGTTGTGCCTGCAGAAGAAGCCTGCGGAATGGAAATCAATGAAGCATTTCTGGGATCCTGTAACAACGGACGTATTGAAGATCTGCGTGTCGGTGCAGAAATCATCAAGGGCAAGAAGGTTGCTGAGGGCGTCAGATTTCTCGTTGTGCCTGCAAGCCAGACTATTTACCGCCAGGCATTAAAAGAGGGGCTTATTGACACGTTTATGGAGCTGGAGCCATTGTTATGAATCCGAACTGCAGTGTATGCTGGGGAAGCTGTCAGGGTGTGATCGGTGAGAACGAAGTTCTGATCAGTACAGGAACACGTAATTTCAAAGGTCGTGCAGGACACCCAAGCTCCAAAGTATATCTGGGATCAGCAGCTACTGTTACAGCATCTGCATTACAGGAAAGATTGCGCTGGCAAGTGAGGTGTGATGCTAATTATAAATGTTCACGTGAAACATTTAACCGAATCAAGTAAATTTCCTGCGAAGGTTGCGAAAAGCAATAGACAGCAGGTGGAGATTTGTTTGTATCAGGAGGAGAGCAAGCTCATCCTGATAAACTGCGGAGTAGTTATTCGGTATGGTACAGAGTCGCGTAGCAAAGCGGATATTCACAATTCGTTTGAATGAATTTTAACTTGTGACTGTGAAAGTACTGAACAGTTACAAGTGAAGATAGAAGATAAGAGGTAAGATTATGGAAAAATTCACAGGAAAAGTGTGGGTTCTGGATGATGACATTGATACAGATATTATTATTCCAACAGAATATCTCGCACTGAAAACAATCGACGATATGAAACAGTACGGATTCAGTCCTCTGCGTCCGGAACTGGCAGGACAGATTCAGAAAGGCGACATTATTGTTGCAGGAAAGAACTTTGGATGTGGTTCTTCCAGAGAACAGGCACCGGAAATTATCAAAGCACTGGGAATTCAGTGTGTAATTGCCAAATCTTTTGCGAGAATTTTCTTCAGAAATTCTATTAATAATGGTCTGTTACTGATCGAGCAGCCAGATCTTCATGATGATATCAAAGAAGGTGATGAAGTCACTGTGGTAATGAATGAACATGTAGATTACAATGGAAAACAGTACCCGATTGCTTCTCTTCCGGAAAATCTGATGAGCATTATTCAGGCTGGCGGACTTGTAAAAGCCATGCGCAAACTGAATGGGCTGGATTGATTTGGAAAGGAGAGGAAAATGGGCGAGACAGTTATTGAGAAAATTATAAGAAACAATGTTGGAAAAACAGTAAAGCCTGGAGACATTGTAACGGTCAATGTAGACAGGGTTATGATTCATGATATATTTATTCCATTTGTAGCAGAAAAGTTTGAAGAAATGGGCTTTACGAAGCTCTGGGATCCAGATAAAGCAGTACTCATATATGACCATCTGGTTCCTGCAAGTCAGTTAGATGATACCAGACATTTCCATGCGGGAGATGCTTTTGCCAGGAAATATGGCATGAAAAATGTTCACAGAAGTGATGGAATCTGCCACCAGTTAATGACAGAGGCAGGTTATGTAAAACCGGGAAATATTGTATTTGGTACAGACAGCCATACCACTACCTACGGATGTGTAGGCGCTTTCTCTTCCGGTATCGGATATACAGAGATGGCAAGTATTCTGGGAACAGGAACTATGTGGATCAAAGTTCCTGAGACAATTAAGGTTGTGATCGAGGGAGAACTTCCGGAAAATGTTATGTCCAAAGATATCATCCTGCGTCTGATCGGTGATCTGGGAGCTGATGGAGCAACATACAGAGCACTTGAATTTACCGGCAGTACAGTAAAGAATATGACAGTAGCAAGCCGTATGACTATGGCAAATATGGCGATTGAGGCAGGTGCAAAATGTGCACTGTTTACACCGGATGAAAAAACTGCAGAATATTGTGACATAGAGTTGAATGAGTTCCAGAAGAGCCTTACAGGAGATGAAGATGCAACCTATATGAAAACAATCACTTATCGCGCAGAGGATTTTGTACCGGTTATGGCATGTCCGTCTCAGGTAGATAAGATTAAAAATGTAAGTGAACTTGAAGGAACAGAAATAGATCAGGTATTTATCGGTTCCTGCACAAATGGCCGTCTGGAGGATCTCAGAGCTGCAGCAGAGGTGTTAAAGGGCAAAAAGGTAGCAGATTACGTTAAATTGATTGTAACTCCTGCAAGTCGTAAAATATACTGTCAGGCAATTGCAGAGGGAATTATGGATACTCTGGCAGAAGCAGGTGCAATGATCACACATCCCGGATGTGGATTATGCTGTGGACGTGCAGGAGGTATCCTTACCGACGGTGAACGTGTAGTAGCTACAAATAACAGAAATTTCCTTGGTCGAATGGGAACATCTAAGGTAGAGATTTACCTTGCATCACCAAAAACAGCAGCAGCGTGTGCAATTGCTGGTAAAATTGTAAATCCAGAGAAATAAAACGTACAATAAAATCAATGCGATATAAAATGTACAGATGAGCAACGAAACTACAGAATAACAAAAGAATAAAATTAACGGATAAGTCCACTGCATTATTTATAAAAGGAGTAAGCAGTGGACTTATTTTATGTTATAGGAGATTACTTTGTAATGTTCCTATAACATACATAAAGGTGCAGAGAAAGTAAAGCCTTCCAGGCAGGAGCGCACTGCGGTGTAAAGGAATTATATCGCTGAAGTTACCTGCCGCAGACGGAGAATCTTGCTTGCAGGATTTTTCTTGTGTCAGAGAATGACACTGTAATATGTTTCATATCACATAATAAATCATCTGACGGGATAATAAGGAAAGAAAAGGCGTGGAAAAGCCTGTAAATTTGATTGCATAGAAAAAGTTTCTCAGACAGATTGTCCAGTGTGAGTCTGATCTCCGACGAAAACATGTGTTTTTTGAACTTAAAATTGAACAAATAGAATCTGCGAAATGACGAGAAAGCCGCATAAATAAAAGGAATTTCAAAAACATCAAAACTTAAATTGAACATATATTGAACTAAAATAAGAAAAGTTAAATTCTGGTTCGATGTATAGTTCAAAATATAAATTAAACTAATTGAACCGATGTAACGAAAACAATTAACATGTTCAATATGGTTCAATTAATAATGAACTATAAAATAAACTAAAAGTTGAACTTTACTGATGAAATTGAAAATAATAAAATTTACCGTTGAATTATTAGTTCAATTATAGTATAATAGCAAAGAAAAAACTTGAAAAAGCTGATAAAATGCGGGATTTAAAAATGAACAGAACATATATTCGTGTATGATGCTGAAAGAAATACATTTGAACTTAATTAATGTTTGGATGTCTGAATGTATTTTGATTCCCGTATAAACAAATATATCTGTTCTTTCTATAACATATATGCGAAAGAATTAAGAAATATAACAATAACCATTGATTATAACAGTGTAATTTGTTTTTTACAGAGAACGGAGATAGTATTTATGAATAATATATTTGCTGAACGATTAAAAAAAGCAATGGAACAGAAGAATATGAAGCAGATCGACCTTGTAAAAAAGGCGGCAGAGCAGGGCGTGAAACTTGGAAAGAGTCATGTGAGCCAGTATCTGAGTGGAAAAACAACTCCCAGATCAGAAATTCTTAATTTTCTGGCGACAACATTAGGAGTAGAAACTGAATGGCTGAAAGGAACCGATGTAGCTGTAGACACTTTAAAGAAAGAGACAAATGAGGCAGGAATTCAAATGGAAAATATGAAATTTGATTACAATTATAATAATATGAAAGAAAATACCAGGGAGACAGTTGAGGAAGTACAGGTTCGTGAATTTAAAAAATCATCTAAATTAAATAACGTATTATATGATGTAAGAGGACCGGTTGTAGAAGAAGCTGCACGTATGGAAAACGCAGGAACTCAGGTTTTGAAACTGAATATCGGAAATCCGGCACCATTTGGATTCAGAACACCGGACGAAGTGATTTATGATATGAGACAGCAGCTGACAGAGTGTGAGGGATATTCTCCTGCAAAAGGTTTGTTTTCTGCCAGAAAAGCAATCATGCAGTATGCACAGTTGAAAAAACTCCCTAATGTATCAATTGAGGATATTTATACAGGAAACGGTGTCAGTGAACTGATTAATCTCTGTATGTCAGCTCTGTTGGATAATGGAGATGAGATTTTGATTCCATCTCCGGATTATCCGTTGTGGACTGCATGTGCAACTTTAGCTGGTGGAAAAGCAGTACATTATATTTGTGATGAGCAGGCAGAATGGTATCCGGATATGGATGATATCAGAAAGAAAATTACCAGCAGAACAAAAGCAATCGTTATTATAAATCCGAATAACCCGACTGGTGCGTTGTATCCGAGAGAGGTATTACAACAAATAGTAGATATTGCCAGAGAACATCATCTGATCATTTTCTCTGATGAAATCTATGACCGTCTTGTAATGGACGGAGCAGAACATATTTCCATTGCTTCAATGGCTCCGGATTTATTCTGTGTAACATTCAGCGGTTTATCCAAATCACATATGATCGCGGGCTTTAGAATCGGATGGATGATTCTCAGTGGTAATAAGGCAGTTGCAAAAGATTATATAGAAGGAATCAAGATGCTTTCTAATATGAGACTTTGTTCTAATGTACCGGCGCAGTCAATTGTTCAGACTGCATTGGGCGGACATCAGAGTGTGGAGAGTTATATTGTTCCTGGTGGACGTATTTATGAGCAGAGAGAATTTATTTATAATGCGCTGACAGATATTCCGGGAATTACTGCTGTGAAACCGAAAGCTGCATTTTATATGTTCCCTAAGATTGATACAAAGAAATTTAATATCGTAAATGATGAGAAATTTGCATTAGATTTATTAAAAGAGAAGAAGATTCTGCTTGTACATGGCGGTGGATTTAACTGGCATCAGCCGGATCACTTCAGAGTGGTTTATTTACCAAGAATAGAAGTATTAAAAGAAGCAGCCGGCAAAATCAGAGATTTTCTGGAATATTACCAGCAGGAAATATAATCTGTCAGTGAGAAATGGGTACTATGTACGTGAAACATAGTACCCATTTCCTGATATTATAAAAACTTTTGGTCAAACGGATAAAATTATCCATTTTGCTACGCAGCTCTACATAGAATAATTGTGCTGCAGTAGATTTGTTTGACTCGGGTCAAGCTGATAAAATCATCCGCTTCGCTGCTTGTTCATAACCGAATAACTGTTTCGCAGTTTATCAGAAGGAGTTTACACTTCTCCTGATACAAGCAAGTCCTCACCCATTGCTTATTGCTTTTCGCAACCTCCGCAGGGGACTTAATTGATTCGGTTAAATTGTGGAATTACTACAGGAAGACAATATGTTTGTTTCACGTGAAACATAATGTGCCGACAAGATTGTCCAAGAATCGTTACTGTTCACTGGTAATATCCCGCGAGGTGTTTTTTGTGAGCGAAGGTCACAGAAAACCCAAGACATACCGCGCGAATTTATGCGATTAGCATAAATTAAGTTTGCGAAGCAAACGATACTCCTTGGGCATTGCACAAGGAGGTTCATATTTCCTGCATCGCGAAGCGTGTTGCTGAGAACGGAGTGAACAGTAACCAAGAATCAAATGGTGACAAAATTTTATAAAAAATTAAGTGGTGAATAACTATCAGATGTGATAAACTATGTTTAATGCGTTATTTGCGAAATAGTTATTATTCTGATAACAGTAAATGAGGTTAGGTTTAAAAGTATTTTGCCCCTGATATCATCAAATGATGCTGTGATATAAAATTTCTGGAGGTATGACGAAAAATGGAAAATGAGGAAAAAAACCAGACAGAACAGTCAGACAAAAGCAGGTCTGTGTGGAGGGAGTTGTGGGACTATGCAAAGATTATCATTGCAGTCTTTGTTATAGCGTTTCTGTTGGGACACTTTGTATATATTAATGCACGAGTGCCGTCAGGTTCTATGGAAGAAACAATTATGACAGGTGACAGAGTATTTGGAAATCGTCTGGCATATATAAAAGATGATCCGGAGAGATTTGATATTGTAATATTTAAATATCCGGATGATCCATCTCAGCTTTTTGTAAAACGAGTAATTGGTCTTCCGGGAGAAACAGTAAACATTGTAGATGGAAAAGTGTATATCAATGATTCCGAAGAACCGCTGGATGACAGCTTTTGTCCGGAAACACCGGAAGGAAGCTTTGGACCGTATACAGTTCCGGAGGGATGTTATTTCATGTTAGGAGATAACAGAAACCACAGTATGGATTCCAGATACTGGCAAAATCCGTTTGTAGAGGAAGATGCAATAGAGGCAGAAGTAGCAGTTCGTTACTGGCCGTTAAATAAGATAGGAACTGTAAAATAATCGTGACGGTTCCATATTTTCAAAAGTCAAGCGGATAAAATCATCCGCTTCGCAGTTTATCAGAAGGAGCTTGCACTCCTCCTGATAAAAGCAAGTCCCACCACTGCTTATTGCTTTTCGCAACCTCCGCAGGGGACTTACTTGATTCGGTTAAACTGCCGGGTAGTTACAGGCAGTTTGGAAATTTTATAAAAGACTGTTAAAATCAGGAAAATCACATATTAGTGTCCTGATTTTGACAGTCTTTTGTTGTCTGTGGATTTTTCAAATGTTATACTGTAAGACAGGAGGAAAATGAAGAAAATGGAATACTGGATAGTTACAACAATTCCGTAAAATGTAAAAAGAGAAAGGAAGACGAATATGAAAAAATGGAAAAAGTTTATAGCAATGGGACTGGCGGTATCTATGATAGTTCCGTCTTGTATACCGCAGACATTGTGGGCTTCAGAGTTTTCGGCAGGAAGTGTTGAATCAGCAGCAGATGTTTTTGAAGATGGTGCCGGATATGAGACAGGAAGTGAGTCAGGAAATAAAATATCTGATGAGAATAACAGTGGAGATGAGTTTGGAACAGGAGAGTTAAAAGATCAGGAACCGGAACAGTCAGAGACAGAAGATTCAGTAAATGCCGGACAGAGTGCGGAAGGTTATAACATTCTGCTTTACAGTGATGGTAAACTGGAAAAAACATATGTGATACCCTATGCAGATGCGGATACTGCTAAAGTACCGGAAGCACTGAAGGGAAAGACAGGTTACATTTTTAAAGAGTGGAATACGAAAGAAGATGGAACCGGTGAAACTTATAAACCGGGAGATTCTATTAAGAAACTTCTTGAAACAGCAGATATGGCAAAGCAGGCTCAGGAAACCAGTGAGAGGACAGAAGTCGGAGAAGAAATAAAACCAGAAAAAGATGTGATGCAGGAAGAAAATGATGTGGCACAGACGGACAGCGCATCATGGGAAGAAAAAACTGATAAGGCAGAAATGCAGATATCAGACACAGAAAATGATGGAACAAGTCCGGATATATCTACAGATAAGGCTATTGCAGCAGGAGATACAACAGCAATAACCCTGTATGCAATCTGGGAGAAAGCATCCGAATATAAAATCACATATAAACTTAATAAAGGAAAAAATAATACTGCTAATCCCAAAACTTATACTTCAGAAGATGAGATTAAATTTAAAAAGCCGACGCGTTCCGGATATCATTTTGTGGGATGGTATACAGACAGTAAGTATAAAAATCAGATAAGTGTGATTGAAAAGGGTTCAGAAGGTTCCCTTACTTTATATGCAAAATGGACAAAGGAAATCAGTCCTTCGGCGAAAGCTGCATCACTGGATTATGTAAAAGGAACAAAGGCGAATACCATCACTGTATCCGCAACTGTTTCAAATTATGTGAAAAGTTCGGATGGTTATTACTATCTGGTGTATGTAGATTCTAATTCCGGTAAAGTGAAAAAAACGGTGGGTAAAGTAAAGAAGCCGGAGAAGGCAAAAGGGAAGATTACATTTAAGCTGAACATTTCCGGACATCCGGAATATGCACAGGGAAAATTTGCCATAGGGATAAAAAAATCTAAATCTGCGTATAGTGTGATCAGTCCGAAAAGCTATGTCAGCAATCCGGAGAAACTCAGTACAAATACAGCAGCATATTTGTTCCGGGGACCAAAAAAGGAATTCAGGCTACAGATATCAACGAGCTGACAGATACAAAATCCAAAACAGTATTTTTTAACTTATATATTTCAGACCTGATGCGAAAAGACAGTGGTGTGGAAACATATAAATATAATGGGAAAACATATCATTTTAATGGTCTGTACGGATATGTATATCTTGTTCAGCAATGTAATGCAAAGGGAATCCAGGTGACGGCACAGATCAGTATTGACAGGAATGCCAGTACGCAGAGCTTTATTACGGGAAACAGTCCTTATGCAGAAACAGCTTATTATGGATGGAACACAGATAACAGCACAACTAGACAGACTATGGAAGCAATGTTTGCATATCTGGGAGAGAAGTTTGGAAAAAATAACTGTTATATAAGTAACTGGATCCTGGGAAATGAAGTAAACAGTGCAAGCGGATATTATTATGTAGGGAATGTCAGTTTTTCAAAATTTATCTCCATGTACAGTGAAGCTTTTCGCTGCCTTTACAATGCAGTGAAAAGCAGCCGGGGAAGTTCCAAAGTATTTATCTGTCTGGATAATTGCTGGAATCAGAAAAATGCCTTTACTATCTGCTATAGTGCAAGATCAACTCTGGAAAGCTTTGCGGCGAAGATTTCTGATATGCAGAAAGATGTGAACTGGAATCTGGCATATCATGCATATAATCAGCCGCTTTCAGATTCACAGTTCTGGTCAGGTGCAAATGCATCCATGTTTACCAGTGATGCGAACACCACCACGTTTATCACTATGCGTAATATCCAGACACTTACAGATTATGTGAAAAACAGATTTGGTTCCAATACAAGGATTATTCTTTCGGAACAGGGATTTTCTTCCACTTATGGAGGACAGGCAAATCAGGCGGCAGCAATTGCACTGGCCTATTATAAGGCTGCCTGCAATCCAATGATTGATGCATTTATTATAAGAAGCTATAAAGATGAAGCCCATGAGGTGGCTCAGGGATTGGCAATGGGATTGAAGGATGCCAATGGGAAAAGAAAACAGCGTATAATGTCTTTAAAAATATGGATAGTTCCAATTCCCTGAAATATACAGAAAAGGTACTAAAAAGTCAGGTTGGAAACTGGAAATCACTGGTTCCGGGATATAGTACCGGAAAAATTTCCTCCATGTATCGAAAGTGATATAACTGACAGACAGGACTGATTTTAAAAATTGATGTCATATTAAAAATGTATAAAATTGTCACAAATTAAACACATTTTTCCCACACAAAGAACACAAATCATTCCTATACTTAAAAGCATCAAAAGGAAACAGAGATAAATAAATGACATAGATAAATGACATAGATTCATGGAGGGACTTTATTATGATGAACAAAGATAACAGAAATGATAAAATCAGAAAGATTGCAAAGAAAGGTCTTACACTCAGCTTATGTGCAGTACTTGCAGGAGGACTTGCAGCAGGAAGTTTTGAGGGAGTAAATAAACTTGCAGGATGGAGCGGAGCCACAACAGTGGAAGCTGCTTCAAATAAGGACGAGACAACATTGACATATGCAAAATCCGAGAAGAAAGATGCAGATACCAGTGATTCCAAATCAGATACCGGAAAAGATACAGGCAGCACAGCAAAAGGAAACCTTGATGTGTCTGAAATCGCATCAGAAGCACTTCCATCTATTGTATCTATTACAACCAAGTCAGTTCAGGAGGTACAGAATTACTTCGGAATGTATGGAATGTATGGATATGCACCACAGCAGCAGGAACAGGAAGTAGAGGGCAGTGGTTCCGGTATTATTGTTGGTAAGAATGATGATGAACTTCTGATTGCTACAAATTATCATGTAGTAGAAGGTGCGGATACATTGTCAGTTGCATTTACAGATGGAAATGCAGTGGAGGCATCCGTAAAGGGATTTGATGAAGAGAGAGATCTTGCAGTTGTATCTGTATCTCTGGATGATGTTAAAGATGATACAATGGATGCCATTTCAATTGCGAAGATTGGCAGTTCTGATGATCTGAAGGTAGGTGAGCAGGTAATTGCAATCGGTAATGCTCTTGGATATGGACAGTCTGTTACAACCGGTATCGTAAGTGCCAAGAACCGCAGAATGGATTCTGACAATAACACAGTAACAGATGGAAGTGATGACAGCAGTGACGGTGTAAACCTGATCCAGACAGATGCGGCTATCAACCCTGGTAACAGTGGCGGTGCTCTTCTGAATATGGAAGGTGAGGTTGTTGGTATCAACTCTGCAAAACTTGCTTCTACTGAAGTAGAAGGTATGGGTTATGCAATTGCAATCTCAGACGTGACTGACATTCTTCAGAATCTGATGAATGAGACATCAAGAGATAAACTGGATGATTCTGAACATGGTGTACTTGGAATCGAAGGTTCTTCTGTAAGTTCTGAGGCAGTTCAGATGTATGGCATTCCGGCAGGAGTTTTTGTAAAAAAAGTAACAGAAGGTGGAGCTGCTGATAAAGCAGGTCTGAAAGCAAACAGCGTTATTACTGAATTTAATGGAAAAACTGTTTCAAGTAGTGATCAGCTGATCGAATATCTTTCCTATTATGAACCAGATGAAGAGGTAGAGCTGACTGTACAGGTTCCTCATGGAACAAGTTATAAAGAAGAGACTGTTAAAGTAACTCTGGATGAGAATACAGATGCTGATGACAGTGATGATAACGATAAAGACAGTAAGAAATCTAAAAAGGATTCTAAGAAATCCTCAAAAGATGCTGATGAAGATGTAGACGAAGATACAGACAGTGAGGATAGTATGGACTCCGATGATACAGAGGAAAGTGAGAATCCATTTATCCAGTACTTTGAGAATCAGGGATTTTTCAGATAATACCGGCAGAAAATAAAATTATATGATATCCGGATATAAAATCTGTGATAGTGTGTAGTGATGCGGATGATTTCATCTGCCTGATATCAGCACTTTCATATGTGAGAGAATTACATGTGAAAGTGCTTTATTATGCTATGGGAAACCATTCCATAATATTCTTATAGCATAATAAAGCCCTCCGGGCAGGATCACACTGCGGCGGGTTGATTATATTATAGTGGTGTGTGAACAGTAACAAAGATTCCAAGGTGCTTTTGTGAAAGAGCACTTGAGAACAGCTATATGGCGTGATATAATAATATCATTGCGAAAACGCAGGTTTAACAGTGCAGATGGGGATAAAGAGGAGAAAAATATGACAGTAAAAGAATGTTATGAACAGATGGGTGCAGATTATGAAGGTGTACTTGGAAGACTGAGAAGTGAGGTTCTTATTAAGAAATTTGCAAAGAAATTTCTGGATGATGGAAGTTTCCGGAGTCTGAAGGATAATCTGGCACAAAAAAATGGGGAAGAAGCTTTTCGTGCAGCTCATACCTTAAAAGGTGTATGCCAGAACCTTGGATTTGATAATCTGTATAAGGCAAGCTTTGATATTACAGAGAAGCTCAGAGGAAGAGATACTGAAGGCTGTGAAGAACTTCTGGCAAAAGTGGAAGAGCAGTACAATAATACAGTAGATGCGATTCATATGATGGAAGACTGATGAAGGCAGCGATTTTTGATGTAGATGGAACGTTGCTGGATTCTATGTCTGTGTGGGAGGATATTGGAGAACGTTATCTTGCGAGTCAGAATATCACAGCGGAGAAAAATCTCCGGGCTGCTCTGCACACCATGAGTCTGGAGCAGGGAGCCGCCTGGATGAAAGAAAAATACCAGTTGGATAAGTCTATTTCACAGATTATAGAAGAGGTTCTGAAAATTGTAAGTGATTTTTACCGATTTGAAGCACCGTTGAAACCAGGAGTGAAGAAAACTCTGGAATGGTTTAAAGAGAGAAATATACAGATGACAGTTGCAACATCTGGAAACCGGGAACTGACAGAAGCAGCACTTGCAAGAAACGGGATTCTGGATTATTTTGAGCAGATTTACACCTGTACAGAAACAGGTGCAGGAAAAGATGAACCGTTGATCTATCTGAAGGCAGCAGAATCTATGCAGGCAGAACCGAATGAGACACTTGTATTTGAGGATGCGCTTCACGCAGCGGAAACTGCAAAAAAAGCAGGATTTGTGGTTATTGGTGTCTATGATGAAGAAAACAGGAAGAATATTTCCAAAATGAAAGAAGTCTGCGACTGTTACTGTGACAGGATGGATGCGGCGATTGAGAATATACGTTTGGCAATATAAAAAAGAGGTTTCGTTAAACTTTGTGGTAACGAAGCCTCTTTTTTTAGTAAGTTGTTAGTAAATTAGTATCAGCGTGTCATTGGCAGATTATTATTAATTCCTTTGATCATAAGAATCTGGTGAAGATCAACGATTCCGTTATGGAAAGTAGCTACATATGCGGACAGGTAAAGATCCCACACAAGACTATGATATATCTTGAAAGGAGTTAGCGCCAATGGAAGAATTGTACAAAGACAGAGAAAAAAGTGGTGGAATCTTGTGAAAGGTTGATTATAAAAAACTGGAAGTTTTTGTATAAAAGTCGTCGTATTAATTGAAATGAACTCTTCAATATACTATAATTGTAATATAAAATTCAAATGTACTCTGAAGAGTATATTTCAAAAGGAAGGGAGGAAACTTCGAGCAAAATTTCTCAGGAGGAATAGAAAATGAAGAGGAAAAGATTTACAGCACTGAAGGTTACACTCACAGCGATGATGCTGACGGCAGCACTTACATTTGGAGCAGGAAGTGCTTATGCAGCTGACCTGTCACAGGAGGGTGGAAGTGAGCCGACAGTTACAATAACACCTTCACCGGAGGTAACACCGGAACTGCCATTACCGACATCAACACCGAAACCAACACCAGTGCCTAAAAATGGACTGTTGAAGGAAGGGAAAGTATATCGCTATTACGTAAATAATAAACCAGTCAGAAATAAATGGAAAAAGATCAATGGTAAATACTACTGGTTTAAATCCAATGGAGTTGCAGCTCATGATGGACATTACAAGATTAAAGGAGTTTTTTATCTGTTTAATAAGAATGCACAGAGAATAATTCCGGGTAAGAAATCAATTGTAAAGGTTAATGGTGTAAAGTATTTTGTTGATGCCAAGGGAAGACCTGTTACAGGATGGAATGAGTTTAATGGTAGAATGTACTATGTGCATAAGAACGGTAAATGTGCAACAAATGAAACTATAGGTGGAATAAGATTTAATAAGAACGGATATGCTTCAAATCTGACACAGGCGAGATGCAAGCTTGCGGCAAGGAACTTTATTGCACGTCACAGTAATGCCAATGCAAGTAATTATGAAAAATTCCGTTCCTGCTTTTATTATATTATGGCCTATACAAACTTTGTAGGATACATGGATCCTACACCTCAGGAGTTTAAGACAAAAGATTGGGTTTATAAATATTCCCTTCAGATGTTCCAGAACGGTCTTACAGGAAACTGTTATGGAATTGCCAGCAGTGTGGCTGCAATCGCGAAGGAACTGGGATATGAACCTATGTTATTACAATTCCGGATGGACACAGCTTTGTTATGATTAACGGGCTCTATTATGATAATATGTACGGAACGTTGTTTGGCGCAGCTACACGTCCTGCATATACAATAGAACATAAAATTAAATTTTAAGAAAAGGAGTATGGAGAATGAAGAAAACAAAGAGACTCCTTGCAGTTGTACTTTGTATGCTTCTTATGCTGACACCGTTGGCTGTTGTAGCAGAAACAGTGACAGTACAGGCAGCAGAGCCGCAGACTGTTAAGGTAAAACTGGACAAAAAGACAGGAAAGAGATATGGATATGATGAGAATAACCAGAAAGTCACTCAGCAGTGGGGAGTAACAGCAAAGGGTTTCCGTTATTATTTCGGAAAAAACGGAGCTGCTTATCAGGCTGATCAGGATATGGTTGGTAAGTATGGTATTCTGATGAAGAAGATTAATGGTAAGTACTATGGGTTTGATGTAAGTGGTCACACAGTAAAGGGAATACGTGTAGGAAGTGTCAGCATGTATGAGATTCCGAAGCTGTATTACTTTAATCCAAAAACAGGAGCTGTAGATAAAAAGAAGACGTCTTTATACAGAAAATATGCGGCAACATCTACTCTGGCAAAACAGAACAATGCGTCAAAGATTAAGAAGGTTCTGGGAAAATATAAAAAGTGTACGATAAGTAAGGGCAATACCTGTATGCTTGATGGAAACGGCAAGGATGTCACCTACACATACGATTATGTACAGTTAAATGTTGTGCGTCCTACAGGAAAAGGAAGCAGCGCAGAAGTTGTTGCGAGTATCACGGTAAGACGATAATTATCCAGGTTAATCGGTTGCTTCGGCTGTGAAAAATTATAAAGCAGCTGAAGCAATTTGCAGATAGTAAGTTAACAAAAAAGAAAGGAACAGAGTTATGAACAGGAAAAAAATCACAGCATTATTACTTAGCTCAGTAATGGCATTTACACCTGCCATGCCGGCTATGCAGAACAGTCAACGATCATTGATTATGTGGATGGAACAACTGATAGTACAGTTGAGACACCAGATGTAACTCCGACACCACTTCCGGAGAAGAAGGAGGATGGGAAACTGTTGATGGAGTTAAATATTATTATGTAAATGGTGAGAAAATTACAAACAAGGTAGAGAAGATCGGTAAATATACGTATTGTTTTGATAAAACCGGAAAACTTGTGACTAATAAACCGTATTATAAGGTTAATGCAAAGACTTATTATAAGATTAAAAAGAATGGACAGGCAACAAAGCTGTCAGCAGTAGAAACTATGGCTGCAGTCCGACTTCAGAAGTGTAAAGGAAATCTGAAGAAGGCATTCAACTGGTCTGTTTCTCTGCAGTATGCAGGCAATGTAAAGGTTTCTAAAAAAACACCTACAGAATATGGTTTATATGGATTTAAAACAGGCAGTGGCGATTGTTATGTAATGGCAGCTACTTTCTACTGGATGGCTAAAGTCGCAGGATATGATGCTCATTATGTAAAAGGATATTTCCAGAAATCCGGTGGTAAGAAGGGAGCACATGCGTGGGTTGAAATAGATCAGAAGGTGAATGGTAAAAAGAAAACTTATGTGTATGATCCGAATTTCCAGAAGGAATACAAACTGAATGGTTATAAACTTACATATGGTGCGAAACGTACTCTGAAATATGTAAATTATAAGAGAGTTAACTAAGCATTGAAATGTTTTTGACTTTGGTTACGAGCAAGTAACGAAGTGAATGATTTTATCTGTTTAACAGTAAGGCAAACAAGAACTATAAAGAATGACCAGAAAGGATTTAAAGACAATGAAGAAAAAAGTTGTAACAGCATTTATGATGGCAGCACTTGGAAGCAGTCTGGTATTTACCCAGGCAGTGATGGCAGCAGATACTACAGCAAAAACAGAGACTTCAGAAAATGCGGATAAGGATTCCACAGAATCTAAAGATAAAGATGTAGCAGAAGATGCAGATAAAGCTGATGAAGAGAAAGAAGATTTAAAGACAATTGGTGAGAAACCGGAAGAGGACACAGAAGGTGTTTTTTCTGTAAAATTGAAAAATCTTACAGGCAAAGTTATCACAGGTGTTACTGTTAAGAATGAAAAAGACGAAGAATATCCGGATAATTTCCTGAAAGAAGAAGATAAGTTCGAAGCAGATGAGGAAAGAGTTCTCTGGTTTGATCCGAGTGCTAAAGATAAAGCAGATGAGGAAAACAAGGATTCTTCAAATGATACAAAAGAGACCACAGATACTGAAGAAACAAAAACAGAAGATGCCAAAACAGATGAAAAAGCAGAAGGCGAAGATAAGGATGATGCTGAGAAGGAAATCCCGAAATATAACATTCAGTTAACTTTCGAGGATGGAACAACTGCTGAGATCCATACTTTCCCATTTGGCGATACAGAGGAAGCAGAACTTAAGTTGGAAGGTGAAGTAGCATATCTGGTATTTGACAGTATCAGCCAGAAGAAAGAATACAATACTCTGGAAACAGAGAAAGCATTAGCTCCGAAGCCAACTGAGGCAGCTGCACAGGCAGCTTCTGAAACAACTCAGAGTTATGATAACAGTAGTGATTACAGCAATGACTATGATTACAACAATGACTATGATTACAGTAATGATTATGATTATGGTAATGATGATTCCGGTGATTATGATGGTTCTGATGATGGTGGTTCCGATGACGGTGGAGACGGATGTCTGGATGATGGGTTATTAAATTAATCAGATTCAGTAGTTGTAAAGGGAAAATGCATTAAAAAGTATAATAAAACAGGGCACTGCATTATCTGAGGGAATAACATAGTGCAGTGCCCTTATTATAAGTACAACTGAAGAATTGTACATATTTAGGGAGAAAGATCATGTCATTAGTTTCAAACTTGTTTTTACTGTTTGTGGCGGTGAGTGTGCTTGTTTATTATATTGTGCCGCACAAATTTCAGTGGCTGGTTTTGTTATGTTTCAGCTATATATATTATCTGGCAGGTGGCGTCCGTTACGTGGGCTTTATCCTGTTTTCCACATTGGTTACCTGGGGGATTGCACTTGCAGTTGAAAAGGCAGAGGCAGGTGGAAGCCACAAAAGTGCAAGAAATTTTCTGGTGCTTGGATTAATATTGAATTTTGGTATGCTTGGAGTGATAAAGTATACAAATTTTATGATTGAGAACCTCAATGCTTTGTTTCATATGAATTTAAGAGGAATGGAAATCCTGCTTCCATTGGGAATATCGTTTTACACTTTCCAATCTTCCGGATATCTTCTGGATGTGTACTGGAAGAGATGTGATGCGGAGAGGAATCCTGTAAAATATGCATTGTTTGTTTCTTTCTTTCCACAGATTCTGCAGGGACCAATCGGAAGATACAGTCGTTTGGCACATCAGCTTTATGAACCTCATAAATTCGAAGGTAAGAATATTACCAGAGGCTTTGAGCGCATTCTCTGGGGATTTTTTAAGAAGATGATCCTGGCGGACTGGGCAGCAGTGTTTGTAGATGCGATTTTCGACAATCCGGATCAGTACAGCGGACTGGCAATCTTTGGTGTATTATTTTACACAGTTCAGCTATATGCAGATTTTTCCGGTGGTATGGATGTGGTAATTGGTATTGCGTCTATGTTTGGAATTGAGCTGGATGAGAACTTCAAGCGTCCGTTCTTCTCCATTTCCATTACAGATTTCTGGCACCGCTGGCACATTACTCTTGGTACCTGGATGAAGGATTATGTGTTCTATCCTGTGACATTATCCAAGTGGATGGGAAAATTTGGCAAATGGGGCAAGAAGGTATTTGGCAAAAAGACCGGACGTACATTACCAATCTGTCTGGCGAATCTGATCGTATTCTTCGTTGTTGGTGTATGGCATGGTGCTGCCTGGAAGTATATTGTATATGGTATGTACAATGGTATTATCATTGCTTTCAGCGGACTTATGGCAGAGCATTACAGAAACTGGAAAAAGAAATTCAACATCACTGGAAAAGAGAACTGGTATCATGTATTTATGATCATCCGTACTTTTATCCTTGTAAATATCAGCTGGTTTTTTGACAGAGCGGACACAGTAGGACAGGCTTTTCATATGATGAAGCTTTCTGTCACAAAGTTTGCACCGTCACAGTTACTGTTGATCCCGGCCGGTAAAGAAGGAACTGCTTTTACCCCTTATGCGCTGGCAATCCTGGCAGCAGGCTGCATCATTCTGTTTATTGTAAGTGTCCTTCAGGAACGTGGCATGAAGATAAGAGAATCACTTGCAGGACTGAGTCTGCCAATTACTGTAGCAATTTATTTTTGTCTGCTGGCATCCATCGGATTCTTTGGATCAACAGCAGTAGCGAGAGGATTTATTTATGCACAATTTTAAGAAAGTTTTAAAAACGTTCCTGGTATTGGTCGTGTGTGTGGCTCTTCTGGCAGCACTTGACCTGGCACTTTATCCATGTACATTTATGAGAAATGATGTGCATGCAGTTGTGACACAGCAGTTTGATGACATTATCGTGGGAACTTCCCATGGAAAGATGGATATTGATCCGGAGGTGATGCAGGAAGTTACCGGACGCAGTGGACATAATCTTTGCGTTGGCGGCGAGTATGGAATCGATGCGTATTATTTGACTAAACTGATCAAAGAGAAACAGAATCCGAAGAGAATTATCTATGAGGTTGACCCGGGATATTTTGTATCTGAAAAGGAAGAAGGAAATAACTACCTGCTTTTTTATCATGAGTTTCCATTTTCAAAAACAAAGGTAGAATATTTCTGGAATTCTATTGCGAAATGTAATTTCCGTACTGTGCTTTTCCCATGGTATGAATATTCTCTCAGCTATGAATTGCCGAAAGTCAAAGATACATTTACTCAGAAAGTAACGGGTGATTATGACGTATCTCATCTGAAGAGTGATTCTCAGGAATATCATGAAAGTGGATTTATTGAGAGATATCCGGTGGATGTGACAAAGCTTAAGAAATCAGAACCTAAGCTCTATGAAGAGGGTAAGGTAAACGAAGAGAACATGGAATATCTGAAGAAGCTGATCACATTCTGCAAGGAAAATGATATAGAGTTTGTTGCAGTAACTACGCCAATTCCAATAAATACTCTGAAGGATTACAGTGACAGTTATAATGCAGCATGGAAATATTTCGGGCAGTTCTTTGAAGAACAGGGCGTAGAGTATCTTAACTTTAATACGCAGTATTTTAAGGCATTTACACATGACCTGAAAGCATATACAGATTATGACGGACATATGAATGGGGATGCTGCAAAAGAATACTCTGAAGTGCTGGCACAAGTTTTAGAGAGCACTGGACAGAAAAATTGATCAGTTAATAGTAACTACTGATTATCGTTACTGGTAATTGAAGCAGGAACTTACCAGATTTAGTTTGAATCGAATAAGTATCCTGCTTTAATTGTAAATATTTACTTGTTGATATTGTGAAAATAGGACAGACAGTAGTAAAATGAATAAAAAACCTTGTGAAGTACAGAGGGGAGGAATTACATATGAAGACAAGTATTCTGGAATATCTTGAAGAATCCGCACGGAAATATCCGGATAAGACAGCTTTTGCAGATGAACATACATCCTGCACATTTAAGGAACTGGAGCAGACTGCACGCAGAACAGGAACTGCACTTGCGAAACATTTCACACCGAGAAATCCGGTGCCTGTATTTATGGAGAAGAGCGTAGAAACCATCGGGGTTTTCATGGGCGCTGTTTATGCAGGATGCTTTTATGTACTGATGGATACAAAACAGCCGGCGAGCAGACTTCAGCAGATCCTTGGAATTCTGGACAGTGATGTGATCGTTACATCTGAGAAATATCTGAAGGATTTGGAGAAGCTGGAGTTCAAAGGAAAGGTTCTGATGGCTCCGGATCTTGCAGCTGAGCAGGAGAATGAAGCTGTGCTGAATGAGATCAGAGAACAGGCATTGGATGTGGACCCGCTGTATGGAATTTTTACTTCCGGGTCAACAGGCGTTCCCAAGGGAGTAGTGGTAGGTCATCGTTCGGTGCTTGATTTTATCGATTGTTTTACAGAGCTTTTTGATATTACAGATAAAGATGTGATGGGAAATCAGGCACCCTGGGATTTTGATGTATCTGTTAAAGATATTTATTCCGGACTGAAGACAGGAGCAACTGTCCAGATTATTCCGAAGCAGCTATTCTCTTTCCCGATGAAGTTGATTGACTATCTGATCGAGAGGGAAGTGACCACGCTGGTGTGGGCGGTATCTGCGCTGTGTATTATCTCAACTTTGAACGGATTTGAATATAAAGTTCCGGATAAGATTAAGAAGATTCTTTTCTCAGGAGAGGCTATGCCTGTGAAACATCTGAATATCTGGAGAAAATATCTGCCGGATGTTATGTATGTAAATATTTATGGACCAACTGAGATCACATGTAATTGTACGTATTATATTGTAGACAGGGAGTTCCAGCCTGGAGATGTACTTCCTATGGGCAAGGCATTTCCAAATGAAAAAGTATTCCTTCTGGATGAAGAAGACAAGCTGATCACAGAGAAAAATAAAAATGGTGAACTCTGTGTAACAGGAAGTGCACTTGCACTGGGATATTACAAAAACAGAGAACAGACTGCGAAGGTCTTTGTTCAGAATCCACTGAATGACAGATATCTGGAGCCAATGTACAGAACCGGTGATCTTGCTTATTATAATGAACGTGGTGAGTTGTGCTTTGCAACACGTAAGGATTTCCAGATTAAGCATATGGGACATCGTATTGAGCTTGGAGAAATCGAAGCTGCTATGGATAAGGTTCCGGAGATTGTGAGAAGCTGCTGTATTTTTGATACAGTTAAGAGCAAGATCGTAGCTTTTTATGAAGGAGATATTGAGAGAAGACCGCTGGCAAAAGCGTTGGGGCAGTATGTACCTGCTTTTATGGTTCCGAATGTATTCCGCCAGGTGGAGAGCATGCCTCTTACAAAGAATGGAAAGATTGACAGAAAAGCTCTTACAGCTATGTATCAGGAGGAAAAGAAATGAGTTCCTATGGATTTATAAAAGAACTGATTAAGAAAGAACATACTCCAACTCCAGCTTATGTTTTTGACCTGGATAAGATGAAGGAATTTGTAAAAAAAGTGCAGAGCTGTCTTGGAGAGAGCGCACAGTTATGTTATGCTATGAAAGCAAACCCTTTTCTTACAGGACCCATGATGGATGTGGTTCCTACATTTGAAGTGTGCTCACCGGGTGAATTTCGAATTTGTGAGCGTGTTGGTGTGCCGATGGAGAGAATTGTTCTTTCGGGTGTGTATAAGAACCCTGAAGATATGGAATATGTACTTTCTACATATGGAGGAAAGGGAGTGTATACTGTAGAGTCTTTGCAGCATTTACAGATTCTGAATGATACTGCAGTGAGACTTGGCATGAAGATTACGGTGTTGATCCGCGTGACAAGCGGAAATCAGTTTGGCGTAGATGAAGCAGATATCAGGAAAATCATTTCTGACAGAACAGATTATCCGGGGGTTGAGATAGAGGGACTTCAGTTTTATTCCGGAACTCAGAAGAAAGATCTCAGTCAGATGAAAACAGAGCTGGAGCATCTGGATGAATTTATCGGGGAGCTGAAATCTGAGAGTGGATTTGAAGCACAGGTGCTTGAGTATGGTCCGGGATTTTTTGTCCCATATTTTAAGAAGGATAAGAGCGAGGACGTGGAGAATATTCTGAGTGAGTTCAGAGCACTTCTGGAAAGTCTTAATTTCAAGGGTAAGGTTGTTCTTGAGATGGGAAGATTTCTGGCAGCAGCCTGTGGATATTATGTGACATCAATCGTGGATATGAAGGTGAATAAAGAGCAGCCATATGTGATCATGGACGGTGGGATCAATCACCTGAATTATTATGGTCAGGCAATGGCTATGAAGCAGCCATACTGTACACAGCTTGATACAGATGGTAATGAGAAGACCGGGGGAGAAGAAGAATCCTGGAATCTTTGCGGTGCACTCTGTACGGTCAGCGATGTGGTCGTAAAGCGATTTCCACTTCACAAACCGCAGCTTCATGATATACTGGTATTTGAACGGGTAGGTGCTTATTCCGTTACAGAAGGAATCTATTTATTCCTGAGCCGTCCTCTTCCGAGAATCTATTTCTGGACAGAGGGAGAGGGACTGCGCATGGTGCGGGATGGTGTACATACAGATCTTTTAAATTCAGAGAAATAAAAGACCATGGCAATACCGAAAAATAATGGAATTGCTGAAAAAACAAAAAATAAGGAGATATGAAAAAATGGAAGAATTAATTGAATTACTGGAAGAGATCCAGCCGGATGCAGACTTTGAAAACTGTGATACTTTGATTGACGATGGAATCCTTGATTCCTTTGCAATCCTGTCTATTGTGAGTGAATTGCAGGATACTTATGACATTACTATCACTCCTGCAGATATTATCCCGGAGAATTTTAACTCTGCAAAAGCACTGTGGGATATGGTGTGCAGACTGAAAGGTTGATTTATTTATACAAAGCAGACAGGGATTATAGTAGTTCTCATAAAATCAGTTAAAAGGGGGACGCAAAGCCCAATAATTCCTATCGGCTCGGTTTCGGACCTTAAGAAAAGCTAAGCCCCGCAAGATCAGCTAAAAGCATTCGCAGATAACTCAAACTCGCTGCGCTCAGACAGTGAGTGATCTGCGAATAACGCTGATCTTGCGGGGCTAAGATTTTCTAAAGATCCTGCAAATGTCGCTCGATAGGAATTATTGGGCTTTGCTGGCAGTTGGCTGTGACTGGGCGGCTGAGGGAGAAGAGGAATGGTGATCTGTTAGTTTTGTGGAATAGAAAAGTTTCTTATATAGTATGAAGGGGACGGAAAAGCTGGGGCGTTGTGTATATATGGTATGTGAGTGCTGTGTGCAGGGCGGGGGAGGATGAAGGTGGATGGATAGAATCCAGGTGTCGGATGGGATGAATGTTTGATGTGGACTGGATGAATCCAGGAGTGTGTTTAAAAAATCATTTCCACAATGTGTACGCCCCACTTTGCGGTATATTTTGCCCGAATTCGGTTGCCGTAGTAAGGCAGAAATAAAAAAGTTTGTCAAATTATGAAATTAACTGTTGACATTGTGGCTTTTCGGTGTTATATTAGATGAGCTGTCGGAAATAATTGTTTATTAGATAAAAACAATTCAGATAGATTTCTGAAAGAAAAAAGAAATTTAAAAAAGTGCTTGACAACTTGAAACAAACGTGTTAAAGTAATCAAGTCGCTTGAACAGAGCCGACAATCACAGATCAGAAGAACAGTTCGGAAATTCGGAAGAGTTCGAAAAACTTTGAAAAAACTTGAAAAAAGTTCTTGACAAAGAAAAAGAGATGTGATAAAGTAAACAAGCTGTCGCAAGACAGACAACCTTGATAACTAAACAGTGAAACACATACGATTCTCGAAAATTCTTTACATTTTTAAGAACGGTTGAATAAACCAAAAAACAGTAAAACGAGAGATAACTAAGCTAGTTGGTTGTCTTGAGTGAATCAAACATTTTATCAGAGAGTTTGATCCTGGCTCAGGATGAACGCTGGCGGCGTGCTTAACACATGCAAGTCGAACGGGAAATATTTCATTGAGACTTCGGTGGATTTGATCTATTTCTAGTGGCGGACGGGTGAGTA
>ENA-OQBJ01000220-OQBJ01000220.1-human-gut-metagenome-genome-assembly--contig:-NODE-220-length-30968-cov-2.133297_pt1 | contig 30968 bp, 34 predicted proteins | sample MGYA00242743_ERZ504545 | MGnify/ENA primary metagenome ERZ504545 (study PRJEB26092, sample SAMD00036252) | human gut metagenome | host: Homo sapiens | study: EMG produced TPA metagenomics assembly of... | reverse complement strand
TACTGGGTTCACTTGGACTATCATTCAATCAGTTTGGATTTTATCCTCGTATCTATCTGTTTCATCTCACCATTCAGTTGCAATTTGATAACTAATTGACTTATGGCTTTCCAGCGTGCTATACTCCCTGCCGTCCTTTCGTGGCAGATAAGCTGGTGATGATAGGTAAATATTGGAACACTTACCTAATAGCTTGCCAATGCTATATTTATTATATCGCCTATACGGGCGCACCATCAAAGTATTCATAGCCACAGGACGTCCTAAAGTTCTGATGATGGATGCGGTAGGTCATTTGCCCTTCGACGGATTCATTACTCTGAACGGAGCGCATTGTTTTACTTCCGATCATCAGGATATTTATAAAGGAAGAGTACCCGAAGAAGATATCGAACGCCTCATCGATTATCATCAACAACATCCGGAAACTCCGTTCGTCTTTGTACACGATGATGAATGGTTTATTACGAATGTCAATGAAGCTGTAAAAGACGTAGCCAAGCTAATTGAAATCAGTCTTCCTCCCATACGCCCGATAGAAGAGGCACGTAACAAGGAAATCTTACAAATCATGGGGTATTTCAAGGAAGATCAGGATCTGGAAGTATTCCGCAATGTCCTGACTCATTGCGAGCCAATGCGCTGGTATCCGCTTTTTGCCGACATCATAGCACGTGGCAACAGTAAGAGTAAAGGGATAGATCACGTGCTGGAATATTATGGTATCGACCTGAAAGATACAATGGCTTTTGGAGATGGAGGAAATGATATTCCGATGCTCAGACATGCCGGTATTGGCGTAGCAATGGGCAATGCTTCTGATGAGGTAAAAGCCGCCGCAGACTATGTAACGACTTCGGTCGATGAAGACGGCATTATGAATGCACTGAAACATTTCGGAGTATTATAAAAAACAGCGGCATGAGAACATAAAACACATGCCGCTGTTTTTTCAAAGTGGATCCTTACAACCAAAGTTTCGCCAGATAGTCGTAATGACTGCCTTCCTTTATAATCTGAGCATGGAAGCCATATTGTGAGACATAAGCAGAAAGGGTATCGAAATCCACATACAGCCAGTCGAACGAATCGCCTTTCACTTGTTTATACTGCATTTGAAAATCTATCTCACCATAATAATCGGCTGCAAGATCGAGCACATAACTGCCGTCTTCGTCTTCATACAGATATTTCAAATCACTGGAATCTAGCAAGATACATCCACCGGGAGCCAGTAACTGCTTCATTCTTGCACAGAAAGCAGGAATATTCTTCAACTTTCCAATAATTCCGGAACCGTTCATGAGCATCAGAATCGTATCAAACTGTCCGGTAAAATGTTCATCAAACAGATTGACATGAAGAGCATTCAGCCACGTTCCTGCATGGCCTTCACCGATAGAGGAGATATATCAATGGCAAGACTCTCCTGACCCATTTCCTTAAGAGCCAGCGAATGGCAGCCGCTTCCGGCTCCTACATCCAGAATTTTACCCGTTGCCTGCTGCAAGGCAATCTGTTCCAGTTCCGGCATCGATTCGTATGTACGAAACAAACCGGCTACAGGAATTTCATCTTCATCAAATTGAGAAGAAAACACTCTCAGACGTCCCGCCTTGCCATACTTGAGATAATCGTAGATGGCAGCTCCCATCGGATCTTTTCCTTCGGATAATAAATTCAAGTCCATAATTTCAGATCATTCATTTTTTATATATATCCCTACAAAGATACAAAAAGAGTATCATATCATGCAAAGATGACTATTTATTCATTCTGTTTACATAATTTAAGAATAAAACAAAAATAATCCACAAAAACTGTATATTATTTCAATATAATCTGTATATTTGCACCCAATTAAAGAATAATTATACACAATGAAAAGTAAGAACAGCCGACTTGATTCCATTAAAATGATTATCTCAAGCAAAGAGATAGGAAGCCAGGAAGAGCTTCTCCAAGAGCTGGCAAAGGAAGGTTTCCAACTGACGCAAGCAACTCTTTCACGCGACTTGAAGCAACTGAAAGTAGCCAAAGCAGCCAGCATGAATGGAAATTATGTATATGTATTGCCCAACAATACCATGTACAAGCGTATGACTGAACCACATTCCGCTTCCGAGATGCTCCGCCAGCCCGGATTCGTATCTATTGAGTTCTCTGACAATATTGCGGTCATCAAAACACGCCCGGGATATGCCAGCAGCCTTGCTTACGATATCGACAACAATCATTTTCACGAAATCATAGGAACAATTGCAGGTGACGATACCATTATGCTTATTGTCCGCGAAGGCTGTACCCGCACCAGCGTAAAACAAGCACTGGCACATGTAATACCGAATATAAACCTTATAAAATAAAGAAACAAAAAACAAAATGGATACTAAACAAATAGATGTTATGGTAGCCGACGCCTCACATGAGGTATACGTTGACACAATACTAGATACAATTCGTGAAGCAGCCAAAGTGCGCGGAACAGGTATCGCAGAACGTACGCACGAATATGTAGCTACAAAAATGAAGGAAGGAAAAGCTATCATCGCTTTGTGCGGCAACGACTTTGCAGGATTTACTTACATTGAATCGTGGGGAAACAAACAATATGTAGCTACGTCGGGACTTATCGTACATCCCAAATATCGTGGATGCGGACTTGCCAAACGTATCAAACATGCATCATTTACTCTGGCACGTTTGCGATGGCCGAAAGCTAAAATCTTCAGTCTGACTTCTGGAGCAGCTGTCATGAAAATGAATACAGAACTGGGATATGTTCCTGTTACTTTCAATGAGCTTACCGACGATGAATCATTCTGGAAAGGATGTGAAGGCTGTATCAACCACGAAATTCTTGTCGCTAAAAAGCGTAAATTCTGTATCTGTACTGCCATGCTTTACGATCCGGCTTTGCACACAGACGACAAAGTAACCAACTTTTAAACATACACATTAAATAAAGAATATTAATACAGAAAAAGAGGCTTCATTTTTCAGCCATCGTTTTTCATAAAATAAATGCCTTATGGAAGAAAAGAAAAAAGTAGTAGTTGCCTTCAGTGGCGGATTGGATACTTCGTTTACAGTCATGTATCTGGCTAAAGAAAAAGGTTATGAAGTATATGCTGCATGTGCCAACACAGGTGGTTTCAGCCCTGAACAACTAAAACAGAACGAAGAAAACGCTTACAAACTGGGAGCTGTTAAATATGTTACACTCGACGTTACTCAGGAATACTATGCTAAGAGCTTGAAGTATATGATATTCGGTAACGTATTGCGTAACGGTACTTATCCTATTTCTGTAAGTTCTGAACGTATCTTCCAGGCACTTGCCATTGCTCGTTATGCCAACGAAATCGGCGCACATGCAATAGCTCACGGTTCTACAGGTGCAGGCAATGACCAGGTCCGTTTCGATATGACTTTCCTGGTTATGGCTCCGGGAGTAGAAATCATTACGCTTACCCGCGATATGGCACTGAGCCGTGATTACGAAATCAACTACCTGAAAGAACATGGCTTTGAAGCAGACTTTACCAAACTGAAATATTCATATAATGTAGGTATATGGGGAACATCAATCTGTGGAGGCGAAATTCTGGACTCTGCTCAGGGATTACCCGAAAGTGCCTATCTGAAACAAGTAACCAAGACTGGAAGCGAACAGCTGAAACTGGAATTCAAAAAAGGAGAACTGTATGCCGTAAACGGTGAAGTGTTCGACGACAAGATTAAAGCTATTCAGAAAGTAGAAGAAATCGGAGCAGCTTACGGTATCGGACGTGACATGCACGTAGGTGATACAATCATCGGTATCAAGGGACGTGTAGGCTTCGAAGCAGCTGCCCCTATGCTGATTATCGGTGCACACAAATTCCTCGAAAAATATACATTAAGCAAATGGCAGCAGTACTGGAAGGATCAGGTAGCCAACTGGTATGGCATGTTCCTTCACGAAAGCCAGTATCTGGAACCTGTAATGCGTGACATCGAAGCCATGCTTCAGGAATCACAGCGAAATGTAAACGGAACCGCTATTCTTGAACTTCGTCCGTACTGCTTCTCTACTGTAGGAGTTGACTCAAAAGACGACCTGGTAAAGAACAAGTTCGGTGAATACGGTGAAATGCAGAAAGGATGGACAGCAGAAGATGCCAAAGGCTTCATCAAAGTGCTTTCTACTCCACTTCGCGCTTATTATGCTAACCACAAAGACGAGGAGAATATCTGATTATGTCTGGCAACCAGAAACTCAGACGTCCACGTACCGGAAGAATGATAAGCGGAGTATGTGCAGGACTGGCAAACTTCTTTGGTCTTGACGTATCTATTATCCGCATCGTATACGTGATACTGACTTTTTTTTACCGCATTTGCAGGTATACCTATTTATCTATTAATGTGGATTATCATTCCACAAGAACCAAACCATTATTTTCATGATTAAAGCAGGAATTATAGGAGGGGCTGGATATACGGCAGGCGAACTGATTCGCCTGCTTATCAACCACCCCGATGTAGAAATAAAGTTCATAAACAGCTCCAGCAATGCAGGCAACAAAATCACTGACGTACACGAAGGATTGTACGGTGAAACCGATCTGGTCTTTACAGACGAATTGCCTCTTGATACTGTAGACGTAATATTCTTCTGTACAGCACACGGTGATACCAAAAAGTTCATAGAAAGCCACGACATCCCTGAAGATGTGAAAATCATTGACCTTTCGATGGACTACCGCATTAAGGATGAAAGCCATGATTTCGTTTACGGGCTTCCGGAATTGAATCGCCGTACCATCTGCCAGAGTAAACACGTAGCCAACCCGGGATGCTTTGCTACATGTATTCAGCTTGGTCTGCTTCCGCTGGCCAAACACCTGATGCTAAACGATGATGTTATGGTAAATGCTATAACCGGCAGCACAGGAGCTGGAGTAAAACCCGGAGCAACTACACACTTCAGCTGGCGTAACAATAACATGAGTATCTACAAACCGTTTACTCATCAGCACGTGCCCGAAATCAAGCAATCTATCAAACAACTGCAAAACAGTTTCAATTCGGAGATAGATTTTATACCTTACCGAGGAGATTTTGCCAGAGGTATTTTTGCAACAATCGTTGTCAAAACCAAAGTAGAGCTGGACGAAATCGTAAAAATGTATAAGGACTACTATGCAGAAGACTCGTTCACACACATCGTAGAAAAGAATATCGACCTGAAACAAGTAGTCAACACCAATAAATGCCTTATCCACCTGGAAAAACACGGTGACAAACTGCTCATCGTTTCCTGCATTGACAATCTGTTGAAAGGAGCAAGTGGACAGGCTGTACATAACATGAACTTGATGTTCAACTTAGAAGAAACTGTCGGCTTAATGTTGAAGCCCAGCGCATTCTAAGTCAGATTTAAATATTATATCAAGATATGAAACTATTCGATGTATATCCTTTGTTCGATGTAAATATCGTACAAGGAAAAGGTTGTCACGTATGGGATGACAAAGGTCAGGAATACCTCGACCTTTACGGAGGACATGCCGTTATTTCTATCGGACATGCACACCCTCACTATGTGGAAACAATCAGCAAACAGGTAGCCAAACTGGGATTCTACTCAAACTCAGTCATCAATAAGTTGCAACAGGAAGTAGCCGATCGTCTCGGAGCCATGTGCGGATACGACGATTACCAACTTTTCCTGATCAACTCCGGAGCTGAAGCAAATGAGAATGCCTTAAAACTCGCTTCGTTTTATAACGGACGCACTCGTGTTATATCATTTGCAAAGGCTTTCCATGGACGTACTTCACTGGCAGTAGAAGTAACAAACAATCCTAAAATCATCGCTCCTATAAACGATAACGGACATGTGACTTATCTGCCGCTGAATGACACAGAAGCCATGAAAGCTGAACTGGCCAAAGGCGATGTGTGTGCAGTCATTATAGAAGGTATTCAGGGAGTAGGCGGTATCCAGTTGCCTACAAGCGAATTCATGCAGGCATTACGTCAGGCATGCGATGAGCACAATACAGTACTGATACTCGACGAAATCCAGTCTGGATACGGACGAAGCGGTAAATTCTTCGCCCATCAGTACACAGGTATACGTCCTGATATCATCACAGTTGCCAAAGGTATCGGAAACGGCTTCCCGATGGGAGGTGTACTCATCAGTCCTAAATTCACTCCAGTATACGGACAGTTGGGTACCACATTCGGAGGAAATCATCTTGCCTGTGCAGCCGCTATAGCCGTACTCGATGTAATGAAGGAAGAAAATCTGGTAGAAAATGCCGCTCTGGTAGGAACACACCTGATTGAAGAATTGAAGAAATTCCCTCAAATCAAAGAAGTACGCGGACGCGGTCTGATGATTGGAATGGAATTCAGCGAACCGATAAAAGAAATCCGCCAACAGCTCTTGTTCGAACAGAAAGTCTTTACCGGTGTAAGCGGAACCAATGTTATACGTCTGCTTCCTCCTCTCTGTCTGAGCATGGCAGAAGCTGATGAATTCCTGAGCCGCTTGCATGCAGTTCTAAAATAGCAATCCACAAGCTAAAACATACAAAGAAAATAGCCGGAACTCTCAATGAGAATTCCGGCTATTTCTTTTATTAGAATATTTTATTTTCAAGCTCTGATTAAGAACATCTCAGTACCTGACCGATACGTAAAGTAGTAGTACGTTTAATACCATTTATCTGGCACAGGCGATCGATAGAAACATGATACAAGCGTGAGATACGTCCTAATGTATCACCCTGGCGGATCTTATGATAACGGATTGCTGATTTCTCTGCTTCTTCAGCACCCGATTTGCCGCTCTTTACAGCAGCTAAAGCACGTGTACGCTGATATTCGTAACGGTTCGCTCCGCGAATGAACAAATAACTGTCGGCTACAATATCCTGTTTCGGGAAATCGAACATAAATTCCGGATTGATAACCTCACCCAGGAAACGAGTTTCGAAATGCAAGTGTGAACCAGTAGAACGTCCGGTATTACCACCCAATCCGATAGGATCACCAGCCTTTACATATTCATCTTCTTTTACAATCTGCTTTGAAAGGTGTCCGTAAATAGTTTCCAGACCATTATCATGACGTATTACTACATACTTACCATAGCCACGACGCTCATATTTTACCATACGTACTTTTCCGTCGAAAGCCGCACGAATAGTATCACCGATATATACCTTGATATCAAGTCCGTTGTGCATACGACGCCAGCGCGGACCGCATTTTGAAGTAATTTTTGTATGAGTGGTAGGCATGCAGAAACCCGTCAGGTCGATACGGAAGCTATCAGGAATCTGTACGGTATTGCCATAAGCGTGAACACGCTGGTTATTCCAATTGGGATAAAGACTGTAAGCAGGATAAACTGCTTGTTCTGCTTTAATCTGGCGAATCAATGCCAAAGAATCTACTGCTTTAAGTTTTCTGTCGATAGGAGCCTGGCGAGCCAACAAATCTTGTCCTGATACATTTACACTGACAAACGCCAAGGCTGCTATTGCAACTGTTCTAATACATTTTAAAATCATTATCGCTATACTATTTTTCAGCCTATACCTGCAAGTGGATTTCCGAACTCTCTATCTGCTTCTTGCGTTGGTATAACTGCCGGTTCTAAACAATTCTAATTAAAAAAAGTCTTTTTCAGACACTAAGATTCCAAAAAATCGTTTCAAATATAGCATTTTTCCGGCAAAAAGCAGAGCCCTGTTAACGATTTTTATGTATTTTCATACCAAAATCATTAACCTTACCCGATAATATGTTTTATAACATACAGCTATTACAAACAGTTTACATCAGTCTGTAAATCAAACAACCAGGAAGATATGATGCCCCAACAAACATTAAAGACGTACGAAACGCCCATTCTGCCAGACATACTTCAGCGGTTCAGCAACAAGATAAGGTTTTATCTCCTTCGAGGTTTCTTCATCCAGATAATCGGGGGTAGTATAAATAAACGAAAGCGAAGTATCTTTTTCCGACAATACAGCTTTCAACAAAAACATATCAGCACGTGTACGCAGGTTTTTCAACGAATCAGTTTGTGTTTCCGTCACAGGGGTTTTATAGAAAGCATCCTCGGCAGGCAGAGTAAGAAAATTCTCTGCCGGAAGAGATTTCCATGAGGTATCATAAAACGAAACACGACTGTCACTCACCGGTCCCTGATAAGTCTGTACGACACAAATCACTTTTACAGAATCGTTAAGAGGAAGCAACTTCATCTCTGCCGTACTGACTGCGCTTACTTTCAGCAACAGATAATCATCTGTCAGCTTCAACATTTCCGACGTGTTTCCAAAACGGTTTTTCACCTGAGCCTTCATATTGCTGGCAAGGAAATCGCCGAAATCGGCTCTGTTGACCTCTGTCAGCAACGGCGAAAGAGAATCGGGCAAAGCAACAAACAAACGATTTCATATCCTGTGCCTGCATATTCAGACAGCACAACAGTATTCCGGCTATAATCAATATTTTTCTCATGAAATATTCTGTTTTTATTATATCATTCAGCGATGCTAAAAAAGCACTCATTGCCTGCAAAAGTAGCACTTAAATAGAATATATTGAAAAAAACAGCCCGCTTTTTAATGCAGTATAAAAACATATCTATAAACAAAAGCCACCCTGTACAAGGTGGCTCCTAAATTATCAACATCTACAACAGCATAAGCTGTTCTGTAAACTAATTAGAATACAATCTTACGTTCAATCTCCTCAAAACGGGGGAAAAGCAAATTATTCTCCAAGTGAATATGTTCAAACAGGGCATCGACGAAAGCTTCCAGTTCCTGCATCAGCAACCGGTAGCTGGCACATCCATCCTGAGGAACCGAGAAATGACGGGTCAGTTCAATAATATGCAAGTAACGGTTTCCTTCCCCTTCATGCTCCATTTTCATTACCCGAATCGGATTGGCAATGGTCCCGCAATGCATCGGTTCCATGCGTTGTCCCTGCTGCTGTGCTGCATACAATTCATACAAATAAGGGAACAATACGTTTTCCTCTTTTTGCAAGTGCATCTCCAAATCCTGGAGCGATTCACTGACCAATGTTTTCAGTTCACGCAGCTCGGGATGAGCTTCTCCATGTACCCGTTCTACCTTCTCCAGCAATTCCATCAGTTCCGGTCCCCGCGAACGAATACCGCGATGATGTATTTTCAAAATATAATCCATCAGCAAATCGAGCGGCCACGATGCAAAGGGAATAGCTCCCTTTCCGTCCGAGTCCTGATGCTGCAATGCCTGTATAACTTCTTCCACATCCAGCTTCAAAGCTGCACAAGCTTCATGCAGCTGAGTTTCTCCATGACAACAAAAATCAATCCCATATTTTTTGAATACTTTAGCCGCAGCAAAATTTTCGGCTACAATCTTGCCAACACTTGTATCTTTCCAGTCTGCTGTTTTCATATTTCCACTAGTTCTATTTGATTACGACTGCAAAGATATCCCGGTATCCGGACAAAATCTGTCACATAGGTGACAATGACCCATAATGAAAGTTAAATATCATTTTAGAAGAGCGATATATTTCGCACCAGATAAGTATCTATATAACAAGCAACTAGAAATGGCTTTTATTTTCGTACAAATTTAAAAAAAACATCAGCATATTTACTCTAAAACATGCTGATGTTTTCTTTCATTTATCAGCAAAAAAAATTTATCCCTTCCGCTTCAGGAAATCAGTAGGACTTTCACCAAAATAATCTTTATAACATTTCGTAAAATAAGACGGTGAACTGAATCCCACTTCATAAGTAATCTCTGCAATGGTCTTTTCGGTAGATGCAAGCAGTGAAGCAGCTTTTTTCAAACGTGCTATACGCAACAGTTCATTGGGAGAATATCCAGTAAGAGCTTTCGATTTCCGGTATAGCTGCACGCGGCTCATGCCAATCTTGTCACCTAAGTCTTCCACGCTCAGTTCGGAATTGCCCAACTGTTCATCTATAAGCGCTCGAAGTTTCTCGACAAATCCTTTATCCAAATCCGCTATCGGCTCCTTGCGCAAGGAAGTCTTATCGGCAAAGAAACTTTGCAACCGGAGACGGTTGTCTATCAAGTTACGCAAACGTACCTGCAACAAACGTGCACTGAACGGCTTCAGAATATACGAGTCGGCTCCACATTCATACCCCTTCACTTTCTGTTCATCCATGGTATAGGCAGTAAGCATCATCACCGGAATATGTGACGTCTGTACTTCCGATTTCAACCGGCGGCAGCATTCCATACCGTCCATCACCGGCATCATCACATCACAAATCACGGCATCGGCACATATTTCATTGCCTGCTGCAAACCTTTCTGTCCGTTGGAGGCTTCTATTACTGTATACTTATCATGCAGAAGTGACTTTACATAGTCGCGTACGTCCTGATTATCGTCAATAATCAATACAGTTTCTTTGTCATCCCGTTCAACTACTTCGGGAGCAGTCTGGATTGTTTCCTGATCGGCAGAAAGTACTGCCCCTTCTTTCAAGTTCGTAAGTACAATATTTTTCTCTACATTTTCTTCCGGCACTCCGTTCTGCTGGACAGGCATTTCGAGGGTAAACACCGTTCCCCTGCCCTCACCGCTGTCTACAGCGATTGTACCTCCATGCATCTCTACAAACGCCTTTACCAATGCCAGTCCGATACCCGAACCTGCATGATGTACATCTATCTAGATAAAACTTCGAAAATATGCTTGACATGTTCTGCCGGCATTCCGATACCAGTATCTGAAACTTGATAGCGCAACCAGCGTTCACCTTCTTTGGTAAACTGAGAAAGCTTATTTCGATAGTACCATTTTCAGGAGTGAACTTAAACGCATTCGAAAGCAAATTATAAGTTATGCGTTCCATCTTTTCGGCATCGGCAATCATTACGTAACCTTCTTCCGAAGGTTCTACCGATACAGTAAAATGAATGTGCTTGCGATAAGAAAGTGTACGGAAAGCGTCAGTCCAGTCTTTGATATTTTCCGAGATATCGAAACGTGACAGCGTCATACTCAATTTACCATTTTCGAACTTACGGAAATCAAGAATCTGATTAATCAACCGGAGCAACACCGTCACATTTTTCTGTATGATATTCAACAGGAAACGTTCATTTTCTCCTAACTTATTACTTTCTGCCAGCTGATTGACCGGAGCTGCAATCAAAGTCAGCGGTGTACGGAAATCATGAGAAACATTTGTAAAGAAAGCCAGCTTGGCATGCGTAGCCTCTTCCAGCTGTTTGGAAAGACTTATCAACTGGTCACGCTGTTCCTCCAAGCGTTTCTTCTGGTCAGACAATTCCGCATTCAGTCTGTTCTTTGTCCAGAAAGCACGTACAACGAAGAAAAGCAACATTGCAACCAGAACCAAAATTACAATACAGGCATACAATAACATCCTTTGCGAAGAGTAACGCATCAGATACGTATCAAGCTGCTTATCGAGAACTTCTATTTTATTATCGAGCTGACCGATATGTGCAGTCTGCATTTGCATAATGCGTGCATTCGCCTTATTGACAAGTGCTGTCGACAGCACTGTTTCACGCGTGTAATCCCGGCCTTGCAAAATATTCATGGCAACTTCCATCACCTTATCACCTCCGGTAGGATAAATAAAAGTCGCATCCAACTGCCTGTTTGCTACCTGTTCTACACCATAACCTTCACCGGCCAACGCATCGATCCCTACAAACAGCATATCATGCTCACGATGTTGTTTGACGGCCGCATCGTATGCTCCGGCTGCCATTCGGTCATTATGAGCAAAAACCATGTCAATATCCGGGAATTTTGAAAGAATGTCACCAAAAGCTTTCTCGGCCGGTACTCTGAGCCATGCGGCATCAGCCGAAGCAATGAGTTTTATGTCAGGAGTTTCCCGTAATGCATCCATCAGACCTCGATGGCGTTCGAGTGCAGAAGTAGAAGCTTTCAGACCAGCAACTTCTACCAGATTTCCTTTCCCCTGCAAGCGTTCAGCATATAGCTCCCTACCTGACGCCCGATTTCATAATTGTCGGCTCCTACATATGCGGTATATTTGTCTGAACGTATTTTTCTGTCGACCAAAACAACAGGAATACCTTTGTTATAAGCTTTCTCTATAACCGGTGTAATGGCATCAGCTTCATTGGGAGAAACAATCAACAGATCAACTCCTTCACCAATAAGACTTTCTATATCGGCTATTTGCTGAGCATTATTATCTTTCGCTGTACGGATATCAATCTTAACACCCGGATAGAACAAAGCTTCACGACGAATCTCTTTGTTCATCTGTTCACGCCATTCATCGTCACTACACTGAGATACACCAACGACATAGCGTACCTCACGGGGAGCACACCCTGCCATCAGCAAACAGAACAACGCAACAAGAACAAACAAAACATGTTTCATAGCATTCAAAGGTATTATGATAAGATTCCTTCACATGTACAGTTCAACCATCAAACAGTACTGCACATGTGAAGGACAGGTAAAGATACAAAAAATTATTTTATGACGCGATCTTTCAACGATTGCGGCAATACAGCATTGCTCCGTTCTGAGTACAAACATAAGCAGATGTTTCTACAGCCAGCTTATGAGCTTCGCCGATAGACAAGCCACTCAATATAGAAGAAACGAATGCTGCCGTAAACGAATCGCCTGCTCCAACTGTATCGGCCACTTCAACTCTAGGTGTTTCAACAAAAGAAACATTACCCGGAGTGAAGACATAACTTCCGTTTACTCCACAAGTAAGAATAAGCATCTTCAAGTTATACTTGGCAAGTAAGATCCAGCATTTATCCTGAAGGTCAATACCCGGATAACCGAACATACGGCTTACAGTAACCAGTTCTTCATCGTTTATCTTCAAGATATTACATTTGCTAAATGAATTACAAAGAATCTCTTTGGTATAAAATCCCTGACGAAGATTAATATCAAAGATCTTCAGTGTATCTTCGGCAGGCATAGCATCAATAAAGCGATTGATCGTATCACGTGATACAACGCTACGCTGAGCCAATGAACCAAAGCAAACAGCCTTAGTATGTTTTGCCAGATCTTCCAAGGCCGGTGTATAAGGAATGTTATCCCAGGCTACCCCTTCCTTTATATCATAACAAGGAACTCCTTCTGCATCCAGCTCTACCTGTACTGTACCGGTAGGATAAGGCACTATCTCTACCATAGCATTCAATTTCTTTTCACGGAAATTATCTAAAATCTCCATGCCGAGTTTGTCATCGCCTACTGCACTTACAACACGGCTGTTCAATCCGAACTGTGATACATGATAAGCAAAGTTTGCAGGAGCACCACCTATTTTCTTTCCTTCTGGAAGCACATCCCACAGTGCTTCTCCCATTCCTACTACAATTGTATTTTCCATATTCTAGTTTCTGTTATCAAAGTTAGACATTACTTTTTAATTTTCAAGGTGTAGAACAGCAAATAAATAACACCGACCGTCATTACGGCTACAGCTCCATCCTGTCCCATAGCATCACTGGCAAATCCCATAAACAGCGGGAATACTGTCCCTCCGAACAATCCCATGATCATCAATCCGGAAATTTCATTTTTCTTTTCGGGTACAGCAAGCAACGCCTGTGAGAAGATAATAGAGAAAATATTAGAGTTACCAAATCCGATCAGTGCAATGGCTGTGTAAATAACAGCTTCGGCATCCGATACAAATAATCCCGCCATCGCAAGCAGCATACAGATTACACTAACAACGAAGAACGAGCGTGCAGAAACCTTCTGCAAGATGATAGCTCCTGAGAAACATCCCAGCGTACGGAATATAAAATACAGACTGGTAGCAAAACCTGCCTCATCGAGTGTCATGCCCAGACGTTCCATCAAAATTTTAGGAGCAGTAGTATTGGTTCCTACATCGATACCTACATGGCACATGATACCCAGGAAGCAAAGCAAAATAAACGGACTTCCCAAAAGTTTCAGACAACTTACAAAACCTGAAGCCTTATCCGGTTTTTCTTCTTCAATAGGAGTTGCTCCCAACCAAAGAACAGCTATTACAGCTATTACCATGTATACAGGGAACAGCACACGCCATCCTAATCCGAATGTCGCATTGCCTGAGTAGCTCCCCACATCGCAATATAAGGAGCAAGGAAAGAAGCAATTGCTTTGACAAACTGCCCGAATGTAAGTGAGCTGGCAAGTTTATCGCCCGAAATAATATTGCTCAACAGCGGATTGAGCGAAGTCTGCATCAAGGCATTTCCTATACCCAACAGTGAGAAAGAACAGAGCATAACACCGTAGTTATCTCCAAAAACAGGTATCAGAAGCGACACAAAAGTCACCACCAGACTAAGCATTACCGTTTTCTTTCGTCCGATTTTATTCATCAGAATACCCGTAGGTACAGAAAATATCAGAAACCAGAAAAATACCAGTGAAGGAAAGATATTAGCCTCCGAATCTGTCAGATTCAAATCAGCCTTTACATAGTTTGATGCAATTCCCACCAAATCAACAAAGCCCATGGCAAAGAAGCAGAGCATAATGGGAACTAATTTCGCGTACTTCAGTTGATGACTAGTCATAGCTACTTATTTTAATCTATAAATTTTTAATGATTTTACTATAAAACTCTTCTTATCCGACTCAAAGGTCATCTTATTATATGTATCAGATGGAAAAACCAGATTCGTCATGGCATACCTTCCGTTTTCACCAAAAGCCTCAACACTACAGCGGTCAACAAACAGACGTAAATGAATTTTTTCCGCATTATCAACAGGTGCTACTGTTAGAGCCGGAAAATCGCGACTAAAATCTACAGCTCCACTCTGACTACGGTCCATAGCAAACTGCTTACGCAACACATCATAATACATAGAAACCTTTTCTCCCTTTGCATTCATCAAGCAGAAAGCCATTTTCGAAGCCCCGGCATTCTCAATCGTCATCTCAATTTCATAAGCACCGTCATTATCTCTCAGCAAGCTTTCAATTTCGTATTTTCCGGCAACCTTGAAAGAAGACTTATCCACCTTTTCGACTCTTGCTTTCTCTATTTCAGGTGAAGGTTTACTTTTCAGATACAGTTCATTTCCTACTCTATAAAGTGTCAGGTCACGCGCAATTGTATTCGCACTACGATATTGTGTAGTAGGAACATTATTTGCATACTGCCAGTTACTCATCCAACCCAATGCTATACAACGGCCAGCAGGAGCATTACTCCACGTAACAGTTGCATAATTATCTTTTCCCCAATCAAGCCATTTGGTCTGAGTTGGTGATTCATTCACAAATTTCTTACCATCGAACGAACCAACAAAATACTGAGCAGCACTGCCTCCAAAAGGTCCTCCAGGATTCAGATTACAAATCAATACCCATTTTTTCTCTTTTGTTCCTTCAATCGGAAGTTCTACCAGATCTGGACATTCCCATACACCACCATGCGCGCCTTGCATTGCCCCAAAACTACTTTCCTTCTTCCATACTTTCAAATTGCCAGATGAATATATCTGCATTTCCTGTCCTACAGCCAACATCATCACCCAATGTTTTCCCGGAGCATACCAGAAAACCTTCGGATCACGGAAATCACGCTCAGTCGAAGTCAGTATCGGATTATGTTCATATTTAATAAAAGTCTTACCGTTATCTAAACTATACGCCATACTTTGTGACTGGATATCTCCCCACGGAGTAGATTTTGCAGATGTATAAAAAGCGACAACAGCTCCTTTTCCAAAACCAGCAGTATTATCTTTATCGACAACACAAGAACCACTGAAAATAGCTCCCCATGCGTTCAGGAACAATAGCTGTGCCTTCATACGTCCAATGAGTCAAATCTGTACTTGTAGAATGTCCCCAAGTCATATTTCCCCACATCGAACCATAAGGATTATATTGGAAATACAAATGATACACTCCATCTTTATAAAACATTCCATTCGGATCGTTCATCCATCCATACATTGGAGTATGATGATAAACAGGACGGTAAGTTTCACGATTTGAAGAATCGAACGTATCGGAAAGCTTTATCTCCTTCCAGCACAATGATGAAGAAGGCATACCCGTAACATCAATTGAGATTGTTTTTCCCTGGTAAGCAGATAAATCTAATGGCACATAATAATCAACTTTTTCACGAGCCAGACGAACATTTATGTTTTGTCCCAACTGCAATTCATTATTAACAACAATGTTAACCTTACCTTCAGGTGCATTCTCTTGAACGGGAAGAAGTAAAAACTTCTTCACCGAATCCAAAAGAATGATATTCTGTTCATTAGCTAAATGCTTGACAACCATGCTGTTCTCTGCACCTTGAACAGTCAGTGAGAGTCCTAGTGCAATAGCTAACAAACTTTTTTTGACGAAAAATTCAAACTCATAATAATTAGATTAATAATAACTTACTTCAATATTGCTAACTTCAATGGTTCCCTCATAACTATTTATAGACCAGCAGTTCTTCTGTGTACCATAAATACGATTCGTATAGGCTACATTGTCATTGATATAAACAACACAAACAGAATTGTCTGTATAAACAGTTACATGATATTCATTATCGGCAGGAGTATTGAACAGGTATCCGTCAATTCCAGCAACAAATCCCATACCTTCTTCTCCTTGTTCTTCAAAGTTCAGTTTTTTCTTGTTACCGTTATCTTCTGGATTTACAATAATAGAGTAATACTTCTTCGAATCAGTACCACGGGCAAAAGAGAAACCAAACTTATCTGTTTTATCAGTAGCTTTTACAGTAAAGGAAATCTTATTAGCAACGTTCAAACGATTGAATAAAACGAAAGAATTTCCAGTCAATACATACTTACCTGCGTTTTCACTTACTCCGTTTTCACTTACTCCGTTTTCACTTTTAGCCATAACCTTCAACGATGAAACAGTAGTAAATTTATTATCAATACCTTGTATGCTACCCAATGATAAACTACCGTCTTCATGCTGGATGATACGGTGAGCAACCAAGTTACCAGCATTGAGGTTCATTCGGCTCAGCTCCGACAGCTGTATTGTTATTACCTTCACGAGTTGGACACCAGCCCCAAATATAACGATTAATACCATCTGAAGCAGTTTTTCCTGCATAGAAAGCACGAGAGTCCAAAAGACCTTCATGATCATCAGCCATTTACCAGCGTCATTAACCGTACATGCCTTCAGTTCATCCAGCGTACGTCCTTTAAAATATTGGACTTTACGGATTGCTACATGCTTTTCTGAGTAAACCAAATACCACCAGTCACCCATCTTAAAGACATCTGGACATTCATAGAAGCGATCCCACATCATTGACATAAATACACCTTTGTGTTCCCAAGACTTCAAATCAGAAGAAACAAATTCTGCCAAAACGCCTTTTGTTCCCTGCATAGTAGAAACAATCATATGATAAATACCATCATCACCTTTGAAGACAAACGGATCGCGGAAATCCTTAACACTGTATCCATAGTCATTTCCCTGCAAATAAAATATCTTGCTTTCGTCCATGTCTTAAAGTCAGAAGAAGTTGCCATCATCACAACTTCTTGGTTGGCAGTATGTCCTGTATAAAAAGTATAATATAACTTTTCAGAATCATTATATATCGTACTACCCGTACCTATTGCAGCATCAGCTTCCGACGCATTACCAGTAGAAATCACTTCCCCCAAAGACTGGTATGAGTCTACATTTTTTGTACTTACTCCCCAAATAGGATGATATGTTGCCTCCTGATTAGGACGAAATTCCTGCAAATACAAAATCTTAAAATTCTGTTCTATCGGATCATAAAACGGCATCGGATCGCCTGCATAACCAACATACGGTTTATAATAAGTAGTAAACTGTTCATCTGTTGAAGCAAAATATGTTGCAGTGCCATCCCAGTCTTTCTGTGTCAATATAGGATCATCATTATCATTGCAACTACCTAATGACATGAATGCAGCTAAAGCTAAAGAATATATCATTGTTTTCATAAATTACATTATTTTTTTAATGTTGTCCGATAAACATTTTACATATTCCAAATATCTGAATTTCTAAAATTCTTTTATCGGACATCATTATTTAATTTTTATTTTGATTCACTTGTTAAATATTAATTGCATTCTGAGTAATCTTTGCAACATTACCATGATATGAATCTGCTGAAGTATCTACTCCATAAGAATACCAATCATAACATCCAGAACCGATACAAAGTACTCCACCAGTCGTTTCACTTGAAAGGTATTCCCAAACAACTACGGCACCATCACCGCCATATCCTAGACTTACACCACCATGACTTGTTTCCCAGCTATTCAGTTCTTCATATCCTCCCAATCGGAACCGATGTGCCACTGAGCAGTACTATTAGTTATCCGGTAGCCTGCATCACACATATAAATTCCCTTTTACCATCAATCGTTGATATATCCACACCTTCATAAAGAGGATGAGTTTCATGATTGGTTACAAAGAAGCTCCAAGGACCTGTAGTTATTTCACCTGTCTCTTCCGACTGTCCCCAACAGTTATTAGGAGCATTTCCATCCTTGGTAATACCCAGCTTAGCTGCATAGAACGATGCATAACGAGTCAATAACAAGCTACCTCCATTTTCATAAAATTCTTTTACCTTCGAAACTGCTTGTACAGCACTCGGGGCAGCAGCTTCAAATTTATCCATTGAATCGATACCTCCATCGATATGCAGATGCCACCACATAACCTTGCAATCATTTAAATCAACTCTTCCGGTTCGAACATCTTCAAATGAGAGGTACTGAGCATTAGGAATATTCTTCAACATCCAGTTAGCAGCTTCTTTTTCTTCTGCATTTAGTTCATCTATAGAAGAAGCCAAACCTACATATACAGCACTAGGAGAATCAGACTGTACAACAGTTACAACATAAACAGCAAACTGCACTCTGATAAGTAACTGTAAACTCTACTGGACTTGTAAAATCAACAGCTTGTCCTGAAGCTGGAGAAACCATTGCTCCTTGGGTTGTTTCAACCGTAGGTATAAGACTAGTAATATCGATACTCGTCGGTACACGTACCAAAATAGAATGATTTTCTTCATCAATAATACCAGTATACTCATTATTCAATTTAAATGATGTAATTCTAGCTTCATCATGCTTACGTAACAGTATAATCTAAATAAGCATCACCATTTGTTACTTTTATCGTTTGAGGAAAAGAGAAATTGGCAATATCTCCAACCTTCATTGAAGCTTCAGCACCATCGGAAACTTCAATTGCCGTTACCTTCATGGCATCTGTATTATAATCGACAGGTACTCCTACTACGACAGTTTAGTCGAATTATCAATGACTCCCTGATATTCATCGAGTTGCAATGTATTCAGCCAAGTTCGCCCGTTCAACTGAAGATCTGACGTATTATCATCATCGCATCCTGCAACAAAAGCCAAAGAGAGAAGGATGAAAAAAACTTTATTAATATATTTTATTGCATTCATAATATTCAATTTATTAAGATTTACAATTAAATTACCAGCCGCCACAATTCTGTGTATAATTACCATTACTAGCACTTATCTGCGCAAAAGGTATAGGCAAGTATTCATTTTTATTTTTAGTAAACGAAGCATTTGAATAAATAGCACAATTATCAGCTTCTTCTGCATAATATTTATTCAAGACCTGATCGGCTTCCCCCCAACGTACTAAATCGAAGAAACGATCACTTTCCATAGCCAATTCTACACGACGTTCAAATTTCAACATCTTCAAAGCCTCATCCTTGGTATAAGTTCCCGTATAAGGCTTCACATAGAAAGTAACACCATAAGCAGCAGGATAATCTGCAATCATAGTAGTACTTTGACCAGCACGATTACGAACTTCATTAATCAGACTAATTGCTTCATTAAGACGACCATCATTTAATTGAATCAAGGCCTCTGCACGCATTAATAAAACATCCGAATAACGCAAAACAATATGATTCATAGGACTACCCACCAGCCACCTTTTATCAAATAATCTCCATCTGGATCTACATTGTGCTTCAATGTTACATAATAACCATAAAGACCATTACTACGACTCCAAGTAGAAGATTTATCCATCATATAATTCTTATTAAATTCATATGGGAATCCAGGCATACCTACAGTCAAAAACAGACGAGGGTCTACATTATCAGTTGTAATATCATAATCACTATTATTAAAGGTATCAAATAACGGATGACCATCCATATCAGTTCTAAAGGCATTTACCAAATTCTGACTTGGTTTATAAAAGTCACAACCACCATCTGTCACCCCTGGAATATTAGGAACAATCAATCCAAACGACCAGTTACAATTTACCATTATTTGTTCCGTCATTCATAGAATATTGCATAGCCCACAATGACTCACATCCATTCTCATACTGAGGTTCCGGACGGAAATTATTATGGAAATCAGCTTCTAAATCGTATCCGCCAGCAGACATAATAGACTTCTCAGTATACTGAACTACTTTTGCCAAGTCTTCAGTGCTAATACTTGTTACCTCATTATTTTCAGGATTATCCTGACGATAGGCCTTATACAAATAAGTCTTTGCCAAATAAGCTGCAGCTGCGGCTCTAGTAGGACGCCCTTTATCGGCTTGTGTATCCGGCAGATTATCATAAGCGAACTGAAAATCATTTGCTATCTGCTGCCAGCTTTCATCATTTGTATAAGTTGTGTTAGAAAGATTATTATATTCTTCGGGAGTAAGATTTTCATCGTTTGCCAAAACAATGTGCTTGTACAACTGCTTCAGCAAGAAGTGTCCATGTCCACGTAAGAATTTCATCTCAGCAATTCGCTGCTGCTTTAGTGGATAAGTATTCTCATCAAGCTGATTCAGTAACTGTAAAGCCGTATTAGCACGAGAAATACAATTATACAAACGCTGCCACATATCACTGATATTCCATGCAGTAGTCATGACACCTTGCGAAATTTCCAATGCATGAAAAACATCACCATCTTCTGTTCCGTTTCCACCTTTATAGGCATCATCCGAACGCACATCATAATTCCACATAGAGAATGATGAGTTAATATCTTCCGCAGATATCCACACAGCATAAGCAGAAATAACCAAATTGTCTACATAAGCGGGATTCTGTAACTGCTCGTTATCGATAGTTCCTTGTGGCACTTGGTCTTCCAGAAAGCTAGAACATCCAGAGCAAGCCAACGCAAAACCTAAAACTGTCGCATATAATAAATTTCTCATAATTTTCGTTTTAATAGTTTTTCAATTTAAAAGCTAACATTAATACCAAAAGTTAAGTTCAAAGGAATCGGATAACCATAATTTGGATTTTCCGGATCAACTCCTGTAAATTCTTTACTCTTAATAGTAAGCAAGTTCTGTGCACTTAAATAAAGGCGTAAACGTTCCATTTTCATCTTCTTCGCAAAATTCTGAGGAACATTGTAACCTATCTGAAGGTTACGTAATTTCAAGAATGAACCATTTTCCACAAAATAGGTAGATACACGTTTTTCATTATTGACATCATCACGTGACAATGCTGGAATATCCGAATCAGGATTAGTCGGCGTCCATGCATCAAGCACTCGTTTTCCTTTATTTAAGAAACCAATATTCAGCCCACTCCATAAGTCTGTTTCCTTTTTTAAATCACTAATTACATCAACTCCCTGCACGCCTTGCCAAAACATTGTCAAGTCGAAATTTTTATACTCTAAATAGATATTCAATCCATAACTGAATGCTGGTGTCGGATTATAAATCCACTGCTGATCCTTTTCGTTGATAACACCATTACCATCCAAATCACGCCAGCGAATACGTCCCAAGCCAGCACCCTCTTGAGTTGCGTGATTATCAATTTCTGCCTGTGATTTGAAGATACCATCTGCCACATATCCTACCTGTGCACCATTGGGATGCCCAATTACACTTTCTACCCCATTACCTCCAAATGTACCGTTTGCAGCAACTGTTGCAGGAAGAGCAGTTATCTTATTACGATAAGCAGAGATATTACCATTCAAATCGTATTTCAAGCCAAATGCTGTCGTATTACGATAACCTAAGTTCAACTCGAAACCTTTGTTTTCCATTTCTCCGGCATTAATCCACTGAGTGCTGCCTTCACCCATAGCTGCAATACCTGCCATTTGAACAAGAATATCTGTTGTTTTCTTATAGAACCAGTCGAATGATCCATATAAAGTCTGATCAAACAAAGAGAAATCAAAACCCAAGTTTGTCTGAGTGGTAGTTTCCCATTTAATATCATCGTTTCCAATCTGGTTACGTTTAAATCCAGACTGAAGAATACTACCTCCATTTGTGCCAGCAATATCATAAGAAGTTCCGTAGCTTTGTCCTCCAGACTCAGTTACACCATAATTAGGAACATAAATAGTATAACGAGCTATATTTGAAATTTCTTGATTACCTGTCTGTCCCCATGAAGCACGAATTTTTAAATCATTCAGCCAAGTAAGCTCCTTCATGAATTTTTCATTGCTAATACGCCATCCCAATGAAACAGACGGAAATGTAGCATAACGATTATTTTTACCAAAACGAGAGGAACCATCACGACGAACAGTCAAAGAAAATAAATATTTATCATCATAGGTATAGTTTAATTTACCAAAGAAAGAAACCAATGAATAACCTTCACCCGATCCATAAGCCTGAGCTGTTCCTGTACCTGCATTAGGCCACATATAATCAGGATTTAATATACTATAATCTTCTTTATAACCAGAGAACCAACTATCATCTTCACGATTCAATTCCATACCAACCATCACGTCGCCACGATGTTTACCTACTTCTAAATTATAAGTAGCAACAGCGTTCCACATCCATTTTGTCCAATGTTCTTGTTTTGCTTCTACTGCATTTTTATCATTTGCAACATTTCCTTCTGTAATAGGATAAGTAAAAATACGTTGTTGCTTTTGAGAATAATCCAAACCAAATGTAGAACGGATATTAAAACCTTTAAACGGATTTAAATTAATATATGCATCTCCGAACATACGCCAATAAGTATAACGATTATCCGAATTTCTATCCAAACGCGCTACAGGATTTTCACGGTCAGGATAACCACCTACAGGTCCCGCATAATTACCGTTAATATCATAAACCGGTAAAGAAGGATTAAACTGTAATACATTTTGCAAGAAACCTTCTGGAGCCTGTACTTCAGAAGTACGGTTCAAAGTGAAATGCTCTCCAACAGTCAATACTTTTCCAATCAGGTTATAGTCTGAATTCATACGAGCAGAGAATCTCTCAAAATCAGTATCTTTTATAACACCCAGATTCTTATAATATCCAAGAGAAAAGAAAGAAGATCCTTTTTCCGACCCATTACTTACTGATACATTATATTGCTGAATAACACCTGTACGAGTCGTTTCATCAAACCAATCTGTGTCTGCTGACGGAACTGTGTTATTAGAGTCAAGAAAACGAGACATACTAATACTGTTCAATTTTGGATAGCCATTACTATCATATCCCCAATCATATTTATATCCCAAGGGGTTAGTATTTGGGTCCTGACCACCATTTACATAAGCCTGCCACATTGCCTGACCATATTCTTCTGCATTCAATACCTCCATTTTATTATTATACATAGAAGCAGATACCGACGCGTCAAAATTTATTTTCAACTGACCTTCTTTTCCTTTTTTAGTTGTAATGATAATCCACACCATTGGCAGCACGAGAACCATAAATAGAAGCTGAAGCCGCATCCTTTAAAACTTGAATTGATTCTATATCATTACCATTCAATTCATGCATTCCACCTTTAGTAGTACCCCGTCAATAATATAAAGAGGGTCATTGTTATTTAATGTACCAATACCACGAATACGAATTGTTGTTGAACCACTAGGATTACCATCGGCCGTAATATTCATACCAGGAACACGACCTTGCAAAGCTTTCATCGGATTATTTTCATTCTGCTTAGATAAATCATCCATACTAACAACAGATACGGCACCGGTCAAATCTGCCTTACGCTGAGTAGTGTAACCTGTTACAACAACTTCATCCAGCACTTCTGTATCTTCTGCTAAAACAATATTCAATACAGTTTGCGCTTTTACGACCTGACTTTTGAAGCCGATATAAGAAATTGAAATTTCCGCACCTTGCTTTACAGTTAAAGAAAACTTACCATCAAAATCAGTAATCGTACCGTTAGTCGTACCCTGTTCAAGAATAGTTGCCCCGATAACAGGCTCTCCATCAGATTTTGAAACTACTGTTCCAGACACTTGCAAACTTTGTGCTTGCACAACCATACACACCATGAAAAGGAGTGCTAAAAGAAATGTTCTTTTTATGCTTTCCATTTACAAATAGATTAAGTTTAACTTATCACAAATCTCACACTGCCGTTCAAAACGGTATTGCAAATGTATGTAGAGCTTAATAAAAGGAATATAATAAATGTTTCATCCTCATAATGATACATGCAACATTTTTAATCGAGGATGAAACATTCTTACTCAAAGAACGGAATTTCGTTCTATTGTTTTTTATTTTAGAAAGCCTCCTTACGTTTCTTACTTGTAGCTATCAGATATATACCTAACAAATAAGAGGCAGACTCAGCAGTTGTCCGATATTCAAAGTCATATTCACTTCTTCTGCAACTTGCGGATTTTTCATAAATTCCAGTCCAAATCGTGCACCAAAGAAAATCAAGAGAGAAACTCCAGTTATCAGACCTATCCGCTTTTGAAGGTGAAATTTGTAATACATCAGCCATGAGGTTACTAAGGCTATCAAGCAATAGAGCATTTCGTATATCTGTGTAGGATGACACGCTTGAGCTTCTCCATTCTGATTATACAAAGCTTGCCATTCACGAGAACGCACAAACTCAAATCCCCAAGGTAATGTAGTCGGGAAACCGAATATTTCCGAATTCATCAGATTTCCGAAACGGATACACATGCAGACCACAGCTACCGCCGGAATCATACGATCGAAAAGCCACCACACATTTTTTTTTCGTAACTTTCTTTGAGTACCAAACCAAAGCCAAAATCAAGGCAAATACTCCTCCATGACTGGCAAGTCCTCCTTTCCAGATTTTCAAAATCTCCAACGGATGTGCTCCATAATAATCCCACTCATAAAATAAGCAATGTCCTAATCGAGCTCCTATTACACTACTTACTATACAATATACAAACAATTTATCTGCCCAATAGTCAGGATATCCTTCTTTTTTAAATAAACGCGATACTATTTCATAAGCGAAAATGAATCCGAGTCCCCACATCAATCCATACCAACGAATTTCAAGGGAGCCTAAATGTACCAGAACAGGATCTACATCCCAAACAATACTTGCTAACGTCATAATTTATATTTCTTTGATATAGCCACAAAGGAACAAAAAAATCTCTTTCCCGAAACGATACAGGAAAGAGATTTCAAAGTTATCTGAAAATTAATTATACCAAATGAGCAATCAGTTCTTCACGGTCACCTTCCAACAAATCGATAACCGGAACTTCAATCATTGTATAGCATCCCGGCTGCTGTTTCATAGAAGCACGGGCAACACATACCAATACTTGAGCTGTAAGAGCCGGATTGTTGATCTTCATATCGAATTCGAACAACTGATTATGTGTCTTTCCAGATACACCCTTACGTACCAAGTTAACGCCATGACCAACATCATTCAAATCGTCTACACAAGGAACCTGAATTACATGAGTCTCGTCATTCACAAAATAAGGATCAGCTTTGATAGCAGTTTCTACAGTCTTGAAGTCTGCACCTTCTTCCAGTTCCACATAAACCATACGGCGATGAATACCTGTTCCAACTGGAATTGTCATAGACAGTGCATCTTTCACGCCAGCAATAGCACGTACAGCTACAGAGTGTCCCATACTACGTCCCGGACCAAAGTTTGTATAAGTAATACCTTTAGGAGCAATAGCCTGCAACAAAGCGCGAACTACAGAATCACTTCCCGGATCCCATCCTGCAGAGATGATAGATACAGCGTTGTGAGCTTTTGCTGTTTCTCCCAAAGAACGACGTAAATCTGTTATTTGTGTATGGATATCAAAGCTATCTACAGTATTAATACCCAAAGCCAATATTTCTTTTGCATACTTTTCTACGCTACGGGTTGGAGTAGCAAGAATAGCAACATCAACATTCTCCAATTCTTTTATATCCTTTACTACCGGATAGTTAGCCAACTCTGCCGGCTTGTTTTCAGCTCCATTACGACGTACAATACCTGCAACTTCGAAATCAGAAGCAGCTTCGAGTGCTTCCAATGTAAACTTTCCAATATTTCCGTAACCTACTACGGCTGCTCTAATTTTTCCCATATTATTTTTGATGTTTGAATTAATTCTATATTTTAACACCGCAAAATACAAAATTAGAACAATTCTAAACAAACACTGTGGCAGTGATTTTGAAATAAATCTGCACAAACTTACAATTTATAACTTTCTTATGCCTATTTTTGTATTAAAATAATAAATTATCAGAAAAATATGATTGAATATATCAAAGGAGAACTTACCGAAATCACGCCAGCAATGGCTGTCATTGAATGTAACGGCTTAGGATATGGTATTAATGTGTCCTTGAACACCTATTCTGCCATCCAAGGGAAAAAAGAAGTCAAACTTTACATTTATGAATCAATCAGAGAAGATGCATATATATTATATGGATTTGCAACCAAGCAGGAAAGAGAACTATTTCTATTACTAATAAGCGTATCAGGCATAGGAGGAAATACTGCCCGCATGATACTTTCGGCTCTCACACCTTCTGAACTTTGTAATGTAATAAGCAGCGGAAACGATAAATTACTAAAGACCGTCAAAGGAATCGGATTAAAAACCGCACAACGTATCATTGTTGATTTAAAAGACAAAATTTCAACTACAGACATCGGTACATCAACAACATCAGCTCCTATTAGTATCACCGCCAACAATGAAATTTATGAAGAAGCAATAGCTGCATTGACGATGTTAGGATTTGCACAAGCGCCATCACAAAAGGTAGTGGCAGCAATATTAAAAGAAGAGCCTGAAGCAGCTGTAGAAAAAGTAATTAAGCTAGCACTGAAAAGGTTATAAATGACTGCTATAATTTATTTTCCTATAATATCAGTATATATAATATAAGGAGTAAATAATACAGTCACTAGAGAATATATATTAATCATAAGACACACAATACACATGAAAAACACTATTTTATTTCTATTGGGGATAGGAGGTGCAATTGTATCATTTGCACAGTCCTATCTTCCCTCTCCTACTTCACTTAACACCTGGGGAGATCAAGGCAACGGAACATATATAAATCCGATACTGAATGCTGATTACTCAGATCCGGATGTTATCCGCGTCGGAAATAAATACTATATGGTAGCATCCGACTTCCATTTTTTAGGGATGCAAGTCCTTGAATCTGAAGATATGGTCAACTGGAAACTATTGTCACAAGTATATTCACGCTTCGACTTTCCTGGATGGGATACAAACGAACACTATGCCGGAGGATCATGGGCTCCTTCAATCCGTCATCATGATGGAAGGTTCTGGGTTTTCTTTTGTACCCCAGACGAAGGATTATTTATGTCGAATGCTGCAAACCCTGCTGGTCCATGGAGTCCGTTAGTAAATGTCTGTCATGTAGAAAAGTGGGAAGACCCTTGTCCTTTTTGGGATGATGATGGACAAGCATATCTTGGAAGAAGTATTCATGGTGCAGGACCTATCATTATTCATAAGATGAGTCCAGACGGGACCAAATTGCTCGATGAAGGAAGAACTGTATACACAGGACCTGTAGCAGAAGGAACTAAAATACATAAAATCAATGGTTATTATTATTTAAGTATACCAGAGGGAGGAGTTTCCGAAGGATGGCAAACTATTTTACGCTCGAAAAACATATATGGTCCATATGAGAAAAAAGTTGTTTTAGAACAAGGTAGTACAAATATCAATGGGCCTCATCAGGGAGCAATGGTAGATACTCCTTATGGAGAATGGTTCTTCTTTCATTTTCAACAATACAATCCATTGGGCAGAGTAGTACATCTGCAACCTATGTACTGGAAGAATGATTGGCCAGTTATCGGGGTAGACATGGATATGAATGGCATCGGTGAACCTGTAACCGTTTGGACTAAACCACGTACTGGTAAACAAAGCATTATAACAGTCCCACAAACTGATGATGACTTTTCTTCGGAAAAGCTATCCTTGCAATGGCAGTTCAACCATAATCCTGAAAATAAAGCATGGTCGCTTACCGAGCAAAAAGGAATGCTTACCTTTCATGCATTAAGAGCCAGTAGCTTTAAACAAGCCCGTAATACACTGACACAGAAAACGATGGGATACAAAGGAACAGCAACTACAAAAATGATTTATACAGAACTAGCTGAAGGACAGTATTGCGGACTGGCTTGCATAGGTAAGGAAAATTATCTTATTGGTATCGCAAAACAGAACGGCAAAACATTTTTGTATTTTGAAAAAGACGGTATCATAAAACAAAAAGAAACTATTTCTGGAGAAGACATTTATTTACGTCTGGAAGCTGACGCAAAGGAAAATAACTATCAATTTCTAGCTAGTCAAGATGGAAAATCATACAAAGAAATAGGCACTTCTTTCAATATGAAGTTCGGCAACTGGAAAGGTGTAAGGATTGGACTCTATTGTTATAACACCCAGTCTGCTGACGGAAAAGTTGCTTTCGACTGGTTCCAATATGAACACGACGGACCTTCTATACAAAACAAACATTAAATAATAAACAATTATGAAACTAGTAAAATATCTTTTTGTACTGGGTAGTGGCATCTTCGCAGCATGCGGTTCTCCACAACAACCCATTGCTTCCCCTACTCCTCAAGAGGAAATCATCAACAATATCGCACTCACTTCATTTCCTGACAGAACATTTATAATAAATGTACCTCAAGATACAAGCAGTGCACGGACTTTACTGCAAGCAGCAATTGATTCTTGTTCGGTTGCAGGAGGCGGAACAGTAAAGATTTCAGAAGGACATTATTTCCTTAATGGTCCGTTACATCTGAAAAGTGATGTCAATCTGAATTTAGCAGAGGGAGCATACCTGCAATTCAGTGGTAAATCTTCCGATTTTCTCCCCGTTGTCCTCACTCGTTGGGAAGGAACAGAACTTTATGGACATTCACCTATGATTTATGCTTATCATGCTAATAATATTGCTATCACAGGAAAAGGAACAATCGATGCACAAGGAGGACTTGAATTTGCAGCATGGAGTAAAATAGAAGCCAACGATCGTGACCGGCTCCGTGAAATGGGAGATAAACTAGTACCTGTACACGAACGTATTTTTGGAGAAGGTACCGTTCTACGCCCCTCTTGCATACAGCCTTATGGATGCTCACGTGTCCTGATAGAGGGAATTACTGTTAAAGATTCTCCTTTTTGGACAATCCATCCTGTATATTGTGACAATGTGATAGTACGCGGAGTCACCATAGACAGTCACTTTCCGAATAATGACGGATGTGATCCGGAATCGACAACTAACGTCCTGATTGAAAACTGTACCTTCCGTACGGGAGACGACGCTATCGCCATCAAATCCGGACGAGATACCGACGGACGATATATAGGACGTCCTTCACGTAATATTGTAATCCGTAACTGTATTTTTCACTCGGAATGTAATGGACTTTGTATTGGTAGTGAAATGTCTGGAGGAGCATCTGATGTATATATGAACAATATAGAAATTGGAACCGTAAAAAATGCTATTTACTTCAAATCAAATCGGGACCGAGGAGGATATATACGCAAATGTTGTCGTTGACAGCATTACGGTAGAACGAGCAAAAGGAGCCATTCTACGTTTCGAAACAAATTATTTCGGCTTCCGTGGTGGAAATCATCAGGCACTTTATGAAGATTTTCATATAAGTAATGTAAGCGCCGGCACAGCTGATAACTATGCAATTTTTATGGACGGCAATGAAGAATATAAAATCCGCAACATAAACATTGATAACTTCCATGTAAAAGAGGCACAATATCCTTATTATTTGATGAATACTGAATGTATAAACTTTACCCAATCTTCAGTTAATGGAAAAAATATTCCTGAAAGCCCCAAAGAAAGTCCTCAAAAAATATCATTAGATGTCTATTAATCCTTATATATCCCGGATAGGTACAAAAGTTTTAATTTTTTGTACCCAATCCGGGGTCTTTTATATAACTTTTCAGAAAACATCTAGATAAATCTTATAAAGGAGGGACAAAAGTATTCCTCCAAAAGATTTTAACCGTAGTTTTTACCTTTCATAACACATAATCAATTAAAGATAAATCTACTTATTTAACAACAATTAGATACATTTTTGGCTTTGGATAAGGACGTAAAGGGCAAAAAAGTCAGAAAAAGCCACATAAGAATAAGAAAAAAGTAGAAAAATTCTCAAAAATATCTTTGTAAGAGTAAGTGTTTTTCATAGGTATACTTGTTATATAGTCGAATTTTATTCGTTCAAGAATATCAATACTTCGGTAAATTTTTACCGAAAAAATTAAAAGTTAAACAATAGAACCGGCAAAAGCTGGTTCGGAAACACTAAAGAGGTCATTGAAATGTTGTCAAAAACGAATGGTTAAGCATGAAGAAATGTGCTGAAAAAAGAGAGCTAACCTGCTGATAATAAAGGTAAAAAGTATTGCATAATTCGTTATTTCTTAGTAAATTAGAAGTCTCTGAACTCTTCTGATTATGACTAAAGAAACACTCCTTATGCAATACCAATCCGAGTGCCTGTCGGCTCTCAAATCAGTAGCG
>ENA-OQBJ01000219-OQBJ01000219.1-human-gut-metagenome-genome-assembly--contig:-NODE-219-length-31119-cov-2.545851_pt1 | contig 31119 bp, 39 predicted proteins | sample MGYA00242743_ERZ504545 | MGnify/ENA primary metagenome ERZ504545 (study PRJEB26092, sample SAMD00036252) | human gut metagenome | host: Homo sapiens | study: EMG produced TPA metagenomics assembly of... | reverse complement strand
TAATGGCCCACTAAATGGCCCACTTGCAAAAGTAAGTATGCTGAAATCCCTTAAAATCAAAGGATTTATAGGAGGAAATAGAGAAAATGAAATTAGGAATCGTAGGATTACCAAACGTAGGAAAGAGTACACTGTTTAACTCACTTACAAAGGCCGGAGCAGAATCAGCTAACTACCCGTTCTGTACCATCGACCCGAATGTAGGAGTTGTAACTGTACCGGATGAAAGATTAAATGTACTGGGAGAGATGTATCACACAAAAAAAATCATCCCGGCAGCAATTGAATTCGTTGATATCGCTGGACTCGTAAAAGGTGCTTCAAAAGGAGAAGGACTTGGAAACCAGTTCCTTGCCAATATCCGTGAAGTAGATGCAATCGTACATGTAGTAAGATGCTTTGAGAACAGCAATATCGTACACGTAGACGGAAGCATTAATCCACTTCGTGATATCGAGACAATTAACTTAGAGCTGATCTTCTCTGATCTTGAAATCCTGGAAAGAAGAATTTCCAAAGTTTCCAAAGTCGCAAGAAATGATAAATCAGCAGCAAAAGAACTCGGACTTCTGAATAAGGTTAAAGCACATCTCGAAGACGGAAAGCTTGCAAAGACATTCGAAGAAGTAGATGACGAGGAAGAACAGGCATGGTTGGAAAGCTACAACCTTCTGACTTACAAACCAGTGATCTATGCAGCAAATGTATCTGAAGACGATCTGGCAGATGATGCGGCTAATAACGAAGGGGTACAGGCTGTTCGTGAGTATGCCAAGGGAGAGCAGAGTGAAGTATTCGTTGTATGTGCAGAGATCGAAGCAGAGATTTCAGAACTGGATGATGATGAGAAGAAGATGTTCCTGGAAGATCTTGGATTAAAAGAGTCTGGTCTGGAAAAACTGATCAAAGCAAGCTATAAACTGCTTGGACTTATCAGTTACCTGACAGCAGGTGAGCCGGAAGTCCGTGCATGGACGATCACAGAAGGAACAAAGGCACCTCAGGCAGCCGGAAAGATCCATTCTGACTTTGAAAGAGGATTCATCCGTGCAGAGGTTGTATCTTATGATGATATGATCGCATGCGGAAGTCACACAGCAGCCAAAGAAAAGGGTCTGATCCGTCTGGAGGGAAAAGACTATGTGGTAAAAGACGGAGACATCATGCTGTTCCGTTTCAATGTATAAGCATACTAAGCATGCTGAAAACACATAAGAAAATGTATAAATAGAAAAGCTGGCATGGTATGTGCCGGCTTTTCTGCCAATCTGGAAAGTCATATCTATAAAGAAAAAGGAAAGGGAAAAAGAAATGCACAGAACAATTGATTTTCCGAATCTGGGAATTCATTTAAAATCTGTCGGAGATCATATCACCGTATTTGGATTTGATATTGCATATTATGGGATCGTCATAGGAATTGGGATCCTGGCGGGACTCATGCTGGCAGTAATGGAAGCAAAGCGCACACATCAGAATGTAGAGGATTATTATGATCTGGCAATATACGGAGTAATCTTTTCGATTATCGGAGCAAGAGCATATTATGTGATCTTCTCCTGGGATATGTATAAAGACGACATTAAGAGCATCATTAATATCCGTGAGGGAGGACTTGCTATATACGGTGGTGTAATTACTGCAATTATTGTAGTATTCATATTTGCAAAAATAAAAAAATATCACCGTTTCTTTTATTTGATACCGGCGGATTTGGTCTGATCACCGGACAGATGATTGGAAGATGGGGAAATTTTTTTAACCGAGAAGCATTCGGTGAATATACAAATGGCTTATTTGCAATGAGACTTCCGGTAGATGCAGTCAGAAGCTCAGACATTACTACAAAGATGTGGAATCATGCAGAGACCGTAAAAGGGGTCATGTACATTCAGGTTCACCCGACATACCTGTATGAATCCATGTGGTGCCTGATGGTGCTGATCATTATGCTGCTATACCGCAAACACAAGAAATTCGATGGAGAGGTCTTCCTGATCTATCTCTTAGGCTACGGTCTTGGCAGATTCTGGATCGAAAGCCTCAGAACAGATCAGCTTTTATTGCCGAAAGTTGGACTTCCGGTATCACAACTTCTGGCAGGCACAATTGTGATAGTATCAGCAATCCTGGTTATTACAGGCAGAAAAAAAGCCGCACGCATCAAAAGTACGGAATCAAATCAGTAAGACAGATATAAAAACAGGCATTCTTTCAATAGAACGCCTGCTTTTTTATACCAAAGTATACAACAGAACTTGCCGGTGGTAAGTCCTGTGATCTACATATTGATTTTGCTAAGTGCAGCTGCATCAGCCACAATCGTAACATCATTGTGAAGCTGAAGGATAGAAGCAGGAACTTCCGGAGTAATTGGGCCGTATAATACTTCTTTTAAGATTGCAGCTTTATCTTCTCCGCTTACGACTACGAGGATCTTCTTTGCCTGCATGATATTTTTAATACCCATTGTGTAGGCCTGTCTTGGAACATCATCTTCAGATTCGAAGAAACGTTTGTTGGCTTCAATCGTGCTTTCTGTCAGATCTACACAGTGTGTCTCTTTTTCAAAAGCAGCACCTGGCTCGTTGAATCCGATGTGTCCGTTGTGTCCAAGACCGAGAAGCTGAAGGTCTACGCCGCCCTGTTTGCGGATGATCTCATTGTATTCACTGCAGGCTTTGTCAGAATCTGCTTCCAGTCCGTTCGGAACGAAAGTACGTGTTTATCGATATTTACATGATCGAAAAGATTGGTGTTCATGAAATATCTGTAGCTCTGGTCATTTTCCGGACTGAGTCCTTTATATTCATCGAGGTTCACGCTTGTAACCTGAGAAAAATCAAGATCACCTTTCTTATACCATTCAATCAGCTGTTTATAAGTACCGACCGGTGAAGATCCGGTTGCAAGTCCAAGTACACAGTTTGGTTTCATAATGATCTGTGCAGAAATAATGTTTGCTGCTTTACGGCTCATATCCTGATAGTCTTTTGCTTTATAAATTACCATAATAATAACCTCTCCTTATTCAATTGTTTTTTGTTTCTGAATACCAGTATATACATTATAAATGAATTTTCAAGTGAAATAGAAAGAACAGAAACTACTTTCAAAACTGGAAAGAAACTACCTGGAATTGTGCAAGTTGCACAAAATGAAAGACGAAAAATAAGGAAAAATGGAGAGGGGAATTGAAAAGAATGAAAGAGCTTTCAACAACTACAAAGACACTTGAAAATAAAATCGAACAATATTATACTGATTGCAGAACGAAGGAGGGAACAAAACAATGAATCAGAAAGTAGAAAATCTGAAAGGAAAATTAATCGTTTCTTGTCAGGCATTATCGAATGAACCTTTACATTCTTCATTCATTATGGGAAGAATGGCACTGGCTGCAAAACAGGGAGGTGCAAGCGGAATTCGTGCAAATACAAAAGAAGATATCAAGGAGATCCAGTCACAGGTTGATCTGCCGATCATCGGAATCGTAAAAAGAGATTATGATGACAGTGATATCTACATTACACCAACGATGAAAGAAATCGAAGACTGATGGAAGTAAAACCTGAAATCATCGCTATGGACGCTACTATTTCAAAGAGACCTGGCGGAAAGACATTAGATGAGTTCTTTAAAGAAGTAAAAGCAAAATATCCGGATCAGTTATTCATGGCAGACTGTTCTACAGTGGAAGAAGCACTGCATGCGGATGAACTTGGATTTGACTTCATCGGAACTACAATGGTTGGTTACACAGAGCAGAGCAAGGGCGATAAGATCGAGGCAAATGATTTCGAAATCTTAAGAAAGATTGTCGCAAAAGCAAAACACAGAGTCATTGCAGAAGGTAACATCAACACACCGGAAAAAGCAAGACACGTGATTGAACTTGGAGCATACAGCGTTGTTGTCGGTTCTATTATCACAAGACCACAGCTGATCACAAAATCATTTGTGGAAGAAATGGAAAGATAATTCCCTAAAGGATTTATTGATAACATTATAAAAAGATAAAACAATATATCAAAAAAGAAAAGGAGAAAAAACAATGAGAAATCTTGAAAAGTACAAAGGCGTGATCCCAGCATTCTATGCATGTTATGACAACGAAGGCAATGTAAGTCCGGAAGGCGTACAGGCACTGACAAAGTACTTCGTAGAAAAAAGGTGTAAAAGGTGTATACGTTAACGGTTCATCAGGAGAATGTATCTACCAGAGCGTAGAAGACCGTAAGATCATCCTTGAGAACGTTATGAAAGCAGCAGAAGGAAAGCTTACAGTAATCGCACACGTTGCATGCAACAACACAAAAGACAGCCAGGAGCTTGCAAGACATGCAGAAAGCCTTGGAGTTGATGCAATCGCAGCAATCCCACCGATCTACTTCCACCTGCCAGAGTATGCAATCGCTCAGTACTGGAATGACATCAGTGCAGCAGCACCAAACACAGACTTCGTAATCTACAACATTCCACAGCTTGCAGGAGTAGCTCTTACACAGGGACTTTTCGCAGAGATGAGAAAGAATCCTAACGTAATTGGTGTTAAGAACTCTTCTATGCCGGTACAGGATATCCAGATGTTCAAACAGGCAGCAGGTCCTGACTACATCATCTTCAACGGACCAGATGAGCAGTTCATGAGTGGACGTGTCATCGGAGCTGAAGGAGCAATCGGTGGTACATACGGAGTTATGCCGGAATTATATCTGAAATTAGACGAGTATGTAAGAGCCGGAAAGATGGAAGAAGCAAGAGAAATCCAGTATGCTTGTGATGAGATTATCTATAAGATGTGCTCTGCACACGGAAATATGTACGCAGTGATCAAAGCTATGTTAAAGATCAACGAAGGTCTGGAACTTGGCGGAGTAAGAGAGCCACTGCCGGCATTAGTAGAAGAAGACATGGCTATCGTTGAAGAAGCAGCTAAGATGGTTCGCGACGCAAAAGCTAAATATCTGTAAGATTATATAAAAAATACGTGAAAGAAAAATATCTGTAAGGAGAGAGACGATGCAAGGGTTTACCGTAGTAGATTTAGTTATTTTAGTAGTTTATCTCGCGGCTGTACTGTTCGCCGGCCTTCATTTCGCAAAGAAAGAAATGAAAGGAAAAGAGTATTTTAAAGGAGACGGAACTGTACCGTGGTGGGTAACTTCCGTATCAATTTTCGCAACACTGTTAAGTCCGATTTCATTCCTGTCATTAGCAGGAAACTCATACGCAGGAACATGGATCATGTGGTTCGCACAGCTTGGTATGCTGTTAGCTATCCCGATCACGATTAAATTCTTCCTGCCAATCTACAGCAAACTGGATATTGATACAGCATATCATTATTTGGAACTGAGATTCGGAAGCAAAGGACTTCGTGTACTTGGAGCTGTAATGTTCATCATTTACCAGATCGGACGTATGTCAATCATCATGTACCTTCCATGTATGGTACTTGGAAGTCTGACTGGAATCAGCGTAAACTTATTGATCATTATCATGGGTATCATTGCTATTATTTACTCATACACAGGAGGTCTGAAATCCGTACTTTGGACAGACTTCATCCAGGGATCTGTACTTCTGATCGGTGTTACTTTCGCACTGATCTTCCTGCTGGTACACTTAGACGGTGGATTTGGAGCAATCATGCATGCACTTACAACAGAGCATAAATTCCTTGCTGTAGATCAGCCGATCTTCAACCCTAACATTTTCAAAGACAGCGTATTTATCATGATTGTTGGTGCCGGATTCAATACAATGGGATCCTATGTATCAAGTCAGGATATTGTACAGCGTTTTACAACTACAACAGATACTAAAAAACTGAACAAAATGATGCTTACAAACGGAGGATTATCTATCTTCATCGCAACAGTATTCTACCTGATCGGTACAGGATTATACGTATTCTATCAGCAGAATACACTTCCACCGGCAGCAGCTCAGGACCAGATCTTCGCATCTTACATCGCATTTGAGCTTCCGGTTGGTGTAACAGGACTTCTGTTAGCAGCTATTTATGCAGCAGCACAGTCTACACTTTCCACAGGTCTGAACTCTGTAGCATCAAGCTGGACACTGGATATTCAGGCAAGACTTTCTAAGAAAGAATTAAGCTTTGAGAAACAGACAAAGATCGGACAGTATGTATCTCTGATCGTCGGTATCTTCGCAATCGTAGTTGCTATGGTACTGGCTAATGGCGGAGTAAAATCTGCATACGAATGGTTCAATGGATTTATGGGATTGGTACTTGGTATCCTGATCGGAACATTTATCCTTGGAGCATTTACAAAGGTTGCAAATACATTCGGAGCAGTATGTGCATTCGTTGCAGCATCTGCAGTAATGGTATATATCAAATACTTCGTACCTGCTGATCATGTATCAATCTGGTCATACTCAATCATCTCAATTGTAGTATCACTGGTGATCGGTATTCCGGCAAGTATCATCTGGAGAAAGGTAAAAGGAGACGATTCCGTACCTGCTCCTGATACAACCATTTACAAAAACTAAGAAGGAGTGAAAAATCCGTGATTTTTGGAAATATCAATAATTTATCTGAATTTCCATTTCTGGAAGAGCAGGTAAAAGAGTGCTTTGAATATGCAAAGACACACGACCTTGCATCTTATGAAAAGGGAAGTCATGAAATCGATGGTGACAGACTGTTTGTCAATATCGTAGAATATACAACAACAACACCGGAAGAACGTTTCTGGGAAGCACATAAAAATTATCTGGACGTCCATGTAATGATCCATGGAAATGAACAGATCGATCTGAACTTCATTCAGAATATGGAATTAAAAGATTTTGTGGAAAAAAGATGATTTTCTTCCAATGGATGGAGAAAAGAATTCTTCAGTAGTCCTGACAGATGGAGATTTCCTGATCTGTTATCCAAGTGACGGACACAGAACAGCGGTTCAGGTTCAGGAACCGGAAGCCATCAAAAAGGCAATATTCAAAGTAAAGATCTAATCAGAAAAGTCGAGGGCAAACCATGAAAGAACGGTTTGCCCTTTTCTGGCCTAACGAGTATAATGAAGGATAGTGAAAGAGGAAAAGAAGAAATGAAAAAATATATTAGTATTGATATCGGCGGCACAGCATCAAATATGGGATTGTAAGCGAGAATGCAGAAGTACTGTTAAAAAAAGAAATGAAGACAGAAGCACAAAAAGGCGGACCGGCGATCCTTGAGAAAGTGATCGGTATCGTAGAAGAGTTAAAAGGTGAAGCAGATGCAGGTGTGTGTATCTCTACTGCAGGTATGGTGGACATCGAAAAAGGAGAAATCTTCTATTCTGCACCGTTGATCCCGAATTATATCGGAACGGCATTTAAAAAGACAGTAGAAGAACGATTCGGAATTCCATGTGAAGTGGAAAATGATGTAAACTGTGCCGGACTTGCAGAGTATAAAGCAGGTGCGGCTGCAGGAAGCAAGGCAGCAGTGATGTTGACGATCGGAACCGGAATCGGCGGCTGTATCCTTCTGAATGGTGAAGTGTTCCACGGATTCAGCAACAGTGCATGTGAAGTTGGATATATGCATATGGATGACAGTGATTTCCAGACACTCGGAGCAGCAAGCATCCTGACAAAGAAAGTAGCTGCGTGGAAGGAAGAACCAACCGAAAACTGGAGCGGATATCACATTTCGAAGAGGCGAAAAAAGACGATGAGATCTGTAACCGTGCAATTGACGAGATGGTGGATGTACTTGGAAAAGGAATTGCCAATATCTGCTATGTAGTGAATCCGGAAGTTGTCGTACTTGGCGGCGGAATCATGGCGCAGGAAGCATTCCTGAAGGACAAGATTGAAAAAGCAGTGGAAAAATACCTGGTGTCCAGCATGTGGGAGCATACAAGTATCGCATTTGCCAAAAACCAGAACAATGCCGGTATGTTAGGCGCATTCTATCATTTTCAGGGAAGACATGCATAGTCTGGAGTTATAAAATAAAGAAGCAGGAATAGTAAGATATGGAATATTATGTAAAATCAGTCGTTCCGATCATAGAATCGAATTATGATAAATTTACGACAGTGGAACGGAATATCGCAGATTTTTTTATACAGAACAGAAAGAAAGTGGATTTTTCATCAAAATCCATTTCCGAGAGACTCTTCGTATCAGAAGCGTCGTTATCCAGATTTGCGAAGAAATGCGGATATCGCGGATACAGAGAATTCATCTATCAGTATGAAGAGACATTTGTAGAAAAGCAGGAATCCATTACCGGTAATACGCGAATGATCCTGAATGCGTATCAGGAACTTCTGAATAAGACTTACAGTCTGGTGGATGAGGCGCAGATTGCAAGGATCAGCAGATATCTGAATCAGGCGGAGCGTGTGTTCGTGTGCGGAACTGGAAGTTCCGGTCTGGCAGCAAGAGAGATGGAACTGCGTTTTATGCGAATCGGTGTGGATATTGATTCGCTGGTAGAAAGAGATATGATGCGTATGCAGGCGGTATTCCAGGACAGAAGAAGCCTCGTATTCGGAATCAGTATCAGCGGATCCAAGGAAGAGGTCTTGTTTCTTCTGAAAGAAGCATTATCGGAAAGGTGCGAAAACGATTCTTTTTACGGCGAACAACCGGGGTGACTTCGAGCAGTTCTGCACAGAAGTTGTTCTGATTCCATCACTCAGACACCTGAATCATGGGAATGTAATCTCACCGCAGTTCCCGATTTTGGTCATGCTTGATATTATCTATTCTTACTATTTGGAACAGGATAAATATGAAAAAGAAGTTTTGCATGATAATACACTGCGTGCGCTGGAAGAAGGAGAAGGGATGCACAGGAGTTTTTAGAATGTTAAGAGGTATGTTGGGAAAAAATAAAATGGAGGATATATAAAATGATAATCAAAAATGTAATTGTCTATACAGAAGACAAAAAATTTACAGCAGGCGGCATTGTTGTTCACGATGACAAGATCGAAAGCATTTACACGACAGAAAACGTACCGGATATGCTGGGGGAAGAAGTCGTTGACGGACAGGGGGCATACGCAATCCCGGGACTGATCGATCTGCATTTCCACGGGTGTATGGGAGATGACTTCTGTGATAACAGTAAAGAGGCTATTGAAAATATTGCAAAATATGAGGCTTCTGTGGGTGTTACAACAATCGCACCGGCAACGATGACACTTCCGGTAGAAGAACTGGAAGATATCTTAAGAACAGCAGCAGAATACAAAAAAGAACAGAATCCGAAGGGAGCGGATCTTGTAGGCGTGAACATGGAAGGCCCGTTCATCAGCCCGGTGAAAAAAGGAGCGCAGGATGAAAGAAATATCATGCCTTGTGATACGGCCATTTGTCAGAGATTCCTTGATGCTTCGGAAGGACTTGTGAAGTTTGTAGGACTTGCGCCGGAAGAAAGCGAGGACGCAGTTGCATTTGTAGAAGCAATGAAAGATAAAGTGAACATTTCGCTTGCACATACCAATGCGGATTATGCACATGCGAAAGCAGCATTCGATGCCGGAGCAAATCATGCCGTACATCTCTTTAATGCGATGCCTGCATTCACTCACCGTGAACCGGGTGTAGTAGGTGCAGTATCAGATAGTGAACATGTAATGGCAGAAATTATCTGTGACGGTGTACATATCCACCCATCTATGGTAAGAGCAGCGTTCAAGATGATGGGAGCAGACCGCATGATCCTGATCAGTGACAGCATGCGTGCAACCGGAATGCCGGACGGACAGTATACACTTGGCGGTCTGGATGTAAAAGTAGTTGGAAATCATGCGACACTGGTATCTGACGGAGCACTTGCTGGATCAGTAACAAACCTTGCTGACTGCCTGCGTACAGTAGTTAAAAAGATGGAGATCCCACTTGAGACAGCTATTGCATGTGCGACGATCAATCCGGCTAAGAGTCTTGGAATTGAAGATACATATGGTTCGATCGCACCGGGAAAGAAAGCGAATATCGTATTATTAGACGAGAATTTGGAGCTTAAGATGGTAATTAAGGACGGACAGGAATTATAATTCATGCAATTTATAGTATAAGGCCATTTGGTGTTAAGGACAGATGAAAAAGATTATATTTTTAGGTGACAGTATTACAGATGCCAGTCATTGCTTTTTAGAAAATCCACTGGGAAACGGTTATGTGAATATGGTGGCTGAGAAGTTGAATGACAGTGACGGCGGAAGGAAGAAGTACGACATTATGAATCGAGGACATGATGGATTCACGATTCATGGAGTGAAACGTATATTGGAGAAGGAATGCATTTTAAAACGACCGGATGTCGTAAGCATTCTGATAGGATGCAATGACGTCGGAGTTATGATGAATACAGGAAAGAGCCTGGAAGAACAGCAGTTTGAAGCCTGTTATGAAGCCATTGTGAAAGAAATTACAGAGCAATCGGATGCAAAGCTTATCTGTATGTCGCCATTTATAGTGCCATATCCCAGAATGTATGAAAACTGGATTCCGGGAATAAAACAGACAGAAAGAATCGAAAAAAAGATTGCAGAAAAATATCATGCGGACTTTCTTGCGCTTCAGGACATGATAATATTGAAAGCAGAAAAAGCAGGATATGAGAGTGTTACAACGGATGGTATTCATCTGACAGAATATGGAAATGAAATAATTGCAGGAGCATGGCTGCAACTTTTTGAAAAAATAAAAGATGGAGATTAAAAATCATCTTGACAAAGTTCATCAAATCAGTTAGTCTTTAACACAGACAGGAAAATAATATACAGATATCACAAAGGCTTGGAAAAGAAGAAGTAGTGATTCACACACCCATACAGAAAGCTGCCGGTTGATGAGAGGCGCATGAAAGAGTGAAGAATGAATACATCTTGGAGCTGCACACCGAAATGATACACGATAAGAATTATGAGTGTTTTCGAAAGTAGGCTGTGACGTCGGGCACACGTTATAGTGCAAAGGTCTGTGAACACGCAGATTGAATGAGGCTGAATACGCAGGTAATCAGCGAAATAAGGTGGTACCACGGTTAATAATCGTCCTTATCCAATACTGATTGGATAAGGACTTTTTTTGACCAGTTATGTGGGAAAATCGCTTTCTGAAAAGTATATTTGCAAGCTGAAGTAAAGTGAGAATTCTGTAAATCATTAACATAATAAAAGGAGAATAAAAATGGGAATTTATGAAGAACTCGTTGCAAGAGGTCTGATCGCACAGGTAACAGACGAAGACAGGATCAAAGACTTGGTCAACAATGGAAAGGCTACATTCTACATCGGATTTGACCCGACAGCAGACAGCCTTCACGTAGGACATTTCATGGCACTGTGTCTGATGAAACGTCTGCAGGAAGCAGGAAATAAACCAATCGCACTGATCGGTGGAGGAACAGCTATGATCGGTGATCCATCCGGAAGAACAGATATGCGTCAGATGATGACACCGGAGACAATCCAGCACAACTGTGACTGCTTTAAGAAACAGATGAGTCGATTTATCGATTTCTCAGATGGAAAAGCATTGATGGTTAATAACGCTGACTGGTTGATGGGACTGAACTACATCGAAGTATTACGTGAAGTCGGAGCACATTTCTCCGTTAACCGTATGCTGACAGCAGAGTGCTACAAGCAGAGAATGGAAAAAGGACTCAGCTTTCTTGAGTTCAACTACATGATCATGCAGGCATATGACTTCTATGAGTTATACCAGAAATACGGATGCAACCTTGAGTTTGGCGGGGACGATCAGTGGAGCAACATGCTTGCAGGTACAGAACTGATCCGTCGTAAACTCGGAAAAGACGCTTCTGCTATGACGATCACACTGCTTCTGAACTCAGAAGGTAAAAAGATGGGTAAGACACAGAGCGGTGCTGTATGGCTTGATCCTAACAAGACATCACCATTCGAATTCTACCAGTACTGGAGAAATGTTGCAGATGCAGACGTGTTAAAATGCATCCGTATGCTGACATTCCTTCCATTAGAGGAGATCGACAAGATGGACAGCTGGGAAGGTGCACAGCTTAACACAGCAAAAGAGATTCTTGCATTCGAGCTTACAAAACTGGTTCACGGTGAAGAAGAAGCACAGAAGGCACAGGAGGCAGCAAGAGCATTATTCTCAACAGGTGCAGCAGCAGATATGCCAAAGACAGAACTGACAGAAGAAGACCTTACAGACGGTAACATCGATATCCTGACGATGTTAGTAAAATCAGGACTGACAGCTTCTAAGTCAGAAGCACGCCGTGCCGTACAGCAGGGTGGAGTATCTGTAGATGGTGAGAAGGTGACAGATGTATTCCAGACATTTGCCGGAGAAGCATTAAGTGGAGAAGGCGTAGTCCTGAAAAAGGGTAAGAAAAACTTCCGTAAAGTGTTAGTAAAGTAGTATAATTATAAAAGAATACAGTAAAATTGCAGGCAGTGAATACTCATTGTCTGTAATTCTAAAAGCAAAGATGTACTCTTGCTACTGTTTCATACTTAATTTTGTGAGAGTACATAAAGACGATAAGGAGGATATGGAAATGGCATTTAAAGAAGTAGCAATTGAAAGTCTGGAATTCAACCCATTCACAAAGATTTCAAAAGAGTGGATGCTGGTAACAGCAGGAGATGAAAAAAAGAGTAACACCATGACAGCAAGCTGGGGTGGTGTCGGAATCATGTGGGGAAAGGATATCGCAACTGCATATATCCGCCCACAGAGATACACGAAGAAATTCATGGATGAGACCGGTATGTACACGCTTTCTTTCCTGTCAGAAGATTACAGAAAAGCATTAAGCGTATGCGGATCTGTATCAGGAAAAGACGTAGAAGATAAATGGAAAGAAGCAGGCCTTCATCCATATGCGGTAGACGGAACAACTGCAGTTGAAGAAGCAGATCTGATCTTCGTATGCAAGACTCAGTATACACAGGATATGAAACCGGAATGTTTCGATGTTAAGGAAAATGATGAGAAATGGTATCCGGATAAGGATTATCATACGATGTATATGGGCGAGATCGTGAAAGTATTGAAAAGAGTATAGCCAATCATGCAAAAGAAAATTGATTTGGTAAACGGACCTGTATTATCATCTCTTACCAGACTGGCTGTCCCGATCATGGCGACGTCATTGATCCAGATGGCGTACAATATGACCGACATGATTTGGATCGGCCGTATCGGAAGTTCGGCGGTAGCGTCTGTTGGGGCAGCAGGAATGTATATGTGGCTTTCCAACGGACTTGCCGCGCTTGCAAAAATGGGAGGGCAGGTTAATGTCGGACATGCACTTGGGGCATCTAATAGTGAAGAGGCCGCAGAATATGCATCCAACGCGTTACAGCTTACGTTGATTTTGGGGATTATTTATGGACTTGTCTGTATATTAGGGGCAAAACCACTGATTCATTTTTTCCATCTGAATCAGGCACAGGTGATCCGGGATGCCATATATTATCTTGAAATTACTTGCGGTCTTGTCTTGTTTTCCTTTTTAAATCAGACGTATACCGGATTATTTACGGCAATCGGTAACAGCAGGCCGGTATTTCTGGCAACAACGACCGGACTGGTTGTTAATATCGTCCTGGATCCGGTTCTGATTTTTGGAATCGGACCATTTCCGGTTCTTCGAGTGACAGGTGCAGCAATTGCTACGGTAACCGCGCAGATGATCGTTACAGTTATGTTTTTTATATTTGCGATGAAGGATACCGTACTTTTTCAATATGTAAGATATCTGAAGAAGCCGGATCTGCATCATCTGAAAGGAATTGTCAGAATCGGTTTTCCAACGTCTGTTCAGAGTATGCTGTTTACCGGAATATCGATGATCATTGCACGTCTGGTCGCGGGATATGGAGATGCGGCGGTGGCTGTCCAGAAAGTTGGTTCACAGATAGAATCAATTTCGTGGATGACAGCGGATGGTTTTGCAGCAGCGGTGAATTCATTTACATCGCAGAACCATGGCGCAGGTAAGAAGAGACGGATCTATCAGGGATATGTCAGCGCATTAAAAGTAGTATTTGTATGGGGGATTTTCTGTACGCTATTATTAATATGCTGTCCGGCTCCGGTATTCCGGATTTTTATTACAGAAAAAGATGTAATTCCGCTTGGAGTGGATTATCTTCGGATCCTTGGTGTATCGCAGCTTTTTATGAGTCTTGAGATTACGACGGCAGGTGCATTTTCGGGGTATGGAAAGACCGTGCCGCCATCTGTGATCAGTATTGTATTTACGGCGCTCAGGATTCCGCTTGCGCTGATACTGGTTCATACAACACTTGCGCTGAACGGGATCTGGTGGAGTATTACGATTTCGAGTATTCTGAAAGGTGTGCTGCTGTTTGTATGGTTCTACATATTCATGCGGGGAGAGAAACTTATATATAACAGGAAATAACCTGCCAGCGGCAGGTCTTTCAGATAGGGAAGTATGCAAGAGGCACTGCCAGTGGCAGTGTCTTTTGTGTCTTTAAAGAACGAAATGTGGTACAATAGAACAGTAAGTGATCTGCCGGAGCATAGTTTATGGCAGACACAGAAAGGATGGATGAGTAATGTGGGCTTACAATAGTATTTTTTATCAGATTTATCCGATCGGATTCTGTGGGGCACCGGTGCACAATGACGGTGTGTGTGTTCCTCGTATCCGCAAACTTATGGACTGGTCTGAGTATCTTCAGACATTAGGAGTAGATTCAATTCTGTTAAATCCGATCTTTGAATCGGACAATCATGGATATGATACAAGAGATTTTAAGACGATCGACTGCAGGCTTGGAACGAATGAAGATTTTAAAGAGGTCTGTGAAGATCTGCATAAACATAACGTAAAAATTGTACTGGATGGTGTATTTAACCATGTGGGACGAGGCTTCTGGGCATTTAAAGATGTACAGGAGAAGAAATGGGATTCACCGTACAAAGACTGGTTCCATATCAGCTTTGACGGCAACAGCTGCTATAATGACGGATTCTGGTATGAAGGATGGGAAGGCCATTTTGAGCTGGTCAAATTAAACCTTCAGAATCCGGCAGTCGTAGATTATCTGATGGAATGTGTAAAATACTGGATTGACGAATTTGATATCGACGGTCTCCGTCTGGATGTGGCTTATAGTCTGGATCACAATTTCATGAGACGTCTCCGCTCTTATACACAGGAATTAAAACCGGACTTTGCACTGATCGGAGAGGTATTGTTTGGCGATTATAATATTATCGTGAATGATGAGATGCTTCACAGCTGCACGAATTATGAGTGCTACAAGGGATTATATTCCAGCTTTAACAGTATGAATATGTTCGAGATCGCACATTCCCTGCACCGCCAGTTCGGAAGTGATCAGTGGTGTATTTACAGAGGAAAGCACCTGATGACATTTGTGGATAATCATGATGTTACAAGACTGGCAAGCATTCTGACGAATAAGAAACATATTCCGCTGGCATACGGACTGCTTATGGGTATGCCGGGAATCCCGTGCCTGTATTATGGAAGTGAATGGGCTGAGCCGGGGGAGAAAGCACCGGATAATGACTATGCGCTTCGCCCTTGCTTTGAAGAACCAAGCCAAATGACGTGACAGATGATTTATTAAGTAAACTAGATCCGTCGTACGCCAGGAAAGTGATGCACTTTGCAATGGTGCTTATAAGAATGTAGTGATCCAGAATCATCAGCTGGTATTCGAGCGCTGCTCAGAGAAAGAACGAGTGATCGTTGCAATCAATGCTGCGGATTATCCATACACTGCCAATGCAGGAGAACTGAATGGAACGGCAGCAGATCTGCTGACCGGGGAAACGGTTACGATGAATGGTCAGCTTGAACTGAAACCATATAGTGTACAGTATTTAAAATTTTAGTATGAAAAATGTATGGGAAGATTCTCTGGAAAAGTACATTTGATCAACGAAAATAAGTAAAAATATAAGAAAAATATGTCAAAAAACAGTTGACACACACGGTACAGTATAATATAATAAGCAAGTATGACAAAAGGAGAAACAGTAAGAGGCCAAAGCCCCGGAATCTTGCTGATTCTGATATATTATCATGAAAATGTTAATGATTCACAGGAGGTAAACCACAATGAAAACTTATATGGCTAATCCAGATAAGATTGAAAGAAAATGGTATGTAGTTGACGCTTCGGAATATACATTAGGACGTTTAGCATCAGAAGTTGCTAAGGTTTTAAGAGGAAAGAACAAACCGGAGTTCACACCACACGTTGATACAGGCGATTATGTAATCGTTGTAAATGCAGAAAAGGTTAATGTAACAGGTAAGAAACTGAATCAGAAGATTTATTACAATCACTCTGAATATGTAGGTGGAATGAAAGAGACTACATTAGCAGAGATGATGGCTAAGAAACCAGAGAAGGTTATCGAACTTGCTGTTAAGGGAATGCTTCCAAAGGGACCTTTAGGAAGATCTATGATCAAGAAACTTCACGTATACGCTGGACCAGAGCACGCTCAGCAGGCTCAGAAACCAGTTGAACTGAAATTCTAAGAAAGGTTAAAAGGAGGATTTTACAATGGCTACTGCAAAATTTTACGGAACAGGCAGAAGAAAAAAAATCTATCGCCAGAGTATATTTAGTACCAGGAACAGGTAAAATTACTATCAATAAAAGAGATATCGATGAGTATTTTGGACTTGAGACATTAAAGGTTGTTGTTCGCCAGCCATTAGCTGCAACAGACACAGAAGGAAAATTTGATGTAATCGTTAATGTTAAGGGTGGTGGATACACAGGACAGGCTGGAGCAATCCGTCACGGTGTTGCAAGAGCACTTCTTGAGGCTGATGCTGATTACAGACCAGTTCTTAAGAAAGCTGGATTCCTTACACGTGATCCACGTATGAAAGAACGTAAGAAATACGGTCTCAAAGCAGCTCGTAGAGCACCACAGTTCTCAAAGAGATAATTTATACGAATCATTCGAGATATACAAAAAAGAAGTACACAGCAGCCCCGGAAATGCAATGTTTCCGGGGTTTTTCTTTGCATAGCAAAGCATACAGATAAAGCTGCCATCGGCAGCTTTATCTGTAGTTCAGTTGATCTTATTCCTGCAATAATTGCTTTTCAAAGGTGGATAATAATTTGTTGATCGTAAAGAAATAACTCTTGCATTCGCTGCATGTTTTTGCATCGACTTCGATATCACCAAGAATGATGAGTTTGGCAGCCTGGAGTGCTGCAATAATGGTACGAAATTCGTCGGGTGTAATATCTGTGGCGTGATTAATCAATTTTTTCGCCGCAGAACAACAGAGTTGATAATTAATTTCTGCCTGGGCTTCTGATTCTGCAAGTCCAAGACGAGGCAGAACGGTAAGAGCATAAGCGGTTGCTTCTATGTCAGAATGATTAAAGGCATAGGAAATATGGCTCATAGTAAAACCTCCTTAAGTTTTTAAGAAAATTATAACATAAAAAGAGAAAGAACGCGAGAATATGAGTAAAAATCAGAGGAAGACTTATTAAAGAAAAGGGTTTACATTTATAGATAATAATGTATACAATATAAAATATAAGTACATGGAAAAACTTTGATAAGGAGAATAAAAATGCTTGGTTTAAAACCAATAAAAATGCTGCCAGCAAGGGAACGAGTAGCGGCAGCACTTAGAAAGGCGATTATTTCAAGACAGATCACAGAGGGAGAAGTCCTGACACTGGAGAATACGGCTCAGGAACTAGGCGTATCGATCACACCGGTCAGAGAAGCCTTTCAGATTCTGGAAAGAGACGGGCTGATCGATCTGAAGCAGAATAAAGGTGCAACGGTATTGGGAATCAATGAGACAACACTCAGAGAACATTTTCAGATCCGGGCAGCACTGGAAAGTGAAGCATGTGCGCTGTGTTGCAGGAATCACATCGATATGAGCCGGATTGAACAGGTTCTGACGGTCTCAAAAGAGATGATTAAAAAAGAAGATTATGAGAATTATTCGAAGCTCAATCAGTCTCTGCATATGGAGATTTGGACAGCAGCCGGTAATGAAAAATTGAAGAAAATGCTTTCTGAACTCTGGAGCGGATTATCTCTTGGAGTTAAGATGACAGAAGCAGAATATGCAAAAAAGTCAATAAAAGAACATGAAGATATCATTGAAAGTATGAAAAAATATGATACGATGGAGGCATGGAGAAGGATGCACCAGCATATAGAACGAAGCTTAGAAGATGTATTATCGGAGTTTTAGAAATAATAGTGCACAAAAAGAATAGGTAAAAATTATGTAAAACGTCGAACTTGTGATTAATGATTGACAAGTCTGGCGTTTTTAATTATGATTTGATTATGGATACATTATCATTTATAAATAATAAAAAATAAATGATAAGAGTAAAAACAAAGGAGAGAGAAAAATGAGTAACAAGAACTTAATCGTGAACACTCCGGAACCAAAGCCTGGTATACTGGAGCGAGGAGATCTTTTTGCTATTGCGATAGGAATGGTAATCGGATCAGGAATGGTAACATTGATCGGACCGGCGATGGCAATGACAGGATATTCCGTATGGCTGGCATATCTGACAGCTATCGTTATGGGATTTTTTATGGTATTTCCGTATATTATCCTGGGGGGAACTATGAGAGTGGCAGGAGGACCTTACTCGATTGTAACAAATTTATCCGGTGTAAGTGCAGGAGGACTGGTAGCGTATACGAAGCTTGTAACTCCAATTCTGAACAGCTCTTTTGCACTGGCATTAGGCTTGTATGTAAATAATCTTCTTCCGGGAATTACAGTAAAAGCAATTGCGGTTGTGGGAATCTGCATCTTATTTGTATTAAATCTTCTGGGAATGGATATTTTTGCAAAGGTTAGTAAGATCTTATCAACAATCCTGCTGATCACAATGGTACTTTATGTTGTCTTTGGACTGACACAGATCAAGCAGCCAATCTTCCAGTTTTCTGGGGATAAGATGTTTACCGGAGGCTTTAAAGGATTCATGCTTGCTGCATTACTTCTGATCAACTCAGCAAATGGATATTACAATATCCTCTGGTACGGAAAAGATGCAAAGAAAGCGACAAAGGATGTACCGTTTGCAAGTATGGCATGTGTGCCATGTCTTCTGTTCATCTATGTGGGGCTTGCCATGGTAACAGGCGGTGTGCTTCCGCATGATGAAGTTGCAGGAGCACCGACAATCTTACCGGCAGCGCAGGCAATCCTTCCTGGTGCAGTATATAAGATTTTCATGATCGGCGGACCAATCATGGCGATCATTACTACACTGAACAGTGTATTCAATGATGTCAGATATCCTCTTGCACAGGCTGCAAAAGACGGATGGCTTCCAAAGTTTATTTTAAAAGAGAATCGTTTTGGAGCACCGTATCTGATTTATACATACACACTGATCGTTGTTCTGATCCCAATCGTTACGGATATGAGCATTGTAACAATCACAAACATTTTCCAGGTAATTACATTCTTCATGAATGTGACTGTTGTATATGCAATTTCAAGACTTCCAAAAAGATATCCGGAAGCATGGGCAAAGAATAAATTCCATTTTTCAAATGGGGCATTATATACATTCTGTACTGTAAGTATCATCATTTATACAGTTATCTTTGTAAAGGGTATTTTCAGTATTAAAGTATCTTATGCAGTAGCAGCGGTTATTGTTATGCTTGCACTGATACTGATCGGAATCTATTTGACAAAGAAAGGTGGTATCCGTATCGAGACTTCACTCTGGGATCCATCTGTAAAAAAGGAGGAAAAGTAAGATGGCAGCAACTTATGTAAAACCAGGTGAACTGGGACTGAATCCGGAGAAATTGACAGAGATGTTAACGGAACTGGAACAGACAGTGGAAATCCACAGTATCTCAGTACGGTTTGATGGAAAAGTTATCTTAGAGGGTGCATGGGAGCCGTTCTCACTGGAGAAGCCGCAGATGCTGCATTCACTTTCAAAAATCGGAACAAGTATTTGTCTGGGATTTGCACTCGATGAGGGGAAGATTCATCTGGAAGATAAACTGCTTGATTATGTAAGAGATGAACTTCCGGAAGAATACGATCCGGCACTGGAAGATCTGACGATCTATCATCTGCTTACCATGCAGGCAGGTTCCAAAGAATGCTACAATAATGTATGGTTTTCGAAGCTTACAAGAGACTGGGAGACAAACTGGTTAAAACAGCCGAAGATAAGAGAAGATATCGGAAAAGCATTCCATTATGATTCCGGATGTAGTTATACACTTTCAAGAATTGTCACAAAGGTTATGGGAAAAAACTGTCTGGCACTGATGCAGGAGCGTGTATTTGACAAGATGGGATTTGGTGAGATCAACTGGCTGACCAGTCCGGAAGGACACAACACCGGTGGATGGGGAATGTACCTGACTGCAGGAAAGATCTCTGCACTGGCACAGCTTCTGCTTCAAAAAGGTGAATGGAATGGAGAGCAGCTGATACCGGCATGGTGGACCGAAGAGATAGGAAAGATGCGCGTTGTGATTCCGGAAGATGAGAAGAAAGCACTGACGCATTATGCTTATCATATCAAGGCCGGAAAAGAGATTTTTGCGGCAGAAGGAGCATTTGGACAGTATCTGATCTGTTTTCGTGATTATCCGGTTGCAATCGGAATCACGGCGGGGGCATCGGAATATCTGGCAGCAGATATCTGTCTGAAATACATAAAAGAAGCAGTTCAGATCCCGTGTGAAAAAGAAAATCTGGAAGAGGCACAGGAAAAACTGGAAGAGAAACTGGTACATCTGACACTTCCGAAGCCGGAAGGTGACAAAAAAGACACAAATGAAGCAACAAAGAAACTATTAAATAAAAGAATTGTGTTTACAGAGAATCCAAGACAAATTGAGTCGGCAGTGATTTCAACGGTTGGAGAGGAATTAAAACTGGAACTTACTGTGGCAGGAGAAAAGAAGATTCTTTTTGCAGGATATAAGGACTGGAAATGTAATGATATGTATCCGAATGATTTTACGAAGAGATATCATGCGGTATCTTATGCGTTTGATGAAGATGCATTGTATCTCTCTGTGGGACTTCTGAATACATCATACAGAGAAGAATATTGTCTGTGGGTGAATTCGGAAAATGTAGTAGTTGGAACATGGAGACCGAATGTAACGTATCTTCCGGCAGAAGAAGATATGACATGGAAGTTTACCGGAACATTTGAACCGTCATGCATTCTGTAGATAGAATGAACGGTTAGTGGAAAAAGGAGAACCCCGTGAGGCAGAAGAAGCTGTCCCACGGGGTTTTTTGCATTGCATATTCGATAAAAGTTCATCTATTTACAGATGAACATATTTACAGTATGATACTGTAAACAACAAAAATGAACGGAGAAGATATATGAATGAGATAGCAGTTGTAACAGAGCAGGATATACCGGATATTCTTCGAATGATCCATGAAATCTATAGTGAACTTCCGAATAAGGATGGTTCAGTCTGGATAGCGATGAGGAAGTAACAAGCTATATGATGACCGGTGGCTTTGGATTAAAGGCAATGTGTGATGGCAGACTGGCAGGTGTCTTTATCGCACGGGCAAAGAATCTTGGGGATGAGAATCTCGGATACGATCTGAAATTTGATGAAGAACAGCGAAAGCAGTCGGCACATATGGAGATTGCATGGTAAGAAAAGAATACCGCGGACAGGGGTTGCAGAGAAAGATGATGGAAGAGTCAGAACAGATTCTGAAAGAACAGGGATATCATTATCTGCTTGGAACGGCACATCCGGACAATGTGGCAAGTGTGAATACATTCCTGAAATTACAGTATGAACAGGTGATGACGAAGGAAAAATATGGCGGGATGAAAAGGAGTATTTTCTGTAAAGCGATATAATGCAGATGTAATACAGAATGTACGAATCAAACCGGAATATATTATGATTGCAAGGTTCTGGTTGAAACGTTATAATGTAGATGTCAGCAGAGAGTTTGCTGGCATCTTTTCAAATTAAAAAAGTGAATAATCAGGGAGAAATTTATGAGTATATTAAATGTTGAACATCTGACACATGGTTTCGGGGACAGAGCCATATTCTCAGATGTTTCTTTTCGACTTTTAAAGGGAGAACACATCGGTCTTGTAGGAGCCAACGGAGAGGGAAAATCTACCTTTATGAATATTGTGACCGGAAAGCTTGTGCCGGATGAAGGAAAAGTAGAATGGTCTAAGAATGTACATGCAGGATATCTGGATCAGCATGCGGTCCTCGAAAAGGGAATGACCATCCGTGACGTGTTAAAATCTGCATTCGATCCGCTGCTTCAGAAAGAACAGCGTATGAATGAAATCTGTGATCTGCTTGGAACGGCAGATGAAGAAGAGATGAACCGTCTGATGGACGAACTCGGAACCATTCAGGATGAGCTTACGTTGCACGATTTCTATACGATCGATGCAAAGGTAGAGGAAGTGGCAAGAGCACTCGGACTTCTGGATCTGGGGCTGGACCGTGATGTTACAGACTTAAGCGGGGGACAGAGAACGAAAGTCCTTCTTGCAAAACTGTTATTGGAAAAGCCGGATATCCTGCTTCTGGATGAGCCGACCAACTACCTGGATGAGGAACATATTGCATGGTTGAAGCGCTATCTTCTGGATTATGAGAATGCATTTATTCTGATCTCGCATGATATTCCATTCTTAAACGAAGTGGTCAATATCATTTATCATATGGAGAATCAGGAACTGAACCGTTATGTGGGAGATTATGATCACTTCCAGGAAGTCTATGCTGTGAAGAAAGCACAGCTTGAGGCGGCCTACAGAAGACAGCAGCAGGAGATCAGTGAGCTGAAAGATTTCGTGGCACGTAATAAGGCACGTGTATCTACCAGAAATATGGCGATGTCCAGACAGAAGAAACTGGATAAGATGGATGTGATCGAGCTGGCGGCAGAGAAACCAAAGCCGGAATTTCATTTCCGTTATGGACGGACACCCGGAAAGATGTTATTCGAGACACATGATCTGGTGACGGGATATGATGAACCGTTATCGAAACCATTGAACTTCAGTATGGAGCGTGGACAGAAGATTGCACTTGTCGGAACGAACGGAATAGGTAAGACTACATTATTGAAGAGTATTCTGGGATTGATCCCATCGTTATCCGGAAGTTGCGAACTGGGAGAGAATCTGGAGATTGGTTACTTTGAGCAGGAAGTAAAAGGAGAGAATAAGACAACCTGTATTGATGAGATCTGGCAGGAGTTTCCTTCATTTACACAATATGAAGTCCGTTCTGCGCTGGCGAAATGTGGACTGACAACGAAGCATATTGAAAGTCAGGTCAGAGTATTAAGCGGTGGAGAACAGGCGAAAGTCAGACTTTGTAAGCTGATCAACAGGGATACGAATATATTACTTCTGGACGAACCTACAAACCATCTGGATGTGGACGCAAAGGATTCATTGAAAAAAGCTTTGCAGGAGTACAGAGGAAGTATTCTTTTAATCTGCCACGAACTGAGTTTTATCAGGATGTAGTGAATGAAGTGTGGGACATGAGTAAGTGGACGACAAAAGTATTCTAACTGGGGATGATATAATTGGAAGAAACAAAACATGATAAAATGAAATACCGTCTGGCGGATGCTATGAAAAACTGTATGAAGAAGATGTCGGTAGAAAAGATTACGGTAAAAGAAATCGTAACAGAATGCGGAACGACAAGGCAGACATTTTACCGGAATTTTCAGGATAAATATGATCTGATCAACTGGTATTTTGACCGGATCCTGTTGGAATCGTTCCAGCATATGGGAGAAGGTAAGACGGCTTATGAAGGTCTTGTTAATAAGTTTCATTATATAGAAGAAGAAAAATTATTCTTCAAAGCTGCTTTTCGTAATGATGATCAGAATTGTCTGCGAGATCATGATTTTCAGCTGATCTTAAGATTCTATGAGAACCAGAATTCAGGAAAAGACAAAACAGCCAATTCCTGAGAATCTGCAATTTCCAACTGGAAATGTATTGTCAGGGATCTGTATATATGACAACGCAGTGGGTACTTGGAGATATGAAAAAGCGCCCGGAAGAGATGGCGAGAAATCTGGTTGCAGCAATGCCGGCAGAGCTGGAAACACTATTTAAGAAATTAGAACTCCTGTAAAAGGGAGTTCTTTTTTTATACCAAAGTATGCGAGAGAAGTGTTTTTGGGTATCGCCATGCGTTCGAAGGAAGCTTCCGATGGCTGTTGCTGGACAGAACAAAGTTATTTATATAACAAATAAAAATGAATGGTATTGTGAACAAAGCATAAAAAGTTACAAAATAACAAAAGTGTAACATGCAAAAGTTACAAAATAATCACTTTGTAACTTTCATAACAAGAAAAAGGTTGTTAAAATAAAGACATAAAGAAAAGAGATGCGGATAACAAGAAAATAAAAATATTTCGCATCGCGAATAAAGAATATGTATAAAAGGAGTGTCAGTTATCATGGCAAACAGAATTAATTTAAACCAGACATCATTTCACGGAGCAGGAGCAATCAAAGAGATTGTAGCAGAAGTTAAAGTAAGAGGACTGAAAAAAGCACTGGTATGTTCAGACCCGGATCTGATCAAATTCAATGTGACAACAAAGGTAACAAAAGTACTTGATGATGCAGGACTGGAATATGAATTATATTCTGACATTAAACCAAATCCGACGATTCAGAATGTACAGCACGGAGTTGAGGCATTTAAGAAAGCGGGAGCTGATTATATTATCGCAATCGGCGGAGGATCTTCTATGGATACATCCAAAGCAATCGGTATCATCATTGCCAATCCGGAATTCGAAGATGTAAGAAGTCTGGAAGGAACAGCACCAACCAAGAATCCATGTGTTCCGATCATTGCAGTGCCTACAACAGCAGGAACAGCAGCAGAGGTAACGATCAACTATGTTATCACTGATGTCGAGAAGAAGAGAAAATTCGTCTGTGTAGATCCGCACGACATGCCTGTTATCGCAGTCGTAGATCCGGAGATGATGTCTTCTATGCCAAAGGGACTGACAGCTTCGACAGGTATGGATGCCCTGACACATGCAATTGAAGGATATACAACAAAGGCAGCATGGGAAATGACAGATATGTTCCATTTGAAAGCAATCGAACTCATTTCCAAATCTTTAAGAAGTGCAGTTGCCAATGAAAAAGAAGGACGCGAGGGCATGGCACTCGGACAGTATATCGCAGGAATGGGATTCTCTAACGTAGGTCTTGGAATCGCACATTCTATGGCTCATACACTTGGAGCTGTATATGATACACCACATGGTGTTGCGTGTGCAATGATGCTTCCAATCGTTATGGAATACAATGCAGAATGCACAGGAGAGAAATATAAAGAGATCGCAAAAGCAATGGGCGTTGAAGGCGTAGATGATATGTCTGTAGAAGAATACAGAAAAGCAGCAGTAGATGCTGTACGTAAATTATCTGTTGATGTCGGAATTCCTACAAAACTGGAAGCTCTGAAAGAAGAAGACCTTCAGTTCCTTGCTGAATCCGCTCACGCAGATGCATGTGCACCGGGTAACCCGAAAGATGCAAGCGTAGAAGATCTGAAAGATCTGTTCAGAAAATTAATGTAAGATATGAATAAAAAACAGGGTCAGAGAAGAACGGTTCTCTGACCCTGTTTTACATTTACCAGGTATTTGGAAGAAGCTGCCGGTGGCAAGTCCTGGGCGATTTAAAATATTTTACTTCCGTTTTTCACCGGAGTCAGAGAAGTAAGAAGGATACATCCTTCATCGGTATCACTTCCGAGCAGACGTACTTCACTTTTTACATCACCGATTCTCATGGGTTCAAAGTTGCATACACAGACTACCTGCTTTCCAACCAGTTCTTCAGGCTCATAGTTGGTTAACTGAGCGGAGCTGTTCTTGGTTCCGAAATCGCCGAAATCTACGGTGATTTTATAAGCAGGTTTTCTTGCCCTTTTATTCAACGATACAGCTGTAATAGTGCCAACTCTCATGTCGACTTCATCAAAATGTTCTAATGTAATCATAATGAATACCTCTGTTTTAAAACAGTGAAGTGCATACTATTGTACTTCATGCTCTATAGATAATATATTTATACTACCAGATATTTGTCGGAAATGGAAGATAGAAACCGCTGTATCTATTGAAAAGAGCGAAACGTTTATTTATAATAGACGATGTCAGTTTTTTGTGCCGGACGCTTGTAAAAAAGTCGGTGACAGATCAGGAAGATTAAAAAACTGGCAGTACAGATCATGGAGGAAATTATGTCAGCATTATTTTTTGATATTGATGGAACAATTTTAAGTGAGATTACACATAAAATACCGGAAAGTGCACTGGAGGCATTACATAAGGCACAGGAGAACGGTCACAAGACATTTATCAATACCGGGCGTACCATATGCAGTGTACCACCGATGATAAAGAGGATATCATTTGATGGATTCCTGTGTGGATGCGGAACGCATCTGATCTATGGAGAACAGGTTGTGTTTCATCATTCGATTCCCTATGAAAGAGGACGTGAAATTATTAAAAGCATGAAGGACTGTAAAGTAGAAGGATTTCTGGAAGGAACAGAGGATATCTATTATTCGAACCGGATCTCCAGACTGGAGCCGGTAGAAAGCAGCAGAAGGTATATGGCAGGACTTGGGCTTGGAAGAGAACAGGCAATGGAAGATACAGGCTATGATTTTGATAAGATACTGATCTATATAGATAAGATGGCAGATGGAGAACGATTCTTTAAAGAAACAGAAGATGTATTTAACCATATCGACCGTCTGGGAGGTGTCTATGAATGTGTACAGAAAGAGTATTCCAAGGCAACTGCAATTGAGTACATACAGAAAGAACTGCATCTGGCTGATGATGAAATCTATGCATTCGGAGATAGCAGCAATGACCTTGATATGATCAAAGCTGCCGGACATGGAGTGATCATGGGGCATCATGATCCAGTTCTGGAGCCATATGCAGAATACATTACGGATACAGTGGAGAATGACGGGCTTTATAAGGCGATGGAGCATTATGGATTGATTTAGAATTTGCAGAGCGTGTATCAGAGTATTATAATATACGGAGAGAAGAAGGGAAGTGCATTTTCATGGGAGAACAGTTAACCGAAAGTGATGTTAAGAAGATCAAAGAAGAGATTGAATACCGCAAGATTGTTGTGCGTAAGAAAGAACTGGAAGCTGTAAAAGAGGCAAGAGCGCAGGGCGACTTAAGCGAGAACTTTGAGTACAAGGCAGCAAAACAGGATAAGAACCGAAATGAAAGCCGTATCCGTTATCTGGAGAGAATGCTTAAGAATGCGAAGATCGTATCAGATACATCGAAAGCAGATGAAGTCGGAATCAATAATACGATCGAGGTCTATTTTGAAGATGATGATGAGACAGAGACATATCGTCTTGTAACCAGTATCAGGGGGAATTCCCTTCAGGGCCTGATCAGTATTGAATCACCACTCGGCAAAGCGATACAGGGACATAAGGTCGGAGACCGTGTACTTGTTAAGACCAACGGAAATGACGGATATTATATCGTGATCAAAAATATTGACAATACAACAGATGACAGTCATGATACATTGCGCAAATATTAAAAGCGTAGTATAATGGAGGTCATTAAAGGAAAAGGGGAGTCCGTAATCTGAGCGGGCTGAGAGTAGACTAAAGATGTCTTGACCCGGGAACCTGATTTGGATCATGCCAACGTAGGGAAAGAAAAGCTGCCGACAGGCAGATGTATCTGAAAAACAGGTAGATCTGTCTTTTTTTGATTGCCATGCATTCGAAAGGAGCTGCCAGTTACCAAAGTATCTGTAAGGGGCTGCCAGTGGCAGGCCCTGGAGGTGACAGGTCCTGTAGATGGAAAAATCGGGAATACATGAATAACAGGAGGAAGAAAATATGTTAGGAAACTGTATCGAAAATGTAAGAAAGAATGTACCGTTGGTACACAACATCACCAATTATGTAACGGTAAATGACGTTGCGAATGTATTGTTAGCCTGTGGTGGAAGCCCGATCATGTCAGATGAACCGGAGGATGTAAAGGAAATCACTTCAATCTGCGGAGGGCTGAATATCAACATTGGTACTTTGAGCAAAAGAAGTATTGAGGGAATGTTCGCAGCCGGAGCGCGTGCCAATGAGTTGGGGCATGCAACGTTATTGGATCCGGTCGGAGCAGGAGCGAGCACACTTCGGACGAATACAGCTGTAGAACTGATGGAGAAGATCAGGTTCGATGTGATCCGTGGAAATATCTCGGAAGTAAAAACAACTGGCACAGGGCAGCGGAACAACAAAAGGGTAGATGCAGATGTGACAGATGCCGTAACAGAAGAGAATCTGGAAGAAGGTATTGCATTTGCCAAAGCATTTGCCAAAAAGGCGGGATGTATCGTTGCGATTACAGGTGCGATTGACCTGGTAAGTGATGCAGACCGATGCTATGTGATCCGCAACGGTCGTCCGGAGATGGGAAAGATTACGGGAACAGGATGTCAGTTATCGGGAATGATGACAGCGTTCTTAACAGCGAATCCGGAACAGAAACTGGAAGCAGCTGCAGCAGCTGTATGTACAATGGGGCTGGCCGGAGAGATCGGATGGAGTTATATGCAGAAAGGTGACGGTAACGCTACTTACCGCAACCGTATCATTGATGCTATCTACAATATGGATAAAGAGACATTGGATAAAGGTGCAAAATATGAGATCAGATAAGGAGCTCGAAAAAGATCAGATGAAGGAGAAGACAGAACATATGTGTAAAAAGATGAAAAAAGAAGATTTACTTCTGTATGCGGTGACAGATCGCCACTGGTTAAATGGTGAGACGTTATACAGTCAGGTAGAGAAAACGCTGGAAGGCGGTACGACATTCGTACAGCTGAGAGAAAAAGAACTGGATGAAGCACATTTCCTGAAAGAAGCAAAAGAAATCAAAGAACTTTGTGCCAGATACCGGGTGCCGTTTGTGATCAATGACAATGTAGATATTGCACTGGAAATGGACGCCGATGGTGTACATGTCGGACAGAGTGATATGGAAGCAGACGACGTAAGAGCAAAGCTTGGACCGGATAAGATCATCGGTGTATCTGCACAGACGGTAGAACAGGCAGTTCTTGCCGAAAAGAGAGGAGCTGATTATCTGGGAGTCGGAGCAGTATTCCATACAGATTCGAAAGCCGATGTTGCTGAGGTAAGTCGTGAGACATTAAAAGCAATCTGTGATGCGGTAGACATTCCGGTAATCGCAATCGGCGGAATCAATAAAGAAAATGTATCAGAGCTTGCAGGAACCGGAATCTGTGGAATTGCCGTGATCAGTGCGATATTTGCAGAAAAAGATATTAAAAAAGCGACAGAGAAACTAAAAAATTTAACAGGAGAAATGGTGAAAGCATGATAAAAGGAGCAATATTTGATGTAGACGGAACCCTTCTGGATTCCATGGAGATCTGGGAAGACGTAGGAGTCCGTTATCTGAACAGTATCGGTATAGAGGCAGAGCCGGATCTTGGGACGGTGTTATTTACAATGAGCATCCAGGAAGGTGCAGCATATGTAAAAGAACATTATCATCTGTCCCAGGAGCCGGAAGAAATTGTGCAGGGAGTTCTGGACATCATCAGCAATTATTATAAGAAAACCGCACTATTAAAGAGTGGAGCGAAGGAGCTTCTGGAAAAGCTTGATAAGCATAATATCCCAATGACGGTTGCATCATCCAATAATAAAAAAGAGATAGAGATGGCATTTGAGCGTCTGGGAATTGCAAAATATTTTGACCGGATCTTTACCTGTGAAGAGGTCGGTGCGGGAAAGACGAAGCCGGATATTTATCTGCGGGCAGCAGAATATCTCGGAACCCGTCCGGAGGAGACGGTTGTATTCGAAGATGTCATTCATGCAATCCGTACTGCAAAGCAGGCAGGGTTCCAGGTTGTAGGAATCTATGATGAAACAAGTAAGGATGACCAGGAAGAGGTTCGGAGAGAAGCAGACTGGTATTGTAGAGAGTGGGCAGAACTTATGAAAAAAAAGACAGCACTTACAATCGCCGGAAGTGATTCAAGTGGAGGTGCAGGAATTCAGGCAGACATCAAGACGATGCAGGCAAACGGAGTCTACGCAATGAGTGCAATCACCGCACTGACAGCCCAGAATACAACCGGAGTAACCGGAATCATGGAAGTATCTCCGGAATTTCTGGAACAACAGTTGGACGCAGTTATCACAGACATCCGTCCGGATGCAGTGAAAATCGGTATGGTGTCATCAGAAGAGTTAATAAAAATGATGTCAAAGAAACTAAAAGAGTACCATCTGGAGAATATCGTAGTTGATCCAGTGATGGTAGCAACAAGCGGATCCAGACTGATCAGTGAAACCGCGATTGATACATTAAAACACAGCTGCTGACCAATGGCAACTGTGATCACACCGAATATCCCAGAGGCAGAAGTCTTGCAGAAATGGAGATTAGATCAGAAGATGATATGGTGGAAGCAGCAAAGAAGATTCATGAAATGTATCACTGTGCAGTCTTATGCAAAGGCGGACACAGCCTGAATGATGCGAATGATCTCCTATACCAGGATGGAGAAGCAACATGGTTCCACGGAAAAAGAATCAACAACCCGAACACTCACGGAACCGGCTGTACCTTATCCAGCGCAATCGCATCCAATCTGGCAAAAGGATATTCTCTGGAAGAATCTATTCACCGCGCGAAAGAATATATCAGCGGGGCGTTGGAAGCCATGTTAGATCTGGGAAAAGGAAGCGGACCGATGGATCATGGGTTTGAGATGCGGGGGAGATTTTCTATTTAATGCATCATGGCGCTGTCACCGACCGGAATAAAACTACAAGGTCTCGGCCTGTGCTGACTCCAACCATGAGTCCGTATGCACAGGCTGGGACCTTGTAGTTTTATTCCTGAGGTTTCGCATGCCATAATAATTAAACAGAGGAACCGTAACCTTTGTGATACCGGAAGTGTACGAAAAAGCCGGAAAA
>ENA-OQBJ01000218-OQBJ01000218.1-human-gut-metagenome-genome-assembly--contig:-NODE-218-length-31163-cov-6.835030_pt1 | contig 31163 bp, 27 predicted proteins | sample MGYA00242743_ERZ504545 | MGnify/ENA primary metagenome ERZ504545 (study PRJEB26092, sample SAMD00036252) | human gut metagenome | host: Homo sapiens | study: EMG produced TPA metagenomics assembly of... | reverse complement strand
GAACTGGAAGGCGTATACAACCTGTACAACGCGGCCGCCGCGCTCGCCGTGGTGCGCGCCGTCGCAGCGGACGCGCAGGCGATGTTCCTGCCGTTCGAAGACGCGCTCGCCGACAGTGTCGACGTGGACGGTGCCGATGCCGGTACCGAAACGGGCGGCAACGGCTCGCATGACGCCATCGACCAGGCCGCTGCGGACGAGATTCTGCGCGCGGCAGGCGTCTCACCCCGTATGATCGCCTTCGCGCACGCCACCACGCAGGCCATGATCGACACCGCCGGCGAGGTCACACCGGCATTCGGCCGAGGCGAGGTCATCACCGTGAACGGCACCCCCGTGGAACTGCTGCTCGTCAAAAACCCCATGGGCTTCCGCCTGTCGCTGGCCTCGTTCAAGCCCGAAGGCTGCGACACCATGATCTGCATCAACGACGAATACGCCGACGGCCGCGACATGAGCTGGCTGTGGGACGTGGACTTCACCTCGCTGCGCGGCACCGGCGTCAAAGCCGTGTCCGGCGTACGCGCGTGGGACATGGCCCTGCGCCTCGAATACGATCAGGTGCCGGTCGAATCGGTCAGCACCGACCTGGAGGAATCGGTCGTGAACTTCGTGAACGCGAATTCTGGCACCCCCAAACACATCTACTGCACGTACACGGCCATGCTGAAAACGCGTGCCGCGCTCGCCAAAATCGCCGACGTGGCCGACGCCGGCGTGGGCAAGTGAGCGCCGCGCGAAACGAAACCGCGCAATCGCAAAGCAAAACAGCGGAAGGAAGACGAGGAGACGATATGAGCCAGGTCATCGACATCGTGTCGCTGTATCCGAAGGATATGAACATCTACGGCGATTCCGGCAACGTGCTCACCATCCAGCGCCGGCTCGCGCTGTACGGCTACGAGCCGCGCGTACACGCCTACAACCAGGGCTGCGACTGGCCCGAGCACGTGGACATGATTCTGGGTGGCGGCGGCCAGGACACCGGCCAGAAGAAGATCATCGACGACTTCTTCCAACGCGCCGACCTGCTGCGTTCGCTCGCGGCGGACGGCGTGCCGATGCTGATGATCTGCGGCCTGTACCAGCTGTTCGGCGAGTATTTCGAAACGGTCGACGGCTCCCGACTCGACGGCATCGGCGTGATCGGCGCGTACACGGTCGGCCAGGAAACACGCATGATCGGCAATCTTACGGAAACCTCCGCCGATTTCGGCAAGATCATCGGCTACGAAAACCATTCCGGACAGACGTTCCTGCGTGACGGCGTGCAGCCGCTCGGCACCGTCGAACAGGACGGCACCGGCAACAACGGCGAGGACCATACGGAAGGCGCGCGCGTCCACAACGTGATCGGCACGTACATGCACGGCTCGCTGCTGCCGAAGAATCCCGCGATCGCCGATTTCCTGATCCGCACCGCCGTCGAACGCTGTTACGGCACGTTCGATCCGGCCGCCGCCGGACAGACGGACGCGCAACGGGCCGCCCTGCATCGCATCGACGAAATCGCCGACCGTGCTCGCCGCGTGGCCATGTCCCGTCCGCGCTGACGGCTGCCATGCCGGTTCGCCGACAATCGCACCGCCCGCGCTGAACGCCGGATATCCGCCACTTTTTATGCGATTGACCGGTTTCGCTCGGCGCAGATGTGAAGAAAATGCGATAGAGTGGTACCACCATCACCTAAAGGAGGACATCATGGCTGATTTTAATTTTGGTGACGGCCTGCGCAAGGTCTTTCTCGCCGGCGTCGGTGCCTTGGCGACCACTGTTGAGAAGAGCCAGGAAATCGTTGACGACCTCGTCAAGAAGGGCGAGCTGACCGTCGAGCAGGGCAAGGCCCTCAACGCCGAACTCAAGCACAAGGTCGAAGAGGCTAAGGAAGCCCCTGAGTCCAAGGATGCAGCCCCGGCCGAAACCGAAGACAAGGCCGAGTAGCTCCAGTCTTTCGTATCGCCGTCTGCCGCGCATGTGAGCGCCCGGACGGCGATTTGCTATGCCCGCGCGACGCCGGCGAAACGTTCGTCTGGCATCGCGGGCTTTCCAGCCGATTTCCCAACCGTTTGCGAGCAGTGACATGTCTTTGAAACACCCATCCGACAAGCCGGACGCGGCACGCCCCGAAAGCGTGGAGCCCGTCACGCTGTCCGACAGGGTCAACGCGGTCATCAACCCCACGGCCGACCCTTCGCCGGACGCCGCCTCCCAAGCAAACGGACTGACGGATGAGCTTGCCCACGAATCCGCGGACGATGCCGGCGAAACGGACGATACCGGCAAAGCGGCCGGTGCCAACGCGCAATCGTCCGAAACCATCGGCATCTTCGGAGCGCGCAAAGACACGTTCTCCGCGCGCTACCATCTGACCCGCCGCGGCAAACTCCGGCGTCTTGCGCAAATCGCGCAGATCGCCAACAAATTCGACGTGGTTCACGGACTCACGCCCGTCAAAATGCGTCTCATGCTCGAAGCGCTCGGCCCCACGTTCGTCAAGGTCGGACAGATCCTGTCCATGCGCTCCGAAATCCTGCCGCAATCGTTCTGCGACGAACTGTCCAAACTGCGCGCCGGCGCCGACCCCATGCCATACAGCACGGTGCTGCAGGTGCTTGAGGACGAATACGGCCGGCCCGTGGACGAGATCTTCGACCATATCGACCCCACCCCGCTCGGCTCGGCCAGCCTTGCGCAGGTGCATCGTGCGAAACTGCTCACCGGCGAGGACGTGGCCATCAAAGTGCAACGTCCGGGCGTGCGCGAAACCATGGCGCAGGACGTGTCCATCATGCGCACCATCGCGGGAATCGCCACCAAAACCATGCGCAGCGCGCAGGTGGTGGACCTGTCCGGCGTGGTCGAGGAACTGTGGGACACCTTCGAATCGGAAACCGACTTCCTCATCGAAACGCGCAATCTGGCGGAATTCAAACGATTCTGCGAACGCTACAAATACATGGACTGCCCGAAGCCGTACCCGGAACTATGCACCGAACACGTGGTGGTCATGGACTACGTGGAAGGCATCTCCGTCTCCCATCCGGACGAGCTGCTTGCAGCCGGCTACGACCTGAAGGAAATCGGCACCAAACTCGTGGACAACTACGCCACGCAGGTACTCGACGAAGGCTTCTTCCACGCGGACCCGCACCCCGGCAACATCATGGTGCGCGGTGGGCAGATCGTGCTGCTCGACCTGGGCATGACTGGCCGGCTCAACGCCAAAACCCGTTCCGTGCTGAAGGACATGATCTTCGCCGTGGCCGAGCAGGATTCCCCCAAGCTTGCCGACGGTCTGCTGCGTTTCGCCGGCGCCGAGGCCGATCCGGAGGATTATCCGGCATTGCTGGCCGATCTGGACGTGATCGTCAAGGAATTCGGCACAGTGGACCTGGCCGAACTGGACATCGCCGCCATGCTGACGGCCCTGACGCAGATGGCGCAACGCCACGGCATCGAAGTGCCGAGCACCGTCACCACGGTCGGCCGCGCGCTGGTCACGTTGGAGGGATTGCTTGACGAATTCATTCCCGACGTGAACATGATCCAGATCATCTCCGACCACATCGCGTCGAGCACGTCGAAGAAGGATTTCGCCAAGGACGAGACGAAATCGCTGGCTCTCGAAAGCCATCAGGCGCTGCACAGTCTGCTTGCCGCCGCCAACGAGCTGAAAGTGGCGTCCCGCATGCTCACGCGCGGCCAGCTGCGCGTCAATATGGAGATGGTCGGTTCGCAGGAGCCGATCCACCTGCTCGCCAACATGGTGAACAGGCTTACGATGGCGCTGATCGTCGTCGGATTGTTCATCGGCTCGTCGATCGTGTACTATGCGGGCATCAAACCGGTGATTTTCGGTATTCCGATCGTTGGTTTCCTCGGCTATGTGATCGCGTTCGTTTTGTCCGTCTGGATCGTGTTCGACATTTACTTCAAGGGACGTTCCAACAAAAAGCGATGACGCTAGTCTAGGGGGAGAGTGGATTCGCGTTGGATGAGGCGGCAGGGGAGGTATTCCGTGCCGTGGTGGGGCTGGCCGTTGATGGCGTCCATCAGGTAGCGGGCAGCTTTGCGGCCGATGAGTTCCGTTTCATTGTCGATGCTGGTCAGCGGCGGGCGGGAGCTTTTGGTGAGCACGTCCCAATTATCGTGGCCGATCACCGCCACATCCTCAGGAATGCGTAGATGCTGCGACTTCAACGCGTCAATGCATCCTCGTGCCAGCTGATCGCTCTGGCATACCACGGCGTCGAACTTCACGCCTTGGTCGAGCAGCAGTCTGGTGGCGGCACGCCCCCAATTCTCGTCCCAACGGCCATAGCGAATCGGGCCAGCCGGTTCCAAACCAACCTCGGCCAACGCTTCCAACGCGCCCTTGGTGCGGTCGGTGGAGGCCGTATACGTTTCATCGCCGCCAATAATGGCGATACGGTTGCGTCCGCACGAAATCAAATGATTCACGGCCATGCGCCCGGCGTCCACATTGTCACACGTCACCGAACAATCGTTGATATCGGTGGAAGGACCATACACATACACCAGCGGCACGCCCCAATCACGCCCCAGCGACGGGCGCGGATTCGTCTCGCACTGCACAATCAGCAGGCCGTCCACTTTCAGCGACAGCAGTTTCTCTACATGGCTGCGTTCCAGCGCATCGTCACCGCGAGCATTGGCGAGTAGTACCGATGTCGATTGTGCGCGCAGCTCGTTTTCGGCGCCAATAAGAATAGGCGTGGAGAAACGGCCTTGCAGATCGGAAGTGACCAAACCGATGGTTCCGCTTCTGCCGCTTGCCAACGATTGCGCCAGCTTGTTCGGGGAATAGTTGAGTTGCCGCGCTGCCTCCATCACGCGCTCGCGGGTGTCTTCACTGACGCGCGGTTTGCCATGCAGCGCCTTTGAAGCCGTTGCCAAAGACACGTTGGCCAGCGCTGCTACATCTTCAAGCCTTGCTGTTGAGTGAGTATCTGCAGTTGCCATGATGTTTCCCCCTTTTTACGGTGTGGCGAAAACGTTGGCTGCGCGTCGACGCGCTTCGCCGCCCTTGTATTGCGTAATATTATACGACAAAACTGCGAAAGTTTTCGCATCGTGTCAAAAAGTGGACAAAACGGCTTTATGTAGCCGATTGCTGACATTTTCACTTGCAAATGCGAAACTTTCGCATTTGCGAAAATAAACACATTTTTCTTTCGCATTTTCTGCATCTCACGTCATTTTTGCTGTCATAAACGATTCTTAGAATGCTAAGAATCGTTTATTTATAACGGTTTTATCGACGTGAATACCTTTGCATTTTGATGTGCGAAAGCGATTTTGCAAAATCTGGAGAAAACCATATACTGAGAAAAGGCTTTTGCATTACGGTTCAATCGAAGGAGAACAACCGGAAATCGTGAGGGCAGACGGCGGAAGGCCCGCCGGATGGCTCAAAGCTGAGCGATACATAGAGAAAAGAAGTAGACATGGTGTCTTTCAACAAGGTCACTCGCGTTATTGCCGGCATCGCGGCAACCGCGTTGCTTATTCCGATGGCTGCATGCGGCGGTGGTTCCAGCAGTGGTGGATCCGCGGCTCCGGCCGATATTCCGGCAGCCGGCACTGATGACGGCACTGAGATCACCCTGTGGACCCGTTCTCCGCTGGAGCGTCAGGCCAAGAACGCGGTGAAGGCCTACAACGCCTCCCACAAGAACCAGGTCAAGCTGGAAATCATTCCGAACGACGATATGGAAGGCAAGGTCGGTGGTGCCTCCCAGACCGATTCCCTTCCGGACATTCTCGCCGGTGACGTGGTGCGTATTCCGTACTGGGCTTCTGAAGGCATCTTCACCGACATCACCAAGCAGATCGACGGACTCGACAACAAGTCCGACCTGCAGCAGGGCCACATTGAAGCCGGTACCGTGGATGGCAAGGAATACACGCTGCCGTTCATCACCGACGTTTCCGTGATGGTATGGAACAAGAATCTGTACAAGGAAGCAGGCCTTGACCCGGAGAAGGGTCCGAGCAGCATCGACGAGTTCGTTGAGCAGGCCAAGGCGGTCGCGGCCCTCAACAAGGACGGCGTGGCAGGCTCCTACTTGGCCGGCCAGTCCGGTGGCGCCCTCGTGTTCGACCTGTTCCCGTCCGTGTGGGCTGACGGCGAATCCGTGATGAACGCAGACGGTACCGAAGCCACCCTCAACAACGATTCCATGAAGGCCGTGCTCGACGCTACAAGGAACTCGCCAACACCACCAACGGCTTGGGCGCAGGTTCCAAGGAAGAAACCGGTGCCACCTGGACCGCTCCGTTCGCCAACGGCAACATCGGTGTGATGCCGTATCCGAACACCTCCTCCACCGCACTGTTCGAAGCTGAGAAGGACGGCGGATTCGAAGTCGGTGTCACCCCGATCCCGGGCACCAAGGAAGGCAAGACCTCCACGTTCCTCGGCGGCGATGCATGGGCATCTCCAAGGACTGCAAGCACGTCGCTCAGGCTTGGAACTTCCTCGCATGGCTCATGAGCGATGACGCCCAGAAGGAAGTCTTCGCAGCCAACGGCGACACCGCATCCAACATCCAGACCTTGAAGACCGCCTACGACGATGCGGATCCTCGCGTCCAGACCATCAACTCCGTAATCATCGACGGCAATGGCCAGACCCCGAAGTCCGCAGCTTTCAATGAGGCCTTCAACGCAGCCGGTTCCCCGTGGCAGCTGCTCATCCAGAACGCAGTCTGGGGCGATGGCGATCTCAAGGCCGACAACCAGGCCATCACCGACGTGCTGGGTCAGTGAGGTGAGCCACTGAAAACGAACTTCTCCTCCTTTTTCTCCTTTCCCCGATTTACATAACTTAAGAACAACTGAATATCGAATAACTGAATATCGAAAACAAAAATCGACAGACCACAGTTGTGGTCTGCCATGGAGATCGACAATAATTCAAAAAACAATGTCGGTCTTCATGGCGGATTTCAACGGCCGCACGAGACGGAATCGCACTTCCAAACGCATATCCAATCGCTTGGCCATTTATGTCGAAAACCCCGAACGATTCAAGAGAGAGTCGCCAAAAGTGTTCCAAGGAGGGAATATGACTACTGTTTCCAAGAACGCTGCGCCAGTGAAGACGCATCGTTCCAAGGCCAAGGCGGAGGCAACCCGTCGTGGCCTGCTGTATGCGCTGCCTGATTGGCTGATGATCATCATGCTGTTCTTCGTGCCAATCGTGCTGCTCGTCATCATGGCCGTTCCCGCTGGTCGTTGATGGGCGGTAACCGTGGTTGGAATTTCCCTGAGAATTTCGTCAAGGTTTTCGAAAATAAACTGCTCGGACAGTCGGTGTTGTTCACGCTTGAATACACCGTGATCGTCACGATTTTCCTGCTGGTGCTTGGCCTTGGTCTGGCGCTGATCGTGCAGGAAAGCACCAAGTGGAACAATATGCTGCGCACGTGCTTCCTGCTGCCGTCCGCAACCGGTCTCGCCTCCGCTTCGCTGCTGTTCTACGCGCTGTACTCCCCGCAGGTGGGCCCCGTCACCAAGATCCTGAGCTTCTTCGGATTGATGGATGAGGGCGGCTCCGTGCTCGCCACCGGCCAGAGCGCGCTGTGGGCTACCATTATTGTGATCGTCTGGCGTTTCTCCGGCTACTACATGCTGCTCATGATGATCGGCCTGCAGGCCATTCCTGGCGACCTGTATGAGGCCGCGCGCATGGACGGTGCTGGCACGTGGCGCATTTTCCGTTCCATCACCCTGCCGCTGATGAAGCCGACCATCGTGATGTGCCTGATCTACTGCGTCACCGGTTCCATCCTCGCGTTCGACCAGTTCTTCATTCTGACCAAGGGCGGTCCGAACAATTCCACCATGACCGTGGTGCAGCTCATCTACAACTTCGCATTCGATTCCAAGAAGGATCTGGCATGGCGGCCGCACTGTCGCTGATCGTGCTTGCGGCCCTCGTGGTGATCAATTCCATCCAGATGCGCGGTATGCGCGACAACACCAAGTGAGCAAGGGGAGGGAACTCACATGACTACTCCATTGTGGAAGCGCGTAATCGTTTATATTCTCGAAGGTCTGCTGGCTCTGGTCTTCATTTCGCCGCTGATCTGGGTGGTGGTCTGCTCGTTCAGTCCGCAGCCTGGTTCCGCACAGTCCAAGGCTGGGGTGTGAACAACTATCTGACGTTGTTCGGCTACCAGGAAGGCCTGCCGAAGTACCTGTTCAACTCGGTGGTGGTGACGTTGGTCGCCGTGGTGTTCTCCGTGGTGGTGTGCACGCTCGCAGGCTATTCGTTCTCCCGTTTCGACTATCCGGGCCGCAATCTCGGATTCATGGTGACGCTGTCCATTTTGATGGTGCCGTATGCGTCTCTGCTGATTCCGCTGATGGTGTGGTACAAGGATATTGGTCTGAACGATTCCTTGCTGGGTGTCGGTTTGGTTATTACCTTGTTCCAGCTGCCGATGAGCACGTTCATCATGCGTAATGCTTTCGATGCGATTCCGAAGGATATGGAAGAGGCCGCCATGGTCGATGGCTGCAACTCCCTGCAGTCGCTGATTAAGATTCTGGTGCCGGTCGTCAAGCCGTCGATGGTCACTGTCGGTCTGCTTGCTTTCCTTGAGGCTTGGAACAATTTCATGATTCCGCTGTACCTGTCGAGTTCGTCGAACGCCACGCTGCCGCTCGCTTTGGTGAACATGCGTCAGCAGACTATGGGCGTCATTGATTACGGTGCCACCGAAGCTGGCGTCGTGATTCTGATGATCCCCGCAGCCATCCTCTTCCTAGCCCTCCAGAAGTACTACGTCAAAGGGTTTATGGCTGGAGCCGTCAAGGGCTGACATCTGGCGATGTCAGCCTTGGGAGACAGTCCACTGGGCTGTCTCCAGGCTCCAGCCTGAGCAGGGCCGAAGGCGGAGTAGCCAAGAGCCGTCAAGGGCTGGCGAAGTCCTTAATCTTAAGGAAATATCATGAATGTAACTATTACTTCTCCTTTCTGGAAGCAGCGTCGCGACCAGATCGTTGAATCCGTCATTCCCTATCAGTGGGGTGTGATGAATGATGAGATTGCCACTGAAGTTCCGGATGATCCGGCTGGCAATCAGCTTGCCGATAATAAAAGTCATGCCGTGGAGAATCTGCGTATCGCAGCCGGTGATGAGGCCGGTGAATTTCATGGCATGGTCTTCCAGGATTCCGACATATATAAGTGGTTGGAGGAAGCGGCTTACGCACTGTCGTATCATCCTGATCCGCAATTGCGGGAACTGTGCGATAAAACCGTCGATCTCATCGCACGTGCGCAACAATCGGACGGATATTTGGACACTCCGTACCAAATCAAAACCGGTGAATGGGCGCATCGTGAGCGTTTCACACTGATTCAGCAAAGCCATGAGATGTATGTCATGGGCCACTATATTGAGGCTGCTGTCGCCTATCATGAGGTGACCGGTAATCAGCAGGCGCTTGATGTGGCGTGCCGTATGGCGGATTGCATCGATGCCAATTTCGGCCCGGAGGACGGCAAGATCCACGGTGCTGATGGGCATCCGGAAATCGAATTGGCGTTGGCGAAGCTGTATGATGCGACCGGTGAGGAGCGCTATCTGAATCTGGCGCGGTATCTCATCGACGTGCGTGGTCAGGATCCGCAGTTCTACGCCAAGCAGATCGCCGCTGTCGACAACGACTACATTTTCCGGGATCTGGGATTCTACAAGCCCACGTACTTCCAAGCCGCGCAGCCGGTGCGCGAGCAGCAGACCGCTGACGGCCATGCTGTGCGCGTGCCTATTTGTGCACTGGAATCGCACATGTGGCGCGTATTACCGGCGATCAGGCTTGCTGGATGCGGCGCATCGTTTTTGGAACAACATCGTGTCGAAACGCATGTATGTGACGGGTGCGATCGGTTCCACACATGTGGGGGAGTCGTTCACATACGATTACGATCTGCCGAACGACACCATGTATGGCGAAACGTGCGCTTCTGTGGCGATGAGCATGTTTGCTCGCCAAATGCTTCTGTTGGAACCGAATGGTGAATATGCCGACGTGCTTGAGCGTGAGCTGTTCAATGGTGCCATCGCGGGCATCAGCTTGATGGCAAGCAGTATTACTATGTGAATGCGTTGGAGACTTCGCCGGACGGTTTGGACAATCCGGATCGGCATCATGTGCTTTCGCATCGTGTCGATTGGTTTGGCTGCGCATGCTGCCCAGCTAATGTCGCGCGATTGATCGCGTCGGTGGACCGTTATGTGTATACCGAACGTGACGGCGGTCGCACGGTGCTCGCTCACCAGTTCATTGCGAATCAGGCAAGTTTTGATTCCGGGTTGCATGTGGAGCAGCGTTCCGATTTTCCGTGGAACGGTCATGTTGAGTACATGGTGGAATTGCCCGCTGGGGCGGCTGATTCGGTACGTTTCGGCGTGCGTATTCCCACATGGTCGGCTGATTCCTATGCGCTGACATGCGATGGTGTTGCTGTGAAGACGGCTCCGGAAAACGGTTTCGTATATTTCGCAGTTGCTCCGGGAACTGCATTGCATGTGGTGCTGGATCTTGATATGGCAGTGCGATTGGTGCGTGCCAACTCTCATGTGCGTTGCGATGCAGGTCGTGTTGCGGTGATGCGCGGTCCGCTCGTCTATTGCGCGGAGCAAGCCGATAATGCCGGCGATCTGTGGACGTACCGTCTTGCTGATGGCGTGGATGCTGCGGATGCCACGGTTGCTTTCGAGAGTGATTTGCTTGGAGGTGTTGACGCGGTGACGTTGCCTGCCGTTCGTGAGGCTGCGGATGCCGTGGACGCCCCGTTGTACATGTCCGCTCAGCGTGACGCCTCAGATGAGCGGACGTCGCTCAAGCTGGTGCCCTACTACGCATGGGCCAACCGCGAACTCGGCCAAATGAACGTGTGGTTGCGCAGCTAAACAAAAGAAAGACTTGCTACCCGGCGCTATGAGTGCCATGGTGCCGGGAAGCGGGTGAGCGCGGCGTGATCGATTGGAGCCGAATGCGCCGCGCTGACTGGAATGAGAGACCGGCTGCCCTTATGGGGTGGCCGGTTTTGTCATAGCCCCTAGTATAAGACGGAAAATGCGAAAACTTTCCTTTTCGCATAAAAGCCATCGTATGGCAGTTCACTTAGAAAAGCATTGGAGAAAACTGAAAGAAAATTTGCGAAACCGTATTCGCGTCATGTATTCTTGAAATGTCGGTGGACGCTCCAATCTCATGTCCATCGCACGACTCTCATTCCTACAGAAAGAAAGTTGGATGCCAGGGAACGAGCCTTGGCAACCAAGGGCCAACGATGGTCCATGTAGGAGGAATTGATGACACCATCAACAAGGAAGAAAGGGATTGTCACGTCATTGGGCGTGCTGACGGCAGTGGCCACACTGTTGTCTGGCGGTGTGACGACCGCATACGCCAATGACGCGCTGACCAATCCGAACTCTGCCATGGGGTATCCGAGTTTCAAGGGGGCCGCCGACCCGATTCCGGCACCGGCGTCGCTTTCGATCCCTCGACAAGCTACCTCAAGCAGGTGTTCGATGCGGATGTTGCCAACGGTGCCGGAACCGACACCGCACACGACTTCTGGATCGACAAGATGCTGACGCGCACAGGCACCGCACCAAACGGTATCGGCACCAACGATGCTGGCGACTACAACTATGCGGGCGCAGACAAGAACGAATACCTGTTCTCACGTGGCCGTGCCGCATTCATGTACACGCATACGCCGGAAGCACTTGGTTTCGTGGGAGATGTCGCATACTGGGATCAGACCGGCAACGACGGCTTTACCGTTGAGGTAAGCATTGGCGGTTCCAAGCAGACCCTGCGCGAGAACACCGACAAGCGCAAGCAGACGCCAAGCTACTTCACCACGGAATTCACCAACGGCGACAAGACCATTACCGTCACCGAAGTCAAGTACATCACCTACACCAATGTGATGGTCGCGAATTTCACCATCACCAGCACCACCGGCGGTGACGTAACGCTGACAGCAGCCTCGCCATTCGCACAAGACGGCAATGACGGCGACACTGAACTGACCGGTCGCTTCAATGTGAAGAACGATCTGACCACCATCTATCCACGGTTCTCCGGCAACGGTTTCACCGTAAAGAACGGCAAACTCGCTTCCACCCTCACCTTGGAAGCGAACGTGCCACAAACCACCAAGCTGCAGCTTGGCCTGATCGCCAACGAGTTGCCGGACTCCACCGCGGAATACGAAGCCCGATTCAACGGCGATCTCACCGATCCGGCCGCTTCCTACAAGGATTCCGTGACCACCTACAACCAGTGGTGGGTCGATAACATTCCTTACGTGGAAACCCAGGAACACAATATCGACAAAACTGTGTTCTACCGATGGTGGCTGAGCCGTTTCAACATGTTGGACGCCAATATGTCGGGCAATACGTTCCAGTATCCGACCTCCATCGAAGGCGTGCTCGGATACAACAACCAGATCGTGCTGACATCCGGCATGTTCATCAACGACACCAAGTGGTTCCGTAACGCCGAATACTCGTACGGCACTTGGGTGTCGGCCGGGCAGACAGCTAAGAAAGGCCAGTCCGGGTATTACTACTACCACGACAATCCGGGCGATCCAGCCAATTGGAACCACAGCTACACGCAGTACATCACCAAGGCCGGTTGGGACTCCTACAAGGTGCACGGCGGCCCGTCATCATTGGCTGAAGCGTTGGGTGATTACGGTTCCGAAGATGTCAAAGGTCTGCTCAATTCGCAAAGCGAGCCAGACAGCAACGACAACCAGAATAGCAACGGCAACAATCTGATCGACTGGTCGTGGTGGTCCATGACCGGCAACGATGCCGACGCGGTGTCGTTCTCCGAACCCGGTCGTTCCGGCCAGCGTATGGACCGTGCCGACGGTTCCGCCAACATGTGGCCAACGCCAATGCCGCCGCGCAAGCATACAAGGCTGCCGGAGACACCGAAAAAGCCGCTGAAATGCAGCAGATCGCCGTCGCTATCAAGCAGGATGTGCTCGACAACCTGTGGGATTCCGACAGCAAACTGCTGCTGCACAAGTGGCTGAACGACGGTCAATTCGCGAAATACAAGGAACTCAACAACTACTATCCGTATTCCGAAGGTCTGATGCCGACCGGCAATGATGATTACGATAGTGCGTTGCGCTTGTTCGAAGATGCCGACGAATTCCCGATTTTCCCGTTCTTCACCGCGAATCAGGCAGACAAGAAGGCGCTGAATTTCCCAGGATCAAACAATTTCTCCATTATCAATGCAACTCCGCTGCTGCAAATCTATTCTGCGGGAATCCGTGATTATAATGCTGCAGACAACGGATATATCACGAACGAATCGTTCAAGAAACTGCTGTATTGGGTTGCGTTCTCGCATTATCAGGGAGGCGACAACCAGTATCCGGACCAGAACGAATTCTGGAATATGGATAATAATTCCGCAGGAAGCACGATTCCGGAGAAGAACGCCGACGCAGCAAGAACGGTGGAAAAATCACCTACCGTTCCTGGATTCACCACACCCAGCTTGGCACCACCAACTGGACGATTGTGGAAGACGTGGCAGGTATGGTTCCGCGTGAAGACAACAAGATCGAACTCAATCCGATCGAGATTCCCGGTTGGAACCACTTCACCGTCAACAATCTGAGCTACCACGGCAGGATCTGTCGATCGTATGGAACAACGACGGCACCTACAACGCTCCGAAGGGATATACCTGTATGTGGACGGCAACGCCGTGTTCACCTCCGATAAGCTCGCCCACCTCATCTACGATCCGACCAGTGGAACCGTTGAGGTTGCCGATGATTCCGGAGCGGTGATCACCGGCGCGACCACCGCCACCATGCCGAACGCCAACGAAGTGACCTATGCATCGAACAGCAGGGTTACGCAGATCTTCGCGCTGTCCGGACAGAACGTGGACGAAGCGTCCAAGAGCCAGACCAACGTGGCCAAGGACGCCGATGTGGAAGCCACTTACGAAACCAAGGGATACCCGGCAACCAATGCAGTGGACGGCAAGAACGTGATGGAATCCTTCTGGGGCACCAAGGGATCCAAGAACGCCAAGGATTCGCTGACCGTAACGTTCAAGAATGGCGTGCAGAACATCGACGACGTGCGTTTGTACTTCTACCAGACCTCGTCCAGCCAGACGATTGCCGGCTACAGTGAGCCGTCGGTGTACACGCTTGAATATCAGGATGAGGCCGGCGCATGGCATGTCCTGCCGAACCAGGTGCGTACGCCTACTTACGCGGGAGCCAACTACAACCGTGTGCAGTTCTCCAAGGTCGTGGCCAAAGCCATTCGTGCTACCTTCACTCCGCAAGCAGGTCAGGCCATTGGCTTGAAGGAGATTCAGGCCTACGAAACCGACATTGTGCCGGAAGGCGAAACTACGAACCAGGCGCCAAGCGTTGACGCCTACGTTGCCAGCAGCACCTCGTCCGGTGCGCAGCTGGTGGGCACGGTGAAGGACGACGGCCTGCCGTCTGACACGCTCACCACCACATGGGAGCAGGTGTCTGGCCCTGAAAACGGCGAAGCGAAGTTCGTCGACGCAACCGCTGCCAACACTACGGTCACGTTCAACCGTGAGGGTGACTATGTACTCAAACTCACCGCATTCGACGGTGAGAAGACCGGTTTCAAGGAAGTCACCGTTCACGGCATTCCTTCCGACGGCACGGTGAATGTGGCTTCACAGTCCACTGCGAGCGCCAGCTTCACTAATCCATATCAGGCGAAGGACAATGCCAAGAAGGTTATCGACGGTCAGGTGTTGTATACCAATACTCCGAATGAGACTTGGAATAATTGGGGTGACAATACCGGTACCGAGCCGTGGCTGCAGCTTGCCTGGGATGGCACTGTTCCGTTGAAGAAGGCGAAGCTGTTCTTCTGGACTGACGGTGGCGGTGTGCCGATGGTCAAGTCGTGGAAGTTGCAGTATGCGGATGAGAATGGCGATTGGCAGGATGTGAAGCTTGCCGCCGGCCAGTCTTATACCATGATGCAGGGTGAAGGCAATGAGGTTCGTTTTGCCGAAACGGTGGAGACGAACAAGTTGCGTGTGCTGTTCCCGAAGGGTGCCATTGTTGGTGCTACCGAATTTGAGGCGTATGCGCTTGATCCGGTGAGCGTGGATGGCGTGAATCGTATGGTGCAGACTGACAGCAAGGCTGCCGATGTGAATCTGCCGAAGACGGTGAGTGCCAGCTATACGGACGGTTCCCGTCGTGACTTGAGTGTTGCGTGGGATGCCATCACTGACGATCAGCTTGCTTCCGACAGCGAGTTTGCGGTTTCCGGAACGGTTATTGGCGCGCTCGCTGGAACCAAGGCCACTATTGGCGTGCGTTCCGACGCGCAGTCTCAGACTGCTGGTGCGGCTCAGCCGATCGAACAGACGGTGTACCAGAATTCCAAGTCGGTGGCTTTGCCGTCTGTGGTTCCGGTGCGATTCCCCAACGGCATGCTTGACGATCGCACGGTTATGTGGGATGAGGCAAGTGTTGCCGGCGTCAAGTTGGACACCATCGGCGATTATGAGGTGTCCGGCACGGCTGAGGTTCAAGCTCGCAGGCCAAGATTACAGTGCATGTGGTCGCCGATCCGAATGGTGGTGCCGATCCTGATCCTGAGCCGACGCCGGATCCCAAGCCGGAGCCCGATACTCCGTTGACTGGTTGGATTGAAGGCAGGGCCATTGACACCACGGTGAGTGCCGAGGCGAGCTGGTCTCCGGCTTCCGGCAAGCTCAACGATGGTGTGCTGGTTGATGATACGTGGCCGTCTGATGATGACGCCGATGTGAATGGCCGCGTGTGGGGCAGCTGGGGTCAAGCTTCCGCTGGCATGTACGCGCAGTACACCTGGAGCAAGGAAGCCACCGTCGATTCCAGCCGTGTGCAGTTCTGGCCAACTTCGCGGAGCGTAATGATGCCAAGGGTGGTTTGGATGTTCCGGACAGCTGGAAGATTCAGTACTTGGCTTCTGATGGTATATGGAAGGATGTGGAGAATGCGCAATACTCCACCGTGCGTAATTCCCCGGCCTCACGTGCCTCTGACGATGCTCAAGGCTGGAGCGTGGCCACGTTCACTCCGGTGAAGACAACGTCGTTGCGCTTGGTGCTTGATCCGCCGACCGCCGAGGCGTCACCTTCGGTCTGGCGGTTGCCGAGTGGGGCGTGCATGCTACGGAAAGCACTCCTGATCCAGAACCGACTCCTGACCCGGATCCAACCCCTGATCCGGAACCAAGCGTGGACAAGAGCAGGCTCGAATCCACCATCAACGCAGCCGGTTCCGTGCAACAAGCTAATTTCACGCCGAACAGCTGGAAGGCATTCTCCGAAGCCATGGGTAACGCTCAAAAGGTGTATGCGGACGAGAGCGCCACCCAGGATCAGGTGGATGCGGCCATCAAGCAGCTTGAAGAAGCCCAGCAGACACTGGTGAAGAAAGCCGATACCACTGAGTTGAAGACGGTTCTTGACCAGGCACAGGGCGTCAGCGGTGACCTCTACACCGAAGCCAGCGCCAAGAAGTTGGCTGAAGCAGTGGATGCCGCCTCCAAGGTGCTGAACGATGAGAACGCCACCCAAGCTGATGCGGATGCCGCAGTCAAGCAGCTGACCGAGGCCATCGCCGGACTTGAACTCAAGCCATCACCGAAGCCGGACGACGACAAGACCAACCCCAAGCCGAATGCCAAACCTGGAAACAAGCCGGTTTCCAAGTCTGAAGTCAGTGCCGCAATCAGCAGCACCGGCAGCAATGTCATCGGCATCGCCGTCGTAGGAATGATCGTCCTGCTGACGGGAGCCGCCATTATGCTGACGCGCCGCAACCGCGACTAGCGCTAGCAATTGCTCAAGTCCTCTTACGGATCGCACGAGGAATACCAACGCAACCTAAGCAATCCGTAAGAGGACTTTTCAATATCCAATCGTGAAAACAGGAATATTCATGAGCTTTTTGCACATCTCACATGCGTCGATGAAGACGCTGGTGGCAGGCATCGCAGCCGCAGCCACCTTATGCACGGGAGCAAGCGCAACCATGCAGACAGCCAACGCGGCCGACGCAAGTACCGCGCCCAGCGTCGCCGGACACGCCTACAACGATCTGCCGGTCGGCAATCCCGACGTCACCGTCACGCAAATCGACAACAGTGCGTTGCCGGCAACCCTTCGCAACCCCATCGGACAGAACGAAGGAACCAATACCCCCAACGACCTGTCGCAAAACTACTATTCCGCAGACGCATCCACCCTTGAATACGATGGCAAACTCTTCGTATTCACAGGACACGACGAGGCCGAACCAACCTACGGGTCCTTCAATATGAAAGACTGGGGCGTCTACGTAACCGACAATCCGGAATCCGGCAAATGGACGCACTACAAGACCATCGCCAAAGCCGACCTGTTCGACTGGGCAACCGGCGACGGAGCCTACGCAGGACAAGTAGTAGTCGACGATGCTGGCACCGCAGACACGGCCGACGACTGGTTTTACTACTACGTGCCAGTCAAAGACAAGAACGCAGCCGCGGGAGCCGACCCGTTCTCCATCGGCGTGGCCAAATCAAAAAGCCCCCTCGGACCATGGGTCGACGCCATCGGAGCGCCGTTGCTGACTACCACGCAGACGCAAATCGAAACCATCGATCCCGCATTCTTCGTGGACAATGACGGTACCGGATATCTGCACTTCGGCACCTTCAACAGCGAACTCGCCGTAAAAATGCAGCGGGACGCCAACACTGGCCGCACCTCATATGTTGCCGTGGAAACCATGGACGGAACGGCGGACGGAGCGCCGAAAATCTACAATATGCGTGACGCCGACGCGCTCGCCAACATACCCGACTACGATGCCAGCAAAGACGTGCTTGGCAGCGACTATGCGAACCAAGTGAACGCGTCGCTGACCTTGGGCAACAACGGCGGCGCTTATGCCAACGGGCCCAAAGGCTTCTTTGAGGCGGCATGGGTGTTCCGTGAAGGAGACACCTACTACAACGTGTACGACGGTGGCAAACCCGGGTCGGGAGTGGCGACCTGCGTGGAATCCAACTATCAGGCGTGCGTGCAATACTCCACGTCGGCAAGCCCTCTTGGGCCGTGGACGTACCAAGGCGTAATCGTCGAATCGGGATCGTCCACCACCATGCATCCGTCGATTCAACGATTCGGCGGCAAATGGTGGGTCACCTACCACACTGGAGACAAGACTGGTGGTACTGACTTCCGCCGTGCAGTCTGCATCGATGAAGTGACGTGGAATGGCGGGCGCATGAACGCCGTTTCGCATCCGACCAAAGCCGAACGGTTGCAACCCTCACGCAACGTGGCCCCCTATGCGTCAGTGGACGCGACCTACACCGAAACACCCGCCTACAAGGGTTCCGTGAACGACGGGCGAGTGCTGGAAACTGCTGTAGTACCGCCGAACCATTGGACGAACTATCGAAAGATGCCACAAACACAATCCTCCGATTCACTGATCTACCAGTGGAATGGCGCTGTACGTGTGAATGGATCGAAAGTCTGGTTCGACACCGATGCGAACGCATTGCGTGCCCCTGCCTCATGGAAACTGCAATATCTTGACGCAGACGGTTCCTGGAAAGACGTGCCCAATTCCAGCGAATACGGCGTGGATACAGGCAAGAACGCGCCTAATGAAGTGACATTCGACGCAGTGACCACCACTGCGCTCAAACTTGACATGACCGCGCAAGCCGTTGACGGGGGCTATGCTTCCGTTGGCGTTCCTGAATGGGAAGTATATGCGCAACAGGGAGCAGTTGTGGCTGAACAGCCAGCCGACGTCTACGCCAAGACCGGAGACGCGCCGGAATTGTCGAACACGGTGAAAGTCGCGTACGGCTCGGAAACAGTGGAAACTCCGGTTTTGTGGCGCACGGTGTCTGCTTCTTCGTATGCGCAGGCGGGTGAGTTCACCGTGCAAGGTGTGGTTGCTGGCATTGAAACCAAGCAGCAGGCTGATGATCTGACAGCCGGCAACGTAACCGTGACCGTACATGTTTCCGACGATTACGTAAAACCGGCTGATACCATTGCTCCTGCCGTGCGTGTGGCATTGGCTGGCACGGCTGGCAATGATGGTTGGCTGGTCACTTCACCGATCGCTCTTATTACGGCTTCCGACAATGCGGCTGCGCCGATCGCAAAACTCGAACTTGCGGTCGGGGATGGCGCATGGGTGACCGTCGGAACGAATGTGAACACTGCGGTAAAGGCTGTGACTGGCGAGGGTATAGTGAGTGTGCGTGCGCGTGCCACTGATGCGGCCGGCAATGTGAGCGAAATCGCTGCTGCGGAAGCGCGTGTGGATGCTACGGCTCCTACGGTGACCGCCTCGGTAGATACGGCTTCCCGCACTATGGCATTGACCGCCTCAGATGGTGCTGGATCCGGTGTGAAAACGGTGGAATACCGGGTTGGAAACGGCGAATGGCAGCAATATGAAGAAGGCGCGGCGATTACTGCTTCTTCGTCGAAGCGCGAAACGGTGAGCTATCGGGCTTCGGACATTGCTGGCAATATGTCGGCTGCGGGCGTCAAAGATATTCCATCCGATACGTCGGTGCCGTTGGCCGGCTATATCGAGCAAGATGCCGTTGCTACTGACGTGGACAAAAAAGCGTCTTCTTGGACAGCTGGTGTTGCCGCGCTTAACGACGGCAAAACCATTCCGGGCGATTGCACGGTTGATAACGCCTGCATTTGGGGTACGTGGCCGAATACCGGTGAAATGAAGCTCGACTACGAATGGGATCGCGAAGTCACCATCGATTCCAGCCGTGTGCAATTCACCTCCGATGGAGGGGGCTTGGGAATGCCGGCGTCGTGGAAACTGCAGTATTGGGATGCTGGAACAAATGCGTTTGTGGATATTCCCGATGCCACATATACATTGGTCACCAATGCTCCCGGCGCTTACGGTACCGATAACGGCGGATGGAGCGAGGCAACCTGGACTGACGCGGTGAAGACCACTAAGCTGCGCATGGTGATTCAATCCGGCAGTGCATCGCCGGCTGCCGCCGAATGGCAGGTTCATGCACCTGAACCGACTCCGGACCCGACCCCCGATCCGACGCCTGAGCCCGAGCCGGAACCAACGCCAACTCCAAAGCCGACTCCGGATAACAATAACAACAGCAAGCAGGACGGTAATAATGCCAAGCCTTCCGCGAAACCGCAATCATCGCAGCAATCTCAGTCTCAACGTAAGAAGAAGCTAAGCTCTACAGGCGTCGCTACTACGACAATCGTCATTGCCATGACGGTGCTGGCCACGGCGGGGTGCTGCATCTTCGTAGCCAAGCGGGACAAACTGCGTAACTGAATCCAACATAAAAGTGGTAAGTTCTCAGCCTCGGCCTCTGGACTGATATGTGTGCTCGACGCACTCAAGGTACCGCTACGCGGTCTTCGCGGCAAGTCGCTCACTTCGCCTGAGGAAAGCCCATTGGGCTTTCCTCTTCATGGCTCAGTGGTCAAGCCTACGGTCGAGCACACATATTCAGCCGCCGACCTTTGGGGTCCGACCCCTACGTTTGTGTGAACTCGGACGTCATCGGACCCCATTTTGCTCATAACTCGCCTATGTATGGCAGATTTGCGGGTCTGTCAGGAAGTATCTCGCCTATATATGGCAGAAGACTTCGCTAAAAAGCCATATAGGGGGTATGAAAACGCATGTTTTCTGACTCCAGTCTGCCATATATAAGCGAGATACCTCGTGACACAACTCGAAATCTGCCATATATAGTCGAGATATGGCTCGGCTGTTGGTGGTTGAGACGGCGACATACGATCGCGGATCGCGTAGGTGGTCGCCGTTTTTGTGATTTATGGGCTAATCTCAGAAGAGACAGATTCGATGGCCGCGAACGGTGAGAACCAACGCGAGAGAATGCGCGAGCGGCCGCGTAAGGGAGGAAAGCCCATGTCCAAATCATTCGTCAACAAAGTGCTGCTCGGTGGCGCAGTCGCTGCAGGAGCCGCGGTGTGGGCGATCGCCCCGCGTTCCTTCTCCGACAAGCGGCGCAACTATGTGCCGGCCGTTCCGGACGTGTGGTACGCGCACCGCGGTCTGCATGACGCCGGTTCCGGCCTGACCGCGCAATACGCCAACGAAAGCGGCGAATACGTGGCGCTCGCCCGCCGCATGGCCATGAAAGCCGGGTACGGCAGCCCTGATACACCCGGCGTGATTGCCCCTGAAAACTCGCTTGCCGCGTTCGCAGCCGCCTGTGAAGCCGGGTACGGTATCGAACTGGACCTGCAGATGACGCGCGATGGCGAGGTCGTGGTGGTGCATGACGGCGACCTGATGCGTGTTGCCGGAGATCCGCGCCGTATCGCCGATCTCACGTATGACGAGCTGACTCGTATTCCGCTGTTCCCGACCGACGCTCCGGGCGCATGCAAGGCCGCGCCGCTGCCGTTGGCATTGGAGGAACCGCCGCTGGTCACCACGCCGGACAACGCGCCGGAAGGCTACTATCAGCATGTGCCGCTATTCGCCGACGTGCTCAAAGTGGTGGCTGGTCGTGTGCCGCTGATCGTGGAATATAAGTTCGACGATAATTCGAAGTGGGATCCGCGCGACGTGGAGCTTATGGAGAAGGGCGACGCGTTGCTGCAGGCATACTCCGGCAAGTATGTGATCGAATCGTTCAATCCGGCGGCCGTGAACTGGTACAAGGAGAACCGTCCGGAAGTGTGCCGCGGCCAGCTGTCTTGGTGGCCGTACGGCGAGGACAAGCCCACCGATCCGGTGGCGCTCGGCAAGGAATACGCGGCCGGCGCGCTGGTATTCGACTGGATTTCCCGTCCTGATTTCGTTGCCTACGATTGGAAGGGCGGCAACAGCCCGCAGGTGAAGCTGGCCCGGTTCATGGGTGCGGTGCCGGTGTCGTGGACCGTGCGCAGCCGCGACGAATACGCGCAGTGCTGCGACCAGTTCGACCGCCACATCTTCGAAGCGTTCGTGCCCGACGAGCAGTAGCCGACTGATAGTTGCCCGGCGAGCGACAGCAGCCGGGCGCTAGTCGACGGACTATGATCGACAGGCGACAGCCGGTTTTATATGGTTTCGGCCTGCCATGCATGATTGGTGCGGTAGCAGGCCGAATTTTTATTCGATTGATTTATTCCGATTGGCAGCTCAGTCGATCACGCCGTACAGACGGTCGCCGGCGTCACCCAAGCCCGGCACGATGTAGCACTTGTCGTTGAGCTTCTCATCGACGGCGCACAGCACCAGCTTGAACTTGATGGACGGGTCGAGGTTTTCCTCAACGAACTTCAGACCTTCCGGAGCGCCCAGAATGCACACTGCGGTGATGTCCTTCGCACCGCGCTCGGCCAGATAGTGGGTGGCCGCAACGAGCGTGCCGCCGGTGGCGAGCATCGGGTCGATCAGGAAGCACTGACGGCCGGTGAGATCCTCCGGCAGACGGTTCGCGTACGTGATCTGCTGGGTCGGGTTCTCCTCGTCGCGCTTCATGCCGAGGAAACCGACTTCAGCGGACGGAATCATCTTGGTCATGCCGTCGAGCATGCCCAGACCCGCGCGCAGCACCGGCACGATAATCGGAGCCGGGGCGGCGATGTGCTTGCCGATCATCGGAGCCACCGGGGTTTCGATGGGCTTGTCCACGACTTCGATGTCGCGGGTGGCTTCGTAGGCCTCGAGCATCACGAGTTCGGAAACGAGCTCGCGGAACGTGGAGGACGGAGTGTTCTTGTCGCGAAGAACGGTGAGCTTGTGGTCCACCAGCGGGTGGTTCAAAACATGAATATCCATGGTTTCTAAGCGTAGTCCATGTATCGGCTGTTCGGCAACGCGCCGGTAGGTCGGGCAGATGAAACCCAGATGAGCGCCGATCGGATGGCAATCGAAAATCGCAAGAAAGCCAGAGAAAAATTCGAAAAACATCGAAAGAGGAGAAAAGCGCCGAACCACGAAAGCGCCTGTCGGCGCAAAGGCCGCTCGCAGCGGCAAAAAATGGAGCCCGGGGCTATGCATGGCCCGGCGCGAATTCCTATTGTACAGTCGCGCTCGACGCTTCGCAGCGCCGTGTCGCGTGGGGTATGAAACGGGGGAAAATTACGGAAAGCGGCGGTGGAAAGCAGTAGTGGAAAACGACAGCGGAACGGCCTATTCCAATCGTCCGTGCCGCCACAGATTCGCCCCGTGGCGGAAATCCTTGGCCGTGGCGAACAGGTTGCCGGCTGTGTGCATCAGTTTCGCAGCCTTCGCGCGCGCCCGCTTCTCAACGGCCGACGGGCGGCTGCCGGCCGCAGCAGACGTAGCGGAACCGTCGGAAACATCAGATGATCCGGCCTCGCTGGAACCGCTCAGCGAAGCCAGTTTGCGCGCTTCGATACGCAATCCCAACGCAACCACGTCGGTGAAGGCGGCGGCCCGCTCAAGCGCCACGGCGAAATCGCCTGTAAACGCGCCGGCCAAAATCGAATCGGCGGTACGTGCGATGTCGTCTTCCGTCGGTGCCTGGTCCACGCCGGCAATCGCGGAAGCGGTGGTGGCGACGGGCTCGCCGACGCGCCACAGTCGCGCGATCGATTCGCGGTTCTTCCGCATCCACGTACGCAGCAGATACAGTCGCCACAGAATGCCCGGCAGCGAGTCGGGGTCGGCATGGCTCCACAGTTCGGCGATCACGTCCACGCCTTCGCGGTCCACCAGCGTCAGCACACGTTCCACCAGTTCGGCGTCCTGCGTGTGGTGCACGCGGTCAAGCAGCGCCGCGGCCGACGCATGGCACATTTCGTTGATTTCCGCCGGATCGGCGCCGCCGGCGATATTGTCGGCCATCATCTGGTCGAGCTGGCCGGGGCGCGCCGGACGCGGCGAACCGGTGTTCGTGAAACCGGCGGAACGGCTGGGAACGACTGAACCGGAACCGTAGTGCATGTTAGTAGACAATGGGGGAGACCTTCTGAATGTCGATGATGCTGGGGCCTTGCGGTGTGTCGATGATGAACAGCGACATGGCGGTGCCGGTAGGCATGTATGGCGATTTTGCGATGAGCTGCTTGGCAAGCTGCTTACGCGCGCACAGGCCGCGCAAATGGTCGTACATGCCGCCGATGACCGGCCGGTGCATGCAGATGGCCGTGGTTTCGCGGCTGTTGAGCGTCTGCGTGATCTGCTCGCGGAACGCCAGCCATGAGACCGCCGGATGCTCGGCGAACGCGTCCTCCGTCAACGCGTTGATGTGTTCCATCGGCCGTTCGGTCTGCCAGCTCAGCACCTGCAACGTCTCCTGGCAGCGCAGCCACGGCGAGGTGGCCAGTCGCGTCGGGTTGAAACAGGCGAGCTCGCGGTTGAGGGCGAACGCCATCGCCGCGCCTTTCGGCGTGATCGGACGGTTCGCGTCGGTGCCCTTCCACGACTTGCGCGATTCAGCTTCGCATGGCGTACGATCAGCAGATTCTGCGCGGTCGCGCCACCCTCCTGCACGCGGTCCACGAACACTGCCAACGTGTCCTTATCGGTCGAATGGGACAGTATTTTGCGCGCCTCACGCACGGAAACCCAGACGATATCGTTGATCTCGCCCACGTCCGCGCGGTGCACCGGGCCGAACGCGTCCAGCAGATGTTCGGCATCGTCGGCGGAAATCGGCTGCGCCATCCAATACAACGTGTGCTTGGTGTCGGCCGTGCAATCGTGCGAATGCCGGGTCTTCTTGCCCTCTTCGGACAACGGGTATTCGACTTCGCACAGATACGGTCCGAGTTTGACCGGCGACCCCGTCTCTTCGCCGATTTCACGCACCGCCGCATGCCGATGCGTCTCGTTCTGCTCGAGCTTGCCTTTCGGCCAGCTCCAATCGTCATACTTCGGACGGTGCACGATACATACTTCAATGCTGTCGAGCTGTTCCTGCGCAGATTTGCTACTGGCGATCGCAGGATCGTTCGCGATATCGCTGCCCGCCTTCCATCGCCATACGATGCCGCCGGCGCTTCCACGATGCGTCTCATCTTTTCGCTCATATTGTCCTATTCTAGGCTGGGCCGGGCTGGCGGCGGCGCGTGACGTCCGAACATACAGAAAATGGCCGGGCCCGCAAGGTGCGGAACCGGCCATTCGCCTCGATCGATCAGTGCCTTACCGGTCGACGCGTGTGTTTCTTGATGAGGTATTCCTGGCTGTCGACCAGCGGTCGACCTTCCTCATCCTTGCAATGGCGCACATAGGTGCCATCGGCCTGCATATGCCAAGACGCGGTGGAATCGGCCATCTGCAGATCGACGTACTTGATGAGCTCGTCGATCTGCTCCGGAGCCACGATGCGGACCAGCGCTTCGACTCGACGGTCGAGGTTGCGGTGCATCAGATCGGCGGAACCAATCCACACTTCCGGACCGGCCGCAGGGCCTTCGCCGATCTGCGGGCCATCGGAGTTGGCGAACGCGTAAATACGGCTGTGCTCAAGGAAACGGCCCAGGATCGAACGCACGCGGATGTTCTCGGAAAGTCCCGGAACGCCCGGCTTGAGCGCGCAGATGCCACGTTCGACGATGTCGATCTTCACGCCGGCCTGGCTTGCACGGTACAGCGCGTCGATGGTCTTCTCGTCGACGATGGAATTGACCTTGATCTTGATCCACGCTTCCTTGCCGGCGCGTGCGGCGTCCTCCTCGCGGCGGATGCGCTGAATCAAGCCGGAACGCACGGTGCGCGGCGCCACCAGCAGACGGTGGAAGCTCGACTTCGGCGCGTAGCCGGACAGCTGGTTGAACAGGCGGGTCATATCCTGACCGACCACCGGATCGCAGGTCAGCAAGCCAGGTCGGTGTAGATACGTGCGGTCTTCGGATTGTAATTACCGGTGCCACGTGGCAGTAACGACGCAGGCCGTCGGCTTCCTGACGCACCACAAGGCTCAGCTTGCAGTGGTCTTCAGGCCGACGATGCCGTACACCACGTGCACGCCCGCGCGTTCCAGCTTGCGGGCCCACGCGATGTTGGCGTCCTCGTCGAAACGCGCCTTGATCTCGACCAGCGCCAGCACCTGCTTGCCCGCGTGCGCGGCATCGATCAGCGCGTCGATGATCGGCGAATTGCTGGACGTACGGTACAGCGTCTGCTTGATGGCCAGCACCTTCGGATCGGCCGCGGCCTGCGCCAGGAACGCCTGCACGGACGTCGAGAAGGAATCGTACGGGTGGTGCAGCAGGATGTCGCGCTCGCGGATGGCGGCGAAAATGTCCTGCGCACGGGACGATTCGACTTCGGCGATCTGACGATTGGTGGTCGGAATGAACGGACGGTACTTGAGATCCGGACGGTCGATGCCGCCGAGCTCGAACAGCACGGTCGCGTCAAGCGGCGCCGGCAGGCGGTAGACCTCGTCGGCGCTCACGCGCAGCTGGTCGGCGAGCAGCTGAGACAGGAACGGGCTGGTCTCGTCGGAGATCTCCAAACGAATCGGCGGTCCGAAACGACGGCGCAGCAGTTCCTTCTCCATGGCGTTGAGCAGGTTCTCTGCATCATCCTCTTCCACGTCGATGTCCTCGTTACGGGTGACGCGGAAGGAGCGGGCCTCCTTGATGATCATGCCCGGGAACAGGGATTCCAAGTGGGCGATGATCAGGTTCTCCATGGTGATGAAGCCATAGCGCACGTTGGTGCTCTCGTCTTCGGTCAGATCGTCGACCGGCACGAGTCGGTTCAGGTTGCCAGGAACCTTCACGCGGGCGAAGTGGGATTTGCCGGATGCCGGATTCTCCACCAGCACGGCGAGGTTGAGGGAACCGCCGGAAATGTACGGGAACGGGTGGGCCGGATCCACGGCAAGCGGCGTCAGAACCGGGAACACCTGCTGGCGGTAGTAGCGCGACAGGCGCTCCTGCTCGGCCGCGGTGAGCTTGTCCCAGCTCAGCAGCACGATCTGTTCCTTCGCCAGGTCGGGGAGGATGTGGTCGATGATGTAGTGCGCGTGCTCGTCCTGCAGGCGGTGGGCCTGCTCGCTGATGGCGCGCAGCTGCTGCCTCGGGCTCAGTCCGGAAGCGGCCGTCACGGCGATGCCGGTGTCGATGCGGCGCTTCAAGCCGGCCACGCGGACCATGAAGAACTCGTCGAGGTTGTTCGCGAAGATCGCGGCGAAGCTCGCGCGTTCGATGACCGGCAGGTCCTCATCCTGTGCAAGCTCGAGGACGCGCTTGTTGAACTTCAGCCAGCTCAGCTCACGGTCGAAGAAACGGTCGTTCGGCAGCGGTTCCTCGCCTGCCTGAAGCTCGCGCTTATCGTTCTTATCGGTCTCAGCGATATGCTCAGCTATCTGGCTGCGCAGGATCGCCTTTGAGGGTGCGTCAAAAATCTGTGCCATAGTTATCTACTTTATCCTCAAGTGCTTGGAATGTCTTGCAAAACTCAGGAAAATTAAGCAGGAGTTAACATTCGTTCGCCGATTGGTGAAATATGCTTCCGACACGCCGTTTTTCGGGGCAAATGAACGTGAATGAACAGGCAAGCGTTGCGATTCGCACAGCATGGAGCATTTTTGCGATTCTTGCGATCGGAAAGCAACAGTTGCGATAAATACGGAACATCGTCCCGTTTCGGTTTGCACTTGCCGCAATGGCGAGCATAATTACGAAGTACAAGAACAACTGAAGAGCAGAGCCCCACAAGGTGTGTATGACCGAGATAGGTTGTTACGTTGAACGGGCATTGGATAGACTTACCGTTACGACGATGTTGTTGTGCAGCGATTCTGCTCCGAAGATTCTTGCAGGAAGGCCCGCTTCGGCGGGTCTTCCTTTTTTGTTGCGCTGCGCCGTGCTGCGTTGCGTAATGTCTTGCGATGTGCCGAATCGCGTTGCGATGTGGATAAGTGTGGATGACACGCCGAGGGTGTGGATAACCCACATTCTCCGACACAGGTGCCGTTTCGGCTTGAATCCATGTGCGGTTTCGTTTTTCAATCGGCGGTATGAGCGATGCAATTTCTTCATTACAGGTCCCTCCGGTCCCATTGCCGTCATACGGAGGCCGTGACGCACGCGTGACGTGTTCGCCGAAAATCCGGTCGCAGCCAGCGGCCAGAGTGCGGCAGCCGACTCGATCCCAGCAAACCGTTCGGCGGGAAACGGTCTCGCCGCAACGGTTCTATACGCCGCAGAACGCCGTGGACGCGCGAACGTCGGCACGATGGGCCGGGCCTGCCGTGGCGGGCGGTTTCATGGGTTCGCCGTTGGAATCGTCGTCCACACGGATGAAACCCGTTGAAGCGCAACCGGAACCTGCTCCACTCAACGTCGTGGTGGTCGGATCCGCCGTCGCCGGAGTCGGTGCCAGCACGTTGGCGGCGCTGCTGGCCCGCGAACTAACGGAACGTGGATGCAAAAGCGTGCTGGTAGACGCAGATCTCAACGGTGGCGGTCTTGACGTGCTGCTCGGTGTGGAAGATGAAGACGGTTCACGCTTCGGAGACATCAGCGCCCCGCTCGGCAAAGTGGACGGCAAAGCGCTGCTGCGAGAACTGCCCGTGTGGGATGGCGTGCCGCTGCTGGCCTGCAATCCCTGGCGAAGCGAAAACCCGCAATCCTGGGAGATCCAGGCATGCATCCGCGCGCTCGCGCAGGTGAAGGACGCGGTGATCGTGGACGCCGGGCAATGGCGTGGACTCGATGACATTCCGGAACTGGCCCAGGCCACACACATCACCGTGGTCGAAATGACGGTGCTCGGACTGGCCCGAGCCAAAGTGGCCATGAAATCGCGTGGAACGGCGGAACGGCAGAAACATGGCCATATCGTCGGCGTTGAACCACGCGGCGTGGCGCGTGGACGTGGCGTGACCACGCTGGAAGAGACGGAAAACTATCTTGGCCATTCCCTCGCGGCGGTTGTCAAACCGGACGCCAAGCTATGCGGTGAACTGTTGGACGGCCTGGGCCTGCGCAGACCGAACCGCCAAACCGTCAAAGCCTTGGCCGCGCTCACGGATGAACTGCAGGAATCGTTGGAAGGCAAGCGGGTGAAGCATGGAACTCGGACCCCTTAGCGCCATCGCCTCGCAGCCGGGCGTCACGGACATCGCGGTGACCTGCGACGGCACGGTTTGGGCGGATTGCGGCCAAGGCATGCAGGAAGTATGTCTGCTGCGCCGATGCTTTCCGTCAGCGCAGTCGATTCGTGAATTCGCAGTGCATTATGCTCGCAACTTGGCCGACGGCTTGACGACGCCTGCCCGATCGCCGACGCCTCCACCGTGGACGGTCTGCGCGTGCACGCCGTCATCGCACCACTGGTGCCGCAAGGCGCGGCCATCAGCATACGATTGCCCGATGCGGTCTCGCCCGATCTGGAATCGTTGGCGCGCAACGGCATGTTTCCAGCCGAATGGCTGCCCCTGCTGGCCGGACTGGTGTCCCGCAAGGCAAGCGTGCTGGTGACAGGCGGCACTGGTGCCGGCAAAACCACGATGCTCAAAGCCATGCTGATGCGATGCCCGCCGAACGAGCGCATCGTCACCGTCGAGGAAGTGCGCGAATTGGGCATGATCCAACATGCCAACCACGTGTCTCTGGTCACACGCGAAGCCAACACGGAAGGTGCCGGCGGCATAGGCCTTTCCGAACTGATCTGCGCGACGCTGCGCATGAGACCGGACCGCGTGGTGGTCGGCGAATGCCGTGGCGGTGAAGTCGTGGATCTGCTCAGAGCCTTGAATTCCGGGCATCGAGCGGCATGACCACATTGCACGCCAATCAAGTGGAGGCGGTTCCGGCGCGATTGGTCTCATTGGGTTTGCTGGCCGGATTGGAGCCACGCGCCACGGCAGCGCTCGCCGAGGATGCGTTCGACGTGGTGCTTCATGTGGAACGTATCGCCGGCAGACGGCGCATTGCGCAGGTCGGCAGATTGGAAGCGGTGGAAGGGCGATTGCATGGGCGTCTGCTGGCCGCCTGGGATGGCCGTACGGTCCGTGCCGGCCAACGTTGGGATGGATTCATGAGCCGATGGAGCGCATGATGCGTGATGCGTGTGGTTGGGAATATTGCGCCGCATGGCTGGCGTCGATGGCCGTCTGGCTGTGGCTGAATCGGAACGCGGAATGGGCGGGATTGCGGCGATTACAGCGTGTGCTGGTTCGCTTCGGGCTTCGTTCGGCTGACGATAGCGGCGGGGCCGATGGAGATGGAACTTGTGATGATGAATCCGACGGGCATGGCAGAACAGTCCGGAACGATGGGGAAAACCGGGATGAGTCGCCGCAGATGCCGACCATCGGCGCTGCCGCATGCGTGGCCGCGCTGCGGGCGTCCGTACGCAGCGGAGCCACCTTGGTCCAAGCGTTCGAGGAATTACAGGGCGCTCCTTTCGCAGTGCCTGAACTGACCCGTTTCCGTATTGACATGGCCGTACGAAGCCGCTGCTCGCTTCAGGAACAACACAAGCATGTGGATCAGCTTGGTGCGGAACTTCATGCGGCCTGCACGTTGAGTCTGCAGTTGGGCTGCGAGATGAGCCGATGCCTGGAGGCCGTCGCGGCGTCGTTGAAGCGGCGACGGCTGCTCGACGACTTGCGTGCCAACGCTTTTGCCATGCCGCAGGCCACGGTGAAGCTGCTGATGGCATTGCCGTTGCTGACGGTGATGCTAGGGGAATGTATGGGAGCCCATCCCTTGCGATTCCTTGTGGAAGACGTGAAAGGATGGATGTGCCTCGGCTTCGCCGGCTGCTGTTATGCCGTCGGCTGGTATTGGATTCGCAGGCTGATGCGGCAGGAGCATGTGCGATGAGCTTGGCATGGCCGATGCTGGCAGCGGTGGGCGCCGCTGGTGCGACATGGCTGTATGAATGGTCGCCAGCCAGAAATCCGCCCGATTCCGACGTGCGGTCATGCAATCTGCCATTGCCCTTGATATTGGAAATGTTGAGCGTGGCGATACGTCAAGGAGCGTCCATTCCACGCGCGCTGATTACGGTCGGAAACATTGTGGAAGGCGAGTTCGGCGGTGGATTGCGTCGGCTGGAGAACGGCTGAATAGTGGCATGCCAT